>RHMF01001296.1_pt1 | contig 16830 bp, 12 predicted proteins | sample 5365151 | NCBI WGS metagenome assembly RHMF01 (sample SAMN10266501, study PRJNA497801) | feces metagenome | isolation source: feces | host: Bos taurus | place: China: Prairie of Fairy Mountain | collected 2017-08-14 | reverse complement strand
TTTTCCGGTCTTCCGGTCGAATACGTCCTTATCAAACAGGCTGGGGACATGATCATTTGCGTATTCCTGACCCGCGTAAATCAGCGTGGTCCCCTTCAGGAAATAAAGGAAGGCAGTGTAATTGAGCAGTGCTTTTTCATCCTTAACAAAGGATGCAATGCGGGGCTGATCGTGATTTTCCAGACAGCGCATCTTAATGTAATTGTCGGGATACAGGCACTCCTGGAAATTGAGTGCATCGATGTAATTGGACAGATTGGTCTCGCCCTTCAGATAGCGGTCAAACACTTCGCGGACATCGTAGTCGTACTCCATATCAAAGGCTTCAAACATCTCATAGTCATTGGCCGAATACATCCCGCTCTTTCGGCTGAACTGACCGAACCCGCTGTGCACCGTCTCGGCCAGCCAGATGCAACCGGGACGCACCTGCTCCACAGCTTCGCGCGCTCTGCACCAGAACTCTACCGGCAAAAAGGATGCTACATCACAGCGAAACCCATCTACGATACCGGCCCACATGACAAGTGACCGGATCTGATAGTCCCACAGTGCCTCGCAGTCGTAGTCCAGATCCACCACATCGGTCCAGTCGCCTACCCGGTTGCCCATATTCCCATCCGGCTTGCGGTAGTAAAATTCGGGATGCTCGTGGGTCAGCACGGCATCGGGCGAGGTATGGTTGTATACCACATCAATGATACACTTCATGCCGTGCCGGTGGATGGCGTCCACCAATGCTTTGAAATCCTCCATGGTGCCATATTCCGGATTGACCGACCGGTAATCCCGGTTGGCATAGGGACAGCCCAGACTTCCTTTCTTCCCTTTTACCCCAATGGGATGGATGGGCATCAACCAGACAATATCGGTTCCCAGATCGCGAATACGGCTCAAATCGGGGATCAAGGCTCGGAAGGTTCCTTCCGGGGTGTGATTGCGCACGTAGACAGAATAAATCACATCGGAGCGAAGACAGATATCGGTCTGCTTTGCCATTTCAATAACACCTCACACGAAGTTGATTACTCCCAAAGATAAACGCGGGTCTCATAGGGACGGGCGGTAAAGCCATTTCCAGTCAAGGGTGCATCGGAATAGTTGGATAGGATCAGCTCACCCTTGCTCAGGTCAAAGCCCTTGGGGGCACGGAAGGCGGCATCCTGCTTTGCAAAGGAGCAGATCACCAGCAGGCGCTGGTCCTCCCCTTCCCGCTCGTAAGTATAGAACTTGTTGGACAGACGGCCATATTCGCGGTAACTGCCGTGGCGAACCACCGACAGACTCTTACGCAGAGAAATTGCCTTGCGATAGAAATTCAGTACCGAACCGGGATCTTTCTCCTGATCGGCTACGTTGATTTCGGTGTAATTGGGATTGACCGAGATCCACGTGGTGGCCTCCGATGTGGTGAAGCCGGCATTGGTCTCGGCCGACCACTGTACCGGGGTACGGGCCGAATCGCGGGAGGAGCGCCACATGCGGTACAGCCGCTGCTCCGGCGTCTTGTTCAGCGCGGTATGCTGATACTGCCAGATGGTCTGCACATCCCGGTATTCCTCGGGATCTTCGGGACGCCAGTTGGTCATGCCGATTTCCTGCCCCTGATACAGGAAGGGAGTTCCCTTCTGAAACAGATAGGCGGCTGCCAGCGTCTTGGCACTTTCAGCTTGAAATTCCTCGCTTCCGTAGCGGGAAACCATACGGGGGTGGTCGTGATTTTCGATGTAGAGCATATTCCACGCCTTGCCCTCCAGCTTATACTGCCAGTTGGAAAAGGCACGCTTCATCTTTCGCAGTGAGAACTTGGTGGGAATGTAGTCGGTAAACAGACAGTCGGCGCATTCACACTGGAACTGAATCATCATGTCGATCTGTCCGTTCTGTTCATCAATGTATTTCAATGCACGCTTGGGCCAGACCAGCGGTGCTTCGGCCAACGTGAAGCAATCATAGTGGTCGAATACATCCCGTTTAAACTCGGCAAGATACTCGTGGATGTGGGGGCCGTGATTGTACTTTGGCATACCCTTGTAGATGGGGAACAGATGGTCATCGGGCAGGCCTTCGGCCTTGGAGATATAGGTAATGACATCCTCACGGAAACCATCCACACCCATGTCCAGCCAGAAGCGCAGAATTTTCTTGACCTCTTCCCGCACCAGAGGATTGTCCATATTCAAATCGGGCTGTTTGACGGCAAACAGGTGCAGGTAGTACTCACCGCGCACCTCATCCCATGTCCATGCCTTGCCCTCAAAATTGGAGTCCCAGTTGTTGGGCAGTTTTCCCCCGGGTTTGCCGGGACGCCAGATGTAATAATCGGTGTAAGGTTCAATGCGCTGACGGCTCTTCTGAAACCAGTCATGCTCATCACTGGTGTGATTGACCACCAAATCCATGACCAGTTTCATACCGCGCTCATGGGTGCCCTCCAGCACCTTTTTGAATGCTTCCATACCACCGAATTCCGGCGCAATATCCATGTAATCGGCAATGTCATAGCCGCAGTCAGCACCGGGCGAGGGATAGATGGGAGAAAACCAGATACCGTCACAGCCCAGGGACTTGATGTAGTCCAATTTCTCATAGACGCCCCACAAATCGCCCATACCGTCCCCGTTTCCATCCTTAAAGCTGCGGGGCCAGATCTGGTAGAACACCATATCCTTATACCAACGATTGCGCTCCATTGCCATCCTCCTCCCATTTCTGCCCCGATTGTACCATGAAACACCGGTTTCGTCACTATAAACTTACCTTGACAGAGCGATTTTCTGCCCATACAATGAATTCAATATGAAATGACGATAATCGGGGTGAAACTATGGAATTTCGGCTGCCAAATGGCATGCTTCTGGGTGTTTCTTCGGCTGCTGCCCAAGTGGAAGGCGGCGAGGTAAACAGCAGTTGGAACAACTGGTATCATAACGGCCGCATCAAGGACGGAAGCGACCCCGCCAAAAGCGATCATTGGGACTGCTGGCAGGAGGACACTGAGCTGATGGCATCCATGGGTGTGCAAATCTGCCGTTTTGGTATCGAATGGGCCCGTCTGTTCCCCGAACCGGGCAAGCCGGACGAGGGCGCTATTGCCCGCTATCGGGAAGAGCTGTCCGCTATGCTGGCTCACGGCATCCATCCCCTGCTGACCATCCACCATTTCGCCAACCCCATGTGGTTTGAGACAAAAGGCGGATTTACCAAGCGGAAAAATCTGAATGATTTTCTCGAACTGGTGCAGTTGATTGCCGATCGGTTTGGCGATCTGGTCAGCGAGTACATCACCATCAACGAACCCAATGTCTATGCTCTGAACGGCTACGGCTGGGGCGACTGGCCACCGGGCGAGAAGAATTTCCCCAAACTGTTCAAGGTGCTGGAAAATATGGCCTGGTGCCATATTAAGGCCTACGGCATCCTCCACACCACACGATCCAGAATGGGCTTTTCCGATACCAAGGTCGGCTTTGCAAACCATCTGCGGGTGTTCGACCCCAAGAATGCAAAAAATCCGTGGCATTGTCTGAGTGCTCGCATCACCGATTGGGCCTTCCAGGGCGCCATTACCCGGGCCATGACGCTGGGCGAGTTCAAATTTCCTTTACGCAACTGGGGCAAACTGCCCCAGGGTGAGTACGCCGATTTCAACGGCGTGAACTACTACACCCGCTCCACTGTGTCCGGCATTGGGGACGGCACAAGGGGGAACAGCCCCCGCAACGATCTGGACTGGGAAATCTACCCCGAAGGTCTTATCCGCTGCGGAACCATGCTGCAAAAGGTGCTGGACCGCCCTCTGTGGGTCACCGAGAACGGCACCTGCGACAATGACGATCGGTTCCGCGCCCGCTACATCTGTGAACATCTGAAAGCCATGGCCGACTCCGGCCTTCCCTTTGAGCGCTATTATCACTGGTGCTTCTGTGACAACTTCGAATGGATCGAAGGAAATTCTGCCCGCTTTGGTCTGGTCCATGTGGATTATGAAAACGAGCGCAAACGCACCGTCAAGGAATCGGGACAATTCTTCTCCGCGGTCATTGCCGCCGGCGGTGTGACCGAAGAGATCTTTGAACAATACGTCAAGGGAAAGGAGTACGATGTACGATGATCCTGTATCAGGACGGAATCTTCCATCTGGGTACCGAGCACTGGTCCTGCCTGCTCCGTATCACGGCTCACGGACTGCCGGAACTGATCCATTACGGTGCTCCGGTCAGCACCGAGGATGTACAGGCCCTGTCCTGCAAACCAGGATTGGGCTGGGGCACCTCTCTCCTGCTGGATGACAAAGATACCACTTCCTCTCCGGACTTTCTGCCGCTGGCATGGAGTGGAAACGGACGTGGCGACTATCGAGAAAGCTCTTGCGAACTGGAGTGTAATGGTATTCCACTTGCTACACAGTTTCGCTGCCTGTCCCATCAGATCCACTCCGGGATCGCCCCGACGCAGGCCCTCCCCCAGGCTTTGGATGGCATAGAAACATTGGAGATCATTCTGGAGCAGCCGGAAAACAGCCTGCTCCTGCACCTGTACTGGACTGTCTTTCCCGATGCGCTGACCCGCCGTACGGTGCTGGAAAATACCGGCGAACAAACAGTTTGCATCCACAAACTCATGAGCAGCTGTGTAGACCTGCCCGGCCGATTTGAGATGACCACGCTGAACGGAGGCTGGATCGCCGAGGCCCATAAGCATGTGGTTCCTGTTGGCCCGACCCGGGTGGCGAACGAAAGCACCACCGGCTTTTCTTCCAACCGCCATAACCCCGGATTCCTTTTGTCGGAACCCAATGCCACCGAGACCTGCGGTCAGGTCTACGGGTTCAATCTGGTCTATTCCGGCAACCACTACTCCGGAGTGCAGCGCTCGCTACAAGGGCTCAACCGCGTGGTGCAGGGCATCTCCCCCAACAACTTTTCCAAAGCATTGAACCCCGGCGAATCCTTCGAGACCCCCGAGGCCGTTCTGGCATGGTCCAACGAGGGCTTCGGCGGCTTATCCCACCGGATGCACAACTTCATCAACCATCACATCGTGCCCAAGGCATGGCAGTTCAAGGAACGTCCCGTCCTGTACAACAGTTGGGAAGGCTGCATGTTCGACTTCAATCAGCACCGCTTGCTGAAACTGGCCAAGCAGGCCAAAGAGCTGGGCTGCGAGCTGTTTGTACTGGATGACGGCTGGTTCGGCACACGCAATGACGACACGTCCGGTTTGGGTGACTACAACATCAACACCAAAAAGCTTCCCAAAGGGCTGGCCGGTTTGGCACGTAAAATCAAGGCAATGGACATGGAGTTCGGCCTTTGGTTTGAACCGGAATCGGTCAACCCGGAAAGCAATCTGTATCGCGCCCACCCCGATTGGGCCCTAACCGATCAACTGCCCCCTATCATGGGTCGGCACCAGCTGCTTTTAGATCTGACCCGTCCTGAGGTGCGCGATTACATCGTAGACAACGTCGGTTCTATTCTGGACAGCGCTGAGATTTCCTACGTCAAGTGGGATATGAATCGCCACTCCGTCGCGCTGGGTGACAAGGCCCACGAATACATTCTTGGTCTGTACGATGTGCTGCGTCGCATCTTTGGTCCTCGCCCCCATGTTCTGCTGGAAAGCTGCGCATCGGGCGGCAACCGCTTTGATCTGGGTATGATGACCTTCTCCCCCCAGGTTTGGTGCTCAGACAACACCGATCCTGTGGAGCGATTGGATATTCAGGAGGGTCTGTCCTATCTGTATCCTCTGTCGGTCATGGGTGCCCATGTTTCGGCAGCGCCCCATGCACAGACTCTGCGCGCCACGCCTCTGTATACCCGCGCCAATGTCTCCTTCTTCGGCATCCTCGGCTATGAACTGGATCTGGAGCATCTGCTCCCCGTGGAAAAGAAGGACATTGCCGCTCAGATTTCATATTACAAAGAACATCGCAGTATATTCCAGTTCGGCACCTTCCATCGTCTGAACGCCGAACAAGGCACCGCATGGCAGGTCAGTCAGCATGGGATGCATTTGGTGGGCCTGTTCCACCGGCTGATCCATGCAGCACCGGGCTATGAGCGACTTTCTGCCCGCGCACTGGATTCCCGCAGTACTTATCAGGTCACCAGCCGACCCCAGACTCTGCGCGTGGGCCCCTTCGGCAGTCTGCTCAGTCATGTGTTCCCGGTCAGCATCAATCCCAACGGCATGGTACTGCGCACTGCCGACCGGCACTACGCCATGAAGGACGGCACGCAAGAGCTCTTCGCCTCCGGCTCGGCCTTGATGTCCGGCTGGATGCTGCCCCCACACTTCGCAGGTACCGGCTACGACAAAGACGGCCGGATGCAAAGCGATTTTGGCTCCAATCTGTTTGAAATCAGGGAGGTCATTACCCGTGAAGAACTATGATAACCGCAACAAATACTTTTTCGGTCTTGGCACCATTGGCCGCGACATGTTCTACGCCTTTGAGGCCAACACCATTCTGTATTTCCTGACCAATGTCCTGTCCCTGCCCATGTGGGTGTTTGCCATCACCAGCACACTGCTGTCTGTGCTGCGCATCGTGGATGCCATCAACGACCCCATCACCGGATATTTTATCGATAACATCCGCTCACCATGGGGTAAGTTCAAGCCTGCCATTCTGATTGGCGGTGTGGTCAGCGCTCTGTCCTTCCTGCTCCTCTTTGCCAACGTTGGCTCCGGCTGGGGCTTCATCATTATCTTTGCCCTTGCCTACATCGTCTGGGATATCAGCTACGGCATCAATGACATTGGCTACTGGACCCTTCTCCCTGCCCTGACTCAGGATCAAAAACAGCGCGAAAAGTTTGGCGCCTTTGCCCGAATCTGTGCCAATATCGGCATGTACATCGTCATGGTGGGTTGGGAGCCCATCACCGCCTCTATGGGAAACACCAAGCAGGCATGGATGACTCTAGCCGTCATCATCGCCGTAGTCTATCTGCTGTTCCTGTTGTTCCCTCTGCTGGGTGTCAAAGAAAAGCGCTCCAACCTTCAAAACGAAGAAAAGACCACGCTGAAGCAGATGTGGCGCGCTCTGGTGGGTAACGACCAGCTGATGTGGACCACCCTGTCCATGGGTCTGTTCATGATCGGCTACTGCACCACCACCGGTTTCGCTGTCTACTACATGGAATATGTGTTTGGCAACAAGGGCATGTACGCTATTCTGGCCGCTGTGTGCGGCGTGGGTCAGCTGGCTGCTCTGGCTATCTTCCCCTTCTTCTCCAAGCGGTTTAACCGCCGTCAGCTGTACACCGGCGCCACCATCCTGGTTATCCTGGGCTATGTGATTTTCTTCTTTGCCGAGGTCTCCATCATTCTGGTGGCCGTGTGCGCTCTGCTGATGTTTGTGGGCCAGGCCTTTATCCAGCTGCTGATGCTCATGTTCCTGGCTGACACCGTGGAATACGGCCAATGGAAATTGGGCAAGCGTAATGAATCCATTACCTTCTCCATCCAACCCCTGGTCAACAAGATCGGCGGCGCCCTGTCCACCGCAGTCATCAGCATCTCAGTGGTTCTGGCCGGTATCAAGGTCAATGACGTGGCCGCCGTATCGATTGACGCCGCAGGCAAGAGCACAGTCAAAATCGCCATGTTGGTTTTCCCCCTGATCTGCATTGTTGTGGGCTACATCATTTACCTGAAAAAGTATAAGATCAGCGAAGGCTTCTACACCAACATTCTGAACGATTTGAAGCAGAAAGAATCGATTTCTGAATAAACACAGCAAAACACCGGCAAGGCCCACAAGGCCTTGCCGGTGTTTCTATTTCCGAATTTATTTTTCCTGCGTCTCGCCCAAAGCGCGGCTCTGGTTGACCAGAACCTTGTGTTCATAGCAAGCAAAGGTATCATCCAACAGCTTCTTTTCGGGCGGTGTAGTAAACAGGGACACAACCGGAACAATGATCAGTCCTGCGACCATACAAAAAGCACCGGCATTGATGGGAGACTGGAGCACTGCGGGGAAACTTGCCTTGAAGAAGATGTTTGCCAGCATGAATACTGTAGCAAACACAAAGCTGCACCAGCAGGCCACCTTGGTGGTGCGTTTCCAGTACAGACCGTACAGGAAGGGGGCCAGGAATGCTCCGGCCAGAGCGCCCCAGGACACACCCATCAGCTGTGCAATAAAGGTCACGCTTGACTTGTACTGAACGATCGCCAGAACGACAGAGATCACAATAAATACCACGATTAGACAGCGCATGATGAACAGCTGACGTTTCTCGTCCATCTCTTTGATCACGGTACCCTTTAGCATATCCAGCGTCAAGGTGGAACTCGAGGTCAGTACCAGAGAGGACAGAGTGGACATAGAGGCCGACAGAACCAAAATGACCACAATGGCGATCAAAGCATCCGACAAACCGGACAGCATGGTAGGAATGACCGAGTCGTAACCGTTGGCTGCAATATCGATCTTATCGGAGAACAGGCGGCCAAATCCACCAAGGAAGTAGCACCCTCCGGCCACGATGACGGCAAACAGAGTGGAGATGACGGTACCGGTCTTAACAGCTTTTTCACTCTTGATGGCGTAGAACTTCTGCACCATCTGAGGCAACCCCCATGTACCCAGCGAAGTCAGCAACACAACACCCAACAGATTCAAAGGATTGGGACCAAAAAACGAGGCAAACACACCAGGGGTAGCGGAAACTGTGGAATCCGTGACCCGAGCCAAGCCATCCAGCGCGGCCAGGAAGCCGCCCTGACTTTTCAGCACGGCAACCACAACGGCACAGATACCGAAGATCATGATAATGCCCTGAATAAAATCATTGATAGCAGTCGCCATGTAGCCGCCGGCAATCACGTAAATTCCGGTCAGAACTGCCATAACGATCACGCAGATGGAGTAATCAATATGGAATGCCATATTGAACAGGCGGGACAAACCGTTGTACAGAGATGCAGTATAGGGGATCAGGAAAATAAAGGTGACCAGCGAAGCGGCAATCTTCAAAGACTTACTGTCAAAGCGTTTCTGGAAAAATTCCGGCATGGTAGCAGAGTCCAGATGCTGGGTCATGATGCGGGTACGGCGGCCCAGCACCACCCACGCCAGCAGAGAGCCCAGCAGTGCGTTGCCGATTCCGGCCCAGGTTGCGGCAATGCCGTACTTCCAGCCGAACTGACCGGCATAGCCCACAAATACAACGGCAGAAAAGTAAGATGTGCCATATGCAAAGGCAGTCAGCCACGGACCCACCGAACGACCGCCAAGAACAAAACTGTTGACATCGGTTGCCTGTTTCCTGCAGTAGATGCCAACGCCGACCATAATTGCGAAAAACACTACAAGCAGGAAAATTTTGATAAACATAAAATCGCCTTCTTTCACTTCACTGCTTTTTGCTGTTAAAGTGTAGCACACAAAAGCACTAAAGTAAAGTCTTTTTTTAAAAAAGTTTCCGCTCTGCGAAAAAAATCTTCGCAGAGCGGAATACCGTCACTTTAAAAATAACCGTATCATTTTGGCATACAGTTTGGAATAAGGCTGATATCGCATGGGAAGATCCAGCCAGGTCTTTTTGTCCACGATGCTCTTGTAATGGGTAAAGGTGTCAAAACCGATTTTGCCGTGGTAAGAACCCATACCGCTCTCCCCCACACCGCCAAAACCCATACTGCTGGTGGCAAGATGGATCACTACATCGTTGACGCAGCCGCCACCATAAGCACAGCGCCCGGTAACCTTGCGAATGACTGCCTTATTCTTTGCAAAGACGTACAGCGCAAGGGGCTTATCCCGGCCGTTGACCTGTTCAATGACCTGATCGATGGAGTCATAGGTCAGAACGGGCATAATTGGCCCAAAGATTTCCTCCTGCATTACAGCATCGTCCCAAGTCACATCGTCCAGGACAGTAGGCTCAACCTGCAACGTCTCTGGGTCAGAGCCGCCGCCCACGATCACCTTGGCCGGATCGATCAGGCTGCAGACACGGTCAAAGTGCTTGCGATTGATGATCTTGCCGTACTCCGCCTGTCCATACTGGCGCTGGATTTCTTCTTTTACGCACTCCACAAATCGCTGCTTGACTGACTTGTGGCAGAGAATATAGTCGGGTGCCACACAGGTCTGGCCGCAGTTCAGATACTTGCCAAACACGATGCGCCGGGCAGCCAGTTTCAAATCAGCATCGGAATGGACGATGCAAGGACTTTTTCCGCCCAACTCCAAGGTCACCGGAGTCAGATGCTTTGCAGCCTTCTCCATAACCATCTGCCCCACGGATTTGCTTCCGGTAAAGAAAATGCAGTCAAACTTCTCGTCCAGCAGGTAATTGTTCTCTTCCCGGCCGCCGGTAACTACCGTCACATATTCGGGCGGAAAAATGTCACGGACCAGTTTCTGCAAAAGTTCACCGGTAGTCGGAGAATAGGCGCTGGGTTTGATGATGGCCGTGTTGCCGGCGGCCAGTGCATCGGCCAGCGGATCCAATGTCAGCAGCACGGGATAATTCCACGGACTCATGATCAATGCCACGCCGTAGGGCATGGGCTTTTGATAACTTCGGGAGGCAAACTGTGCCAGCGGCGTGGCCACCGTCTTTTCCCGGGAAAACCGACGGATGTGGCGCAGGAGATAGCTGATCTCGCTGATGACCAGTCCGGTTTCACACATATAGCTCTCTTCCGCCGCCTTGCCGAGGTCCTTCTTCAAGGCATCGGCAATCGCCTGCTCGTTATCCAACAATGCCTGACGCAGCTTTTTCAACGCTTTGATGCGGCACTCCACCGGCAGTGTTGCACCGGATGCGTAGTAGCTGCGTTGCTTTTCAACAATGGTATTGATTTCTTCCCGTGTCATGGACATCCCTCCGCGTTTGAGGTAAATTCATTGCATTGATTTTACACCACAAATCGCGGTATGAAAAGACCCACTTATGCGCCAATAGCCAGTTTCAGCTGCTCCCACAGTTCCAGCACCTTAAATTTGATCACATACCCCTCTGACTCACCGGTCAAAAGGGCTACCTGTTGTTCAGTCATACCGGCTTTCAGCGCCGTCTCAACCGTTGTTTCGGATACCGATGCAAGACAGAGGGGAGGAAAGACCACGCACCACCAGTTTTGACCGCCTCCATCCCCGATCACAATGCGAAGGGCGCGGTATTCCCCGGCCGGCAGAGAGAAATCCTCGTATTCCTTGGTGGGAAACCACGTATCCATCAACTCGGCAGAAACGGGATAATCATAGCCCTCCCTCGCCACAACCGCAGCTCCGGCGGCAGCCAGACGTTCCAGATTCTTATTCTTTCCAAGGGTCTTTTCGGCCTGCTCCACCGAAGTGCTTTCTGGCAACATCTCTTTTGCCTCCTGCAATACGGCATCCCGCACCTTTAATTTCAATTCCTGATCTTCCGCACGGTCGGAATGAGCCAGCACATGCAGCCGCAAAACACTGTCTGAAACAACCCTTTGTTCCCGCTCCAACCAAAGGCCGAACAAAAGCAGAAATGAAACCAAAATCAAGATGATCCATTCGGCTTTTCCTAAAAAACTACGTATTTTTTCATTGAACAACATAAAAACACCGTCCATATGTAGGTTTTGTACCTGCAGTATAGACGGTGTTTTGAACTTTTATACCGGTCGGGTCAGGAAAGTATCCGAATAGTGGTCTTTCAGACTTTGGAAAGCCGATTTTGCCTTTTCTTCATTGTCAAACAAACCAAATACAGTAGGACCCGTTCCGCTCATGGCAGCGCCAAGCGCTCCGCAGGAAATCAACTCGTTTTTAATCTCCGCAATTTCTCCGCCTCTGCGGTCGGTCAGCACATCTTCAAAAACATTGTACAGGCGCCGGGCCACACCGGCCAGATCCCCATTGTGCAGCGCAGCAATAATTCCCTCGGTATCAGGACGGCAGCGAATCTTCCGGCAGTCGATGCATCCGAACAGTTCCGGTGTGGAAATGGAAAAGGTCGGCTTGCAGATAACAATACGGCAATCTGGCAGCGGAGAAAGCGGGGTCAAGCGCTCGCCTCTTCCTTCCGCCAAAGCAGTACCGCCCAGAACGCAGTAAGGAACATCGGAGCCCACCTGCTCACCAATTTCCGCCAAACACTGCACCGACAGGTTCAGTCCGTACAAATCGTTCAATGCGCGCAGCACAGCTGCGGCATCCGAACTACCTCCGCCCATTCCGGCACAAACCGGAATTTTCTTCTGCAAATCAATGGAAAGTCCTTTCCCATTACAGTTATTGGTTTCCCAAAACTTTTTTGCCGCAATAGCAGCCAGATTGCGCTCATCACCCGGCAGGTAGCGCAGGTTGGTCCGGACGCGGACTCCCTCCTGCTCTTCTTCGGTCAGAGTCAGCGTATCCGCCAGATCCACCGTCTGCATCACCATGCGCAGATCGTGATATCCGTCTTCCCGGCGGGCGATCACATCCAGCGTCAGATTCAGTTTTGCATAAGCATGCACTTGCATAAACTCACCGGATCTTTCGTGCTTCCAGATAGAAGCGCTTATCATGGGCCTCACCCATGGAGAAGGTCTTGCGTGGCAGCACGCCATCGTAAATCACCGTGGGGAACAGCGCATCCTTCCCCATAGCACTCAGCAGGAAACCAATGCTGCGGCTTTGGGATGCCAACTGACGGGTCACATCATCACCGTGGATATAGTCCACACGGCCGCCGTGACTAGCCAGATAATCATCCAAAAAGCTCTGCAAAGTGCCCACCGGCAACTGCGCCGCAGGGTTAGGCACGGTCACGCAGCCCTCTCCCCCAGCATAAACATACTCCAGCACATGGCCTTCGCCGGGACCGTAATGGGCGCCGGGACAAACCGCAGTCAGCGTCTGAAGCAGGTGCTCGGGTTCCACATCAAATACCACGCGATGGATGGGTTCAAACTCCAGAGATTCATCGTGAAGGTTGACTAACTCAGCCAGCGCAAAGCGGGCAGGCAGATTCGCCCACTGTTCAGGCGGGGTCAGTTTTTTCTGGCGCTCATAGCACTCCTTCGCCGTAGCAAGGGAGTGATTGCCGTCACCTACCGCAAACAGAAGGACGGGCAGACTTTCGGTTCCGTAGCGCGAATTAAAAGCAGCAGGATCAGCCAGCGCAGTCAGCGCTTCTGCCACCTGCCCCATCTGCTGCTCATTCAGCTTGCGACCCACAATATGGCCGCCGTGCTCCATCAACTCAAAGTCGTAGACAAGTTCCATATCTCCCACAAGGGCAGCCAGTGGCTCAATGACGGTTTTTTCCGGATCATCGGCCAACAGCATAATATGGGGCAGTTCAATGGGGGCATTCTTCCGGACCGCAACTCTGGGTGGAATCCGGGAAAGCACGGTGCCTTCGGTAGCACGGATCAGCGCCGGAGAGCCGGGTTCATAATCATACTGCTCCAAGTCTACCATTCCAACCAGACCACGGCGCACGGACCCATTATCCAACGTGCGCTCTACATAGAACAATGCATCGGAATGTGCGGCAAAACAGCCATCCTTCAGATAACGTGCCATGGTCAAATTGATCTCAGCAACATCCTGCTCCACGTTGGGACCTTCCAGACAGCTTTCGGGCAGGATCAGATGCAGACTGGAAGGTTCCTTGCCCACATGCTGCGTCACCCGTGCCCAGTACTCCGGCTGCGAGGTGTACTGATCGCAGGCCACAACAGACCACTTATTCAGATCGCAATCCCGGGGTAGCAGAATATCCGCCGGTCGAAACGGCAGAGCAGCAAAGGATTTTTTCATCGGTCTCACCACCTCCAAACAATGCGAATTTCGTTTCAGTCCATCGCTTTCTTAATGGCGGCCAGCAAATCGGAGAACTCCTCATAGGCAGGCAGTTCGGGGTGATCCGCTTTAATCTTTTCGGTGCTCTTGAACAGGAAGCCCGCCTTGCTGGCCTGAATCATACCCAAATCGTTGAAACTGTCGCCGGCGGCAATGGTCTCATAACCGGCACTCTGCAGGGCGCGCACGGTGGTCAGCTTGGACTGGGCGCAGCGCATGCGGTAACCGGTGATCATTCCATCCTCCGCCACTTCCAGTGTATTACAGAAAATGGTGGGCCAGTCCAGTTTTTCCATCAACGGCTTGGCAAATTGCTCAAAAGTATCGCTAAGAATGATGACCTGCGTCAAAGTGCGCAATTCGTCCAGAAACTCCTTGGCTCCGGGCAGAGGATCGATGGTGGCAATGGTTGCCTGGATCTCTTTCAAACCCAGCTTATGCTCGCGCAGGATGTCCAGACGGAAGTTCATCAGTTTATCGTAATCGGGCTCATCCCGGGTGGTGCGTTTCAGTTCGGGGATGCCGGTTGCCTCGGCAAAGGCGATCCAAATCTCAGGTACCAGAACCCCTTCCATGTCAAGGCAGACAACATACATATTCTTCATTTTGCTTCAACCTTTCGGCCTGTTATTTTTTGAGATTGGAGAGGAATCGCTCCAGGCGCTTTAGGGCCTCGTCCAGATTCTTCATAGACGCGGCATAGCAGGCACGCACGTACCCTTCGCCACCGGGACCGAATGCGGAACCGGGAATGACAGCCACGCGTTCTTCTGCCAGGAACCGGTCACAAAACTCCTCGGAACTCAGACCGGTAGACTTGATGCAGGGGAAGGTATAAAATGCGCCGCGGGGTTCAAAACAGTCCAGGCCCAGCTTGCGGAAACCGTCCACCAGAAAACGGCGGCGGCCATTGTATTCGTCGCGCATGACTTCGATGTCCCCATCACCGTTCTTCATCGCCTCAATGGCGGCATACTGGCTGGTGGTGGGAGCCGACATAATGCCGTACTGATGGAGCTTGGTCATGGCAGCAATAATCTCCTTGGGACCGCAAACAAAACCCATACGCCAGCCGGTCATGGAATAGGCCTTGGAAAAACCGTTGACCACAATGGTGCGCTCATACATATCGGGGATGCTTGCCATGGAAACATGGCGCTGGCCGTATGTCAGCTCGGCGTAGATCTCATCTGCGACCACCACGATGTCGGTGCCGCGCAGCACATCAGCCAATGCCTCCAGATCAGCCTTACCCATAATGCCGCCGGTGGGATTGTTGGGAAACGGAAGTACCACGATTTTGGTACGGGGGGTAATGGCGGCACGCAGTTCCTCGGCGGTCAGACGGAACTCGTTCTCAGCCTTGGTTTCAACGTAAACGGGTACGCCGTGGACCATGGACACAAGCGGACCGTAGCACACAAAGGACGGAGTGGGAATAATGACCTCATCACCCGGCTCCAACATACAGCGGAAGCAAGCATCCAGACCTTCGCTACCACCCACAGTGACCAAAACCTGGCCAATGGGCGCGTAGTCCAAACCAAAGCGTCGCTTCATATAGTGGGCGATCTGACGGCGCAATTCAGACAGACCAGCATTGGGGGTATACTTGGTAAATCCCTTTTCCAGTGAATAAATACCTGCATCGCGGATGTGCCACGGAGTAACAAAATCCGGCTCGCCAATACCCAGAGAAATGCCGTCCTCCATACCTTCCAGCAAATCAAAGTACTTGCGGATACCGGACGGCGGAACGTTCTGGATACGTTTATTCAGAATATCGTTGTAGTTCATCAGTCAGGCACAAACCTTTCTTGCTGCATCTCCCGCTTGTCAAAAATCAGGTGTTTTTCTTTGTACTTTCGCAGGATGAAATGGGTGGCGGTACCGGTCACATCGTCCAACGGTGCCAGTTTCTCGCCCACGAACAGAGCCACTTCCTTCAGAGTGCGACCCGAAATAATCACAGTCAGGTCAAAGGCGCCGCTCATCAGATAGACCGACTCCACCTCGTCATATTGATAAATGCGCTCGGCAATGCGGTCAAACCCCTCGCCGCGCTGCGGGGTCACCTTGACTTCAATCAGGGCGGTCACCGCTTCACGCTGGGTGCGGTCCCAGTCCACGATTGCCTTGTAACCCAGAACGATCTTCTCCGCTTCCAGCTTTGCCTTTGCGGCGATCACTTCCTCCAGAGTCATATCTGTCATGGACGCCAGCTGCTCATCGGTCAGCGTGCAGTCCTGTTCCAGCAACTTCAACAGTTTTGTCATGCGGTGTTCCTCCTGTAATCAAAATGAAATTACACTTATTATATACTTTACCGTACAAAATGGCAATGGAACATTTTTAAGTTCCCATTTACCTTTGGGACTGATTTGGGATATAAAGAACTTCCCTCGGTCAAAATGACGAAGGGAAGTATAATAACAGAACGATAAACTGGAATTGGTTTAGTTGCTTGTTGTTTGTCGCTTCTTCATTTTTTGCCAACTTAGATATCCATATATATCATTCGCAAAAAAAGCGACAAAGCATACAACAACCCAGATGTATCTAGCCTCAAACAAACCTGCCAGCACCCACAAAACAAATAAAACAATATCATTCGCAGCGTATGCTAAGGCAAAATATGGACTTCTTCTGAATGTAAGATATACCGCAAGGAAACTTGTTGTTACAGACATTGTACTCGGTACTATATTGGCAGTATTGAAATGCGACAGGATAAAGAAAAACAGAACGGTTATTATAACTGTCATTATCCACATCAATACTGTTTCGGTTTTACTAATCGTATTTACCTTGACCTCTGCCTTGTTGCCATTGTAGGGGTTTCTCAACCATGATATAAGAGCAAAAACCGCCATAGGCATTGTCATACCAAGGTAGGTAATCATTTCACCAAAATATGAGTAAGTATAAGAAATGTAACCGTAAATAAGAGAAAAAACAATCATCAGCACTTGCGATAACGGATTGCCCTTGGCGCTGAAAATTAAAGAAGTAACACCGATTAAAGAAGC
>RHMF01000718.1_pt1 | contig 16840 bp, 15 predicted proteins | sample 5365151 | NCBI WGS metagenome assembly RHMF01 (sample SAMN10266501, study PRJNA497801) | feces metagenome | isolation source: feces | host: Bos taurus | place: China: Prairie of Fairy Mountain | collected 2017-08-14 | reverse complement strand
ACTGTCTCCGGCCATTGACAGGACGAAGAGTATCAGAGATAGAATCAGTACGGCCAGCGGTACCCTTCTGTACATCCATAACTTGATCCTCATAGACTCAATCCGTTATTCGTGGTGGTATGGCTCACCTTTCATTATGGTAAATGCCCTGTAAATCTGTTCTGCGAAGATAGCCCTCACCATCTGATGAGAGAATGTCATTCTGGAAAGAGACAGCTTTGAGTTGGCTCTCTTGTAAACCGGATCAGAGAAACCGTATGCTCCTCCGATCACATATACGATATCCTTGCCTTCGTAAGAAATCTTGTCCTGAATCACTTTGGCAAGCTCGATCGAGGTGTACTCTTTCCCATGTTCGTCAAGCAGGATCACGTCGTCAGTTGGGCGTATGTTCTTGAGTATGAGCTCGCCCTCACGTGTCTTGATCTGGTCTTTGGTCAGTGAAGCGACATTCTTGAGCTCTGGAATTTCGATGAGATTGAAAGGTATGTAATGCCTGAGGCGGGATACATAGATATCCAGCCCCTGCTTTACCCAGTCTCTGTCAGTCTTTCCGACGGTCAGCAGCGTTATCTTCATCAGGTCAGTTATATATCAGCTACAAATATAATAATTCTTAACAAATTTCCTGCCAGGAGATATTTCTCAAAAATGGTTGGACGGCTTGGAATTTGTAGTATATTTGCCGTGTTCAAACATAAGGTTCTACAGATGAATAAATATATATCAGGTTTAGTAACGGCTTTAGTTGTTGCCCTGACTTCTTGTACGGCTGTATCTGCCCAGGATTCAGGCTATGATGTATTCAACCCTATTTCAAAGTATCTTGCTTTGGGCGAGGCCGACAAGCTGTCGGCCTGGTTTTCAGACAATCTGGAAGTAACGATATTTTCTGATTCGAACGATTCCAGCCGCAGTCAGGCTTGCCAGATAATGAAATCATTTTTCAGATCATATACTCCTCGTTCTTTTGAGATTACCCATAAGGCAGGGCGATCCAACATGAAGTATGCTCTTGGCACATTGAGTGCCGGTGGAGAGATGTTCATTGTTACCATATTTGTCGGCTACAAAGACAATACATACAGGATACAGCATCTCAAGATTGAAAGAATGGAATAACTAAATCCTACCGATATGAACCTAAGACACCTTTATTCTATTGCCGGTGCATTGCTTCTTATGTGCGCAGCCGGCTGTTCACGTACAGAAAACACTCAATGTGAGAATCCTTATCGTGTCACTCAGGAACACAGAGCCCGTGCTGCCGAGCTGGTAAGCCAGATGACACTTGAAGAGAAATGCAGTTATATCGGCGGCTCGAAGGATGGCTTCTATATCCGTCCTATAGAGAGGTTGGGCATTCCACAGATCAGAATGGCCGACGGTCCTCAGGGCGTAAGAAACAATACCAAGAGCACACTATTTGCCTGTGGCGTTGCCGCAGCTGCGTCTTGGAACGAGGACGTCGTGTATGAGATGGGTGTGGCGCTTGGACAGGATTCGCGTGCCAGAGGTGTGCATATCCTTCTGGGACCAGGTGTAAACATGTATCGCAGCCCTCTTTGCGGTCGTAATTTCGAATACATGGGTGAAGATCCGTTCCTTTCGTCACAGACAGCCGTCAATTATATCAAGGGAGTGCAGTCGCAGGGAGTCATGGCGACCATCAAGCATTTCGCATTGAACAATCAGGAATACAACCGTCATCATGTAAGTTCTGATGCGGACGAACGCACTATGAACGAGATATATTTTCCTGTGTTCAGAGCAGCTGTCGAGGCGGGTGTCGCTTCTGTGATGAGCAGTTACAACCTTATAAATAATGTGCATGCTGCAGAAAGCAGATGGCTTCTCAAGGATGTCCTTAAAGACACATGGGGCTTTAAGGGCTTTGTCATGTCAGACTGGACTTCTACATATTCGACACTCAGATGTGTGGAAAGCGGCCTTGATCTCGAAATGCCGCTGGGATTGTGCATGAACTACACATATCTCAAGCCGCTTCTGGAATCAGGAGCTGTCCGTGAGAGGGATATCGAGGAAAAGGCGGAAAATATCCTTTCCAGCCTGATTGCTTATGGCTTCCTCGACCGTCCGCAGCTTGATACCACTATTGCAGAAGACAATCCTTATTCACGTGATGTGGCTTACAGGCTTTCGTGCGAATCTGCTGTCCTCTTGAAGAATGAAGGTGCACTTCCTCTCAAGGCCGGTGAAAATGTTGTGCTGATGGGACCTCGTGCTGATGTGATTCCTTGTGGCGGTGGAAGTGGTGCAGTGAGTCCGATCTATTCGATTTCTCTCTATGAAGGCATGCAGCGTCTGGGAGAAGATTATCCGGTCACTCTGGTCGGAGAGGACTACGAGTCTCAGGCAGAGGCTATCAGGAATGCTTCGTCAGTCATAGTGTCAGTCGGATTTGACAAGGCTACAGAGAAAGAGGGTAGTGACAGGGAGTTCACTCTTCCTGAGGGACAGGATGAAATGATAGAGTTCGCTCTGGAGAATAATGACAATGTCATTGTCGTTGCCTATGCGGGAGGAGCATTCGATATGAGCCGTTGGCATGATCAGGTATCTGCCATACTGATGGGCTGGTATCCTGGTCAGGAAGGTGGATTGGCTATCGCACGCATGCTTGCCGGAGAATTCTCTCCATCAGGACGTCTTCCGATGAGCTTGGAGTCAAAGCTTGAAGATAACCCTACTTATGACAGCTACTATGTCCATAAGGCTATCACAAAGAGAGGTCATTCTACTCTCAACGTTTCATATTCTGAGGGAGTGTTCATGGGATACAGAGGCTATGAGAGAAATGGTGTGAAACCGGCATATGCCTTCGGTTACGGACTTACATACACTACCTTCGATTATTCTGATCTTAAGGTGAAACGTGTGCGTGATGGCTATGATGTTTCATTCGTTCTGGCAAATACCGGCGATTTTGATGCGGCTGAAGTCGCACAGGTGTATGTGGGAGAGCAGAATCCATGTGTACCTCGTCCGGCAAAGGAACTGAAAGGTTATGATAAGGTCTTCGTGAAGAAAGGTGAATCTGCTGAAGTTACTGTCCATCTTCCTGAATCAGCCTTCGCTTTCTATGATGTCGATATCCATGACTGGAGAGTAAATCCGGGCACATTCAACATCATGGTGGGACCTTCGTCACAGGAAATCGTACTTCAGACTGAAGTAACCCTCAAATAGTTAAAAAAACTCCAAGGCTGTATTGCAAGGCGGCATTGGCTCCCGAAAAGGGAGGGGACCCACAGAGTGGGGAGGACCGCCGGCTGTACAGCCTTGGAGTTTTTTTTATTGTATGTCCTTTACTTCTGCCTCAGGAACACATGTACCGGGCAGCCGAGGAAATCGAAATTCGAACGGAGCTTGTTCTCAAGGAATCTTCTGTACGGCTCGCGTATGTACTGAGGAAGATTGCAGAAGAACGCAAATGAAGGCGACCTGGTAGGCAGCTGGGTAACGTACTTGATCTTGATGTACTTTCCCTTCCATGCAGGCGGCGGATAATTCTCGATCTCAGGAAGCATCACTTCGTTAAGCTCGGAAGTCTTGATCTTGCGCGAATAATTCTCATATACATGAGCCGCAGCATCAAGAACGTCCATTATCCTCTGCTTGTTGATTACTGAAGTGAAGATGATAGGAAGGTCATTGAAAGGGGCGAGGCGCTCCTTGATCGCGATGGTGTACTCCTTCATCGTGTTGCTGTCCTTCTCGATGGTATCCCATTTGTTTACAACTACTACGCAGCCTTTCTTATTGCGCTGGATAAGGTTGAATATCGCCATGTCCTGCGATTCGATTCCGGTCTGGGCGTCAACCATGAGGATGCATACGTCAGAATGTTCGATGGCACGGATAGACCTCATTACGGAATAGAACTCAAGATCTTCGTGTACCTTCGCCTTCTTTCTCATGCCGGCTGTATCCACAAGCATGAATTCGTGACCGAATTTGTTGTAAAGGGTCGCAATGGAATCACGTGTGGTTCCTGCGATCGGAGTCACAATGTTCCTTTCTTTGCCGAGCAGGGCATTGGTAAGTGATGACTTGCCTACGTTAGGTTTTCCGACGATAGTGAAATGCGGAAGCTCAGGATGCTCGTCAGTGTCCGGATCTTCGGCCGGAAGCTCCTTGACAATGGCGTCCAGAAGGTCTCCTGTTCCACCACCGTTTGCAGCAGAAATGCTGTAAACCTCTCCTAATCCAAGAGAATAGAACTGGAATGCATCGTACATCTTCTCTCCGGAATCTATCTTGTTCACGGCGAGAACCACCGGTTTGCCGCTTCGCCTGAGGATATCTGCTATCTCCTCGTCATAGTCGGTGATGCCCGTACCTGCCTCTACCATGAAAAGCACGACATGGGCCTCCTCTATCGCGAGGACAACCTGCTTGCGGATTTCTTCTTCGAAGATGTCGTCAGAATTGGAAGTGTATCCACCGGTGTCAACAACAGAAAACTCTGTTCCGCACCATTCGCATCTTCCATAATGCCTGTCGCGGGTGACACCCGCTGTCTCATCGACGATTGCCTGTCGCATGCCGACAAGGCGGTTGAAAAGTGTGGACTTTCCCACGTTCGGGCGTCCTACAATAGCTAATAAGCTCATAATTAATGTTTTAAATGTTAAAATCCCGCCTCTCGGCGATAATTGCTCATCCCTATCCGGGACCGGACCTGTCAATGGCAATCAAGATTCGAACAGCTCCCGCAACCGCCTTCGTCGCAGGCTACGGGATTGCCGTCCTTATCCTTCTTGCCCCATAATTTGATTTCTTCCTCTTTTGCACACTTGATGCCTCTCTTGCGCATCTCCTTGTTGTTCTCGATCTCCGTTTCAGGAAACTTGCCGTCCTTTCTGAAGATGATGTTGAAGCAAAGTCCGAAAACGCAGAAGGCGATGAGTGCGAGGACTGCTAAAAACAACTCCATCGGTCTTAGTTGATGAAGCTTGAGCTGATCTCCTCGTAGTTGTAAACCTTTCTGATGATGTCAGCGAACATACTGGTCATTGTGAGGACTGTAATCTTGCTCTTATCCTTGCTCTCGTCTGTTGTCAGAGGAATAGTGTCTGTCACTATGACTTCCTCGAGAGCGGACTCTGCTATCCTTTCATAAGCAGGACCTGAGAATACGGCGTGTGTGGCACATGCACGTACGCTGAGAGCTCCCATATCCTTGAGAACATTGGCAGCCTTTGCAAGTGTTCCAGCTGTATCGATCATATCATCGACAATCACGATGTTCTTTCCCGCAACATCTCCGATTGCTGTGATTGAAGCTACCACATTCGCTTTCTCGCGTGATTTGTGGCAGATTACCACCGGGCACTCAAGGTATCTTGCATATGCATTGGCTCTCTTTGCACCTCCCATGTCAGGAGCGGCAATGGCGAGGTTCTCGATATTCAATGCCTTGAGGTAAGGAAGGAACACGGCACTTGCATAGATATGGTCAACAGGGAAGTCGAAGAATCCCTGGATCTGATCTGCATGGAGGTCACATGTCATTACGCGATCGCAACCGGCAGCATGAAGCATGTTGGCAACAAGCTTGGCTCCGATTGAAACTCTTGGCTTGTCCTTGCGGTCCTGTCTGGCCCAGCCGAAATAAGGCATTACGGCGATTACCTTGTGTGCTGAAGCTCTTTTTGCGGCATCAGCCATAAGGAGAAGCTCGAAAAGGTTGTCAGTAGGAGGGACTGTTGACTGCACGATGAAAACAGTCGCTCCTCTGACGCTTTCGTTGAATGATGGCTGGAATTCGCCGTCGCTGAAAGTTAATACGTCAGAAGCGCCGAGCTCAAGATTGAGGGCTTTGGCTACTTTTACTGCAAAGTCTTTTGAGGCTCTGCAGGTGAAAAGTTTCATTTTGTGTTCCTTTTGCATCGTATTGAGGGTTTTAATTCTGTTCTGCCTTTAATGAAACCAGTACTGATTCGATGTATCCGAGTATCTCGTCCCTTCCCAGTCCGGTTTCTGATGAACTGATGAAAGTAGGAGGGAGCTCTTCCCATAGCTCAAGTATCTGAGATTTCATCTTCTCTATCTGGGCATTGAGGGCATTCGGGCCGCTCTTGTCTCCTTTGGTGAAGATGATTGCGAATGGGATCCGGCTCTGTCCGAGCTCGATGAGGAAGTCCATATCGACTTTGCCGATGTCATGTCTGGAGTCGATAAGCACGAAGAGCATGACCATCTCCTGAGACAGGTTGATGTAGTTTCTTATGACCTGTTCCAGCTTCTGCTTGCCCGTGGCTGACATCTTGGCGTATCCGTAGCCCGGAAGGTCAACAAGATACCATTCTCTGTTGATAAGAAAATGGTTTACAAGCCTGGTCTTTCCTGGTTTGCTGGAAGTCATGGCAAGCTTCTTATTCCTGCACAACATGTTTATGAGGGAAGATTTACCGACATTCGATCTTCCGATGAATGCGAATTCTGGAAATTTCTGCTTTGGCTTTTCGGAAATCCTTGTGCTGCTTCCTGCAAATAATGCCTCGGTAATCTTCATGGTACTTGCTATAGTCGAATCAGTCGGCAAAGATATTATTTTTTATTTGAATTATTATGAAATAATGATGGCTGTACTGGAAATTTTGCTAAATTTGTTGCGGTAGATATAAAAATGTATGGAGAAAGATTTTATTGACCTTCTTGAGCTGCAGCGCATGCTGAAGAAAGGGGTGGAATCGCTTTTTCCGAAACGTCTGTGGATTAAGGCCGAAGTCAGCGCTATCAAGGCTCGCAGCGGAGGCCATTGTTATATGGAGCTGTCTCAGAGCAGCCCGGATGGACTTGTCGCGAAGGCAAATGCCATCATCTGGAGTTCCAAATACCGTTTTATTGCGCCATACTTCGAGTCTGTAACAGGCTCGCCGCTGCAGGAAGGTATGCTTGTCCTCGTCGAGGTGCAGGTGAATTACAACGAGCTGTATGGCATGTCTCTGATAGTCAATGATATGGATCCTGAGTTTTCGCTCGGGGTAAAGGAACTTGAAAGACAGAAGACCATCGAGCGGCTTCGACAGGAAGGACTGATGGGACTTCAGAAGGGTCTGGAACTGCCCTTGCTTCCTTGTCGTCTTGCAGTGATTTCTGCAGAAGATGCAGCCGGATACAGGGATTTCATTCGTCATATTGATGAGAATCCATACGGTTTCAAGATGGATACCGTGTTGTTTCCGGCACTTATGCAGGGCGCGGACTGTCCCTCTTCCATCATATCTGCATTAGACAGAATAATGGAGGATGGAGAGTGGGACGCGGTCCTTATATTGCGCGGAGGCGGAGCAAAACTGGATCTGGCATGTTATGATGACTATTCCCTTGCGGCGGTGATCGCCCAATATCCTCTGCCGGTACTGACAGCAGTCGGCCACGACCAGGATTTCCATGTATGCGATATGGTGGCATACGGGTATCTTAAGACGCCTACTGCGCTTGCGGACTATATATTGGATATATATGAATGCGAAGACGAAAGGATATCTTCGTGCCAGACTAGGATAAGACTTGCGGCTTCCAGCCGTCTTTACAGGGAGGAGTCGGTCCTTGATTCGCTCGCTGCACGTATAAAGGGAGGTTTCTCTCTCAAGCTTGCGACAATGGAATCCGCTCTCAATGTACTCCGGGCACGCATCGAGTCGGCTGATCCCCGCAGGATCCTCGACAGAGGTTATGTCCTGGCACTTGATGCTGACGGAGTCGTACTGAAAAGCATTGGCGGAAAGACAAAAGGAGACAAGGTATCGGTGATGTTTGCTGACGGAACCATGGACTGTACGGTTGATGCGGTCTCCGGAAACTCCTGAGAAAATGAAATGATTATGGAAGAGAGATTCGAATATGCGAAGGCGATGGAGGAACTTGAGAGCATTGCCGCAAAAGTGGAGGACCCGACTACAGGTATCGGGGAGATAGATGAATATATGAAACGTTCAAAGATCCTGATTGAAGCCTGCAGGGCTTATCTCAGAGGTCAGCGCGATATACTGGAAAAGGAAGAATAAATAAATTATCATACACTATGTGTGCGAAAACTACGAAAAAGATGATCTATGACTTTGATGAGTGGCTGCTCCCTTATAAGGATGTCATAGATCGGAGACATGAAATGATTCTTGATTTCAAGGACAGGCTGTCGCAGGACGGCTTGCTCAGCAAGGCCATGAACAACCATGTGTATTATGGACTTCATCGTGATGAAAAAGGCAACTGGATATTCCGCGAATGGGCTCCGAATGCCACCAAGATATACATCATTGGCGAATTCAATAACTGGAAGCGTACTGAGGCGTATGCTCTGAAGCCTATAGGAGGTGGTGACTGGGAGATCGTTCTTCCTGGGATGTTCCTGGACCACGGCACCCTTTACAAGCTTTATATTGAATGGAAGGGAGGCGGAGCGGAGAGGCTGCCAGCTTATGTGACAAGGACGGTGCAGGATCCGACGACCAAGGCTTTCTGCGCTCAGGTATGGGATCCGGTAAGGCCTTATGAGTGGAAGAATGAAAAGCCTGGCAAGAGACCTCATCCTCTTATCTACGAATGTCATATCGGAATGGCTGCAGAAGAAGAGAAGGTAGGCACATTCGAAGAATTCCGTCTGAATGTGCTTCCTAAGGTGGCGGAGCTGGGATATGATACCTTGCAGATCATGGCTCTTCAGGAGCATCCTTATTATGGCTCTTTCGGCTATCAGGTGGCCAACTTCTATGCTCTCAGCTCGCGTTTCGGTACTCCGGAGGAATTCAAGGCTCTTGTCGATGATGCGCATGGCCTGGGTATAGCTGTAGTGATGGATATCGTCCATTCACATTCTGTTGACAATGAAGCCGAGGGCCTTGGAATGTTCGATGGAAAGGAGGATCTGTATTTCTATACAGGATGGCAGGGCCGTCATCCCGCATGGGGATCCCGTTGTTTTGATTACGGTAAGGATGAGACCAAATACTTCCTTCTTTCGAACTGCAAGTATTGGATGGAGGAGTATCATATAGACGGATTCCGTTTTGATGGCGTGACCAGTATGCTTTATTGGGATCATGGTCTTGAAAAGGCTTTTGTCGGATATGAGAATTATTTCAATCAGGGAGTGGACGATAATGCCATTGCATATCTCGCCCTTGCGAATATCCTTATCCATGAGATGAATGAAGATGCATTTACTATCGCAGAGGATGTCAGCGGCATGGCAGGTCTGGCGGCTCCGATCGCTCAGGGCGGTGTCGGATTCGATTTCCGCATGAGCATGGGCGTGGCCGACAACTGGATCAAATGGATAAAGGAACTCTCTGATGATCAGTGGAGTATGGGCGAAATGTGGTGGCAGCTTACCAATAAACGTAAGGATGAAAAGACAATCAGTTATGCTGAGTGTCATGATCAGGCTATGGTTGGTGACAAGACCATCGCTTTCCGTCTGATGGATGCCGAGATGTACACTTCGATGAACAAGGAATCGCAGTCTCCGGTTGTCGATAGGGGAATGGCTCTCCATAAGATGATACGTCTTGTGACTATGGCTACGTGTGGAAACGGATACCTCACATTCATGGGCAACGAGTTCGGCCATCCGGAATGGATCGACTTCCCTCGCGAGGGAAACGGCTGGTCATACAAGCATGCCAGAAGACAGTGGTCGCTCGCCGAGCCTGACTATTTGAGATATAGGTATTTGAGAAATTTTGACAAGGCAATGATTGTTCTGGCGCAGCAGGAGGCCATTTTGGATGATGTACCTGAACTTTTTGTGCAGGATGAAGAAAAAAAGATACTGATATTCAAAAGAAAAAATTGTATCTTTGCGCTGAATTTCAACCCCACCACCTCTTTTACCGATTACGGCTTCTCTGTGCCGGCCGGTAAATATGAGCTGGTACTCAATACGGATGAAAACGAATTTGACGGCTTCTCCAGACTGAAGACTGGAGAGGTGTATTTTAGTATATCGGAGCGAAGTGAAAACGGTAATGGCAAATATGATGCGACCATGTACCAGTATCTTCCTTCCCGATGTGCTATTGTGCTGAAAAAGATTGACTAAAAGTTAACTTAATACGTATTTTATGGCTTTTCTTAAATTTAACAAGTCCGAGCTTGTCAACCTGGAGTATTCGCTCAAGCGTGAGATCATCGCTGCGAATGAGACCGGCGCGTACTGCAACACGTCTATCGTGGCCTGCAATACGAGACGTTACCACGGACTGCTGGCTGTTCCTGTCGAGGAATTGGGCGGTGGAAAGTACATGCTGCTTTCTGCTCTCGATGAAAGCCTCGTGCTTGGCGGCAAACAGTTCAATCTGGGTATTCATTGTTACGGCGATACTTATGAGCCGAGAGGACATAAGTACATCGTGGATTTCGATGCGGATCCGGTACCTGTGATTACCTATAAGGTAGGTGGTATCATCTTCACCAAGACCATCATGATGGTTCCTGACAATGATCAGGTGCTTATCAAGTATGAGTTGCACGAGGCTCCGTCAAAGGTATCTCTCATGTTGAAGCCTTTCCTCGCTTTCAGAAGCGTTCACAGTCTTACAAGCCAGAATCAGGAAGCTTACACCGCTTATGAAGATGTTGACGGCGGTGTTTCATTCTGTCTTTACAACGGCTTCCCGGCTCTCAATCTCCAGACCTCTGCAAAGGCGGCATTCAAATATCAGCCGTACTGGTATAACGGGGTTACATACTCTGATGAGTATCGTCGTGGATTCGATTGCCGCGAGGATCTTTTCGTCCCTGGTGCATTCACTTTGGATCTTAAGCCTGGCGAGTCTGTCGTATTCTCCGCTTCTGTCAACGAGGTGAATCCAAGAGGTCTCAAGAGGAAGTTTACGGATACCCTCAAGAAGATGGATCCTATCGAGACTTATCATGATCTTCTTGTCCACAACGCAGGTATGTTCAAGTGCCATAAGGGAGACAGAGCCCAGATCAATGCCGGTTTCTCATGGCTTGAGACCGGACTTCTCCGTGAGACAATCGTCTCGCTTCCGGGCTTGACACTGTTTGCAAACGGTGATTGTGATGAATTTGAGAAAATCCTTGATACTCTTATCGCTGATGAGCAGGAGCGTCTCTTCCACAGGACAACCCAGTGCGAGGCTCCGCTCAGACTTACAGAGACTCTTCAGCAGTATATCCGTTTCAGCGGAAAAGAGAAGCATGTATGGAAGAAGTATGGTGAGACCCTGAAGGGAATCATCGAGAGCTATGCTCCCGGACGCAGAAAGGAGATCGCGATGCATCCTAACGGACTTCTCTGGGCCCAGATGGACGGTGTCGCACTTTCATGGATGAATGCATATGTATATGGACGTCCTGTGACTGAAAGAGCAGGTTATCAGATCGAGACAAACGCATTCTGGTACAATGCTCTCTGCTTCGCCATCGATATGGAGAACAAGTATGGCCCTCGCACAAGCGAGTTCGTCGGCCGCTGGACTCCTGTACGCGACCTTGTGAAGCAGAACTTCCAGCCTACGTTCTGGAGAGAGGAGTGGGGATATCTTGTTGATTATGTAGGAAACGAGCCTGTAGGTCAGGCCGTGAGACCGAATATCCTGTTCCCTATCTATCTTGAGTATTGTCCTGTAGATGACGAGGTCATCTCTGAAGTTGTGATGACAATCAATGATGAGCTTGTTACCAAGAGGGGACTCAGGTCTCTGTCTCCTAGAAACGAAGCATACAGAGGAGTTTATGAGGGATCGCAGATCGACCGTGACCTTGCATATCATCAGGGTTGCGCATTCCCTGCGCTTCTTGCTCCATACATCGACCTCTGCTTCAGAATGATGGGAGAGGCATTCTACGGAAGAGCGAAGTATCTTGTAGAGGGCTTCTTCGAGGATATCAGCAAGCATGGTGTTGGCGCATTCTCCGAGCTTTACGACGGAGATCCTCCGCACGAGCCGCATGGAGCCATCGCTTCTGCGATGAGTACAGCTGCTCTTCTGCGTATAGAATATATTATGAACCAGTATAAGAAGGAGGCTAGATAATGAGAGTTCTGATGTTCGGTTGGGAGTTCCCTCCTCATATCGCAGGAGGTCTCGGAACAGCATGTTACGGTATGACCAAGGGTCTTGCGTATAATGATGTGGATGTACTTTTCGTAATGCCGTCAGCTTCTGGAGATGAAGATGAGAGTGCAGTGAAGATCATCAACGCCAGCGATGTCGCTATCGACACGGTGAGCGCTACAGTTGATGAATTCCTCGGAAAGGTGCAGTTTGTACATATCGGTACCAATATGGTGCCATATGTTGATCCTCAGGACTTTACAAAGATGGTCGAGGAAGAGCGCAAGCGCCAGATCAAGGGCTTCCGCGTCCAGTATGGCCAGAAATACAAGTTCTCTGGAAAATACGGTGCAAACCTTATGGAAGAGGTTGCGCGCTATGCAATGGTAGGTGCTACAATCGCCCTCCAGTACAAGGACCAGTTTGATGTCATCCATGCACATGACTGGCTTACTTATCTTGCCGGAATCGCAGCCAAGCAGCTTACCGGCAAGCCTCTCGTAGTTCACATGCATGCAACATCATATGACCGTGCAAGCGACGACCAGGTGGACACACGCGTGGTTGACCTTGAGACAAAGGGTATGATGGCTGCCGACAAGGTGATGGCTGTGAGTGAGCTTACAAGAAATATCTGTATCAATCGTTACGGTATCGATCCTGATAAGGTTGTCGCTGTCCATAATGCTGTCGATTTCAGCGGACGTGAGAAACTCGAGGTCGAGAGGAACGTGAAGGAGAAGGTCGTGACCTTCCTCGGCCGCGTTACCTATCAGAAGGGTCCTGAGTATTTCATCGAGGCGGCTGCCAAGGTCCTCAAGAGATGCAATAATGTACGTTTCGTGATGGCAGGTAGCGGAGATATGCTCAACAGGTGTATCCGCCACGTCGCACGTCTCGGTATCTCGGACAGATTCCATTTCACAGGATTCCTTCGCGGAAAAGAAGTTCACAAGATGTTCGCTCTGTCGGATGTGTATGTGATGCCTTCTATTTCGGAGCCGTTCGGAATCTCGCCTCTTGAGGCTATGCAGACCAATGTGCCTTCGATCATATCAAAGCAGTCAGGTTGTGCTGAAATCCTTAAATATGCCCTGAAGGTGGACTTCTGGGATGTGGATGCAATGTCTGACGCAATCTACGGCCTTCTCCAGTATCCTGCAATCTCTCAGCTTGCTGCACGTTGCGGATATGACGAGGTGAACAGCATCAAATGGAATGATGTTGCCGCAAAGATCAAGGGAATTTATCAGGAAGTAATTGACAAGAAATAAATAAAACGATAATAATATGAAAAAGAGTATTTGTCTGTATTTTCAGGTACATCAGCCAAACAGATTGAGACTATACAGATTCTTCGACATCGGAAAGGATTCGCACTACTACGATGACTTCGCCAACAGAACAATTCTCCGCAGAGTGGCACAGAAGTGCTATCTTCCTATGAACGCTCTCCTCCTTGAGCTTATCGAAGCCAACAAGGGTGCTTTCAAGGTCGCATTCTCTATCTCAGGTTCAGTCCTCGAGCAGTTCGACAGATATGCTCCGGAGGTGATCGAGAGCTTCCGTAAGCTTGCTCAGACAGGAAATGTGGAATTCCTTTCAGAGACTTACTACCACTCTCTTGCATCACTCGCATCTCCTATCGAGTTCAAGAATCAGGTGATGAAGCATAAGGCAGCCATCGAGCATTATTTCGGTGTGACTCCTAAGGCTTTCCGCAACACAGAGCTTATCTACTCTGATGCAATCGGTGAGATGGTATATGATATGGGATTCAAGACCATGCTTACAGAAGGTGCAAGGCACGTCCTTGGTTGGAAGAGCCCTAACTTCATCTATACATGTGCTCAGGCTCCTAGCCTCAAGCTCCTTCTTAAGAACTCAAGCCTCAGCGACGATATCGCATTCCGTTTCTCTGACAGAGGTTGGGCTGATTGGCCGCTTACAGGTGAGAAGTACCTTTCTTGGATCAAGGCTGCAGCTCAGAATGATGACATCGTGAACCTCTTCATGGATTACGAGACATTCGGTGAGCACCAGAAGGCATCAAGCGGAATCTTCGATTTCATGAGATATTTCCCTGAGACAGTTCTTGCAGACGGAGAATTCGAGTTCGTTACCCCTACTCAGGCTGCCAAGAAGCATCGTCCTGTTGGTGATCTTGATGTGATGGATCCTATTTCATGGGCAGACGAGGAGCGTGATGTTACTGCATGGCTTGGAAACGAGCTTCAGAACGACGCATTCAACAAGCTCAATGACCAGGCGGAGAAGCTCGCACTTCTCAATGACGAGGCCCTTTGGTCTGATTTCGGTCATCTTCAGGAGAGCGATCACTTCTATTACATGTGTACAAAGTTCTTCTCTGACGGAGCAGTGCATAAATATTTCAACCCGTTATGATACTCCATATGAGGCGTTTATCAACTATATGAACGTTTTAAGTGATTTTATTTTGCGAGTTGATGATGCAATTTCCGTTTCAGATATTAACTTTGCAGCCGCAAAAGTAAAGGCACCTGCCAAGAAGACTGTCAAGAAGGCAGCTCCAAAGGCATCAGCAAAAAAGGCTGAGCCTAAGGCTAAGAAGCCGGCAGCTAAAAAAACTGCAAAGAAATAGAGGCTGACGACAGTCAGCGGGGTTTACCCTGAAACTATATACCCCCGGACGGAATCCAGAAGGACTCCGGCCGGGGTAAATAAATAATTTTTAATACGTAATGAAAACAGAACTTATCAAGCCTGATTATCTGTTTGAGGTTAGTTGGGAAGTGTGTAATAAGGTCGGCGGAATCTATACAGTGATCGCCACCAAGTCCCTTTATCTGAGGAGCGAGTACAAGAGGCATCACATCATGGTAGGTCCGGATGTGTGGATGGATACGGAAAGCAATCCTGATTTCATCGAAGATCCTGCATTGTACAGGTCATGGAAGGCCCAGGCTGCTTCAGAGGGTCTGAGAGTGCGTGTCGGACGCTGGAACGTTCCGGGAAAGCCGACAGCTATCCTCGTGGATTTCAAACAGTTTCTTACGAAACAGAATGAGATCATGACCGATTTCTGGAAGAAATTCGGTGTTGATTCTCTTACAGGAAACTGGGATTATCGCGAGTCTGCCCTTTTCGGATATGCAGCCGGAAGGGTGATAGAGAGTTTCTACAAGTTCAATCTTGAATCATCGGACAAGGTGGTCGCTCAGTTCCATGAGTGGATGACCGGTACTGGACTTCTCTATCTTAAATCAGTCAATGTTCCGATTGCTACGGTCTTCACAACTCACGCGACCGTTATCGGAAGATGTATTGCCGGCAATAATCTGCCTCTTTATGACGGTATTCTCAACTATGATGCAGATGAGAAGGCTCGTCATTTCAATGTCGTTGCAAGACATTCTCTTGAGAAGAAGGCTGCTCAGAACAGCGATATCTTCACTACTGTCAGCGATATCACAGCTCAGGAGTGCAGACAGTTCCTCGGCAGACCTGTGGATGTAGTTACTCCTAACGGATTCGAGCCTAGCTTCACTCCTGCAACGGATGAAGATTATGAGGCTCTCAGGGAGAAAGCCAGAAAGAAGCTTACTACAGTTGCTTCTGCCATGTGTGGAGAAGAGGTTCCTGAAAATGCCGTGCTCGTAGGTATCGGAGGACGTTATGAATGGAAGAACAAAGGTATTGATGTATTCATTGATGCTCTTGACAAGCTCAACCACACAGATTTCAAGGGAAAGTGTGTTCATGCATTCATCATGATCCCGTCCGGACATAACGGCCCTGACAAGCAGCTTGCCGCCAAACTTGCAGGCAATGACTCTACATATGTGACCAGGACTTCGCATTACCTGATGAATCCGGAGTACGACAATGTGACAAGACGTCTTAATGACCTTCAGTTCAATAATGCGACAGGAGATAAGGTCAAGGTATATTTCATTCCTTCATATCTCAATGGCAATGACGGAATATTCGATATGCCATATTATGACCTTCTTTGCGGCCTTGACCTTACTTTGTTCCCATCTTATTATGAGCCTTGGGGCTATACTCCTCTTGAAAGTCTTGCATTCAGGGTACCTACTCTTACTACTACTCTTGCCGGATTCGGTCTCTGGGTGCGAACATATTACGGAAAGAAGCATCCTGGCATAACTGTCCTTGACAGAAATGATTCGAATTATTTCGAAGTGGTTGACGGAGTGGCGCAGAGAGTGATGGAGATCGCATCGCTGCGTAAGGATACCAGAAAGAAATACATGCAGAATGCCAAGGAGGTTTCCGAAATAGCTCTTTGGGAGAACAATATCATATATTATAAGGAAGCATACTCAAAAGCACTTGAAAAATTAATATCAGTCAATGGCCAGTATCCGTTGACAAGGAATGTAAAAAATATGGAATATAGAAAATTTGAAGTAAATCAGCCGAGCTGGAACAGTGTGATCGTGTCACGCCATCTTCCAGAATCACTTAAAGACCTCGAAATACTTTCCAAGAACCTTTGGTGGTGCTGGAACGAATCAGCAAAGAATCTTTTTGCAAAGGTGGACCCTCAGGCATGGGAGGCTTCAGGCCAGAACCCTATCGCAATGCTTGACAAGGTAAGCCTCAAGAGATATCAGAAGCTCGAGCAGGATACTAAGTTCCTCGCAGACCTTAAGGCTGTGATGGAAGAGTTCAACACTTATATGGCTCTCAAGGCAGAGCGTACTGCTCCATCTGTAGCATACTTCTGCATGGAGTACGGTCTTGACACATCTCTCAAGATATATTCAGGCGGT
>RHMF01000503.1_pt1 | contig 16848 bp, 15 predicted proteins | sample 5365151 | NCBI WGS metagenome assembly RHMF01 (sample SAMN10266501, study PRJNA497801) | feces metagenome | isolation source: feces | host: Bos taurus | place: China: Prairie of Fairy Mountain | collected 2017-08-14 | reverse complement strand
GGCGAGGCGCGCGTGGTGCTGATAGCCGGACCGTCGTCGAGCGGCAAGACCACCACGTCGAAACGGCTGGCCGTGCAACTGCTCACCAACTACATCGTGCCACGCGAGATAGGACTTGACAATTACTTCGTCAACCGCGAGCAAACGCCGCGCGACGCCAACGGCGAATACGACTTTGAGTCGCTCTACGCGCTTGACCTTGAGCAACTCAACCAGGACATCAACGACCTGCTGGCCGGCAAAGAAGTGAAAATGCCCACCTACAATTTCGAGAAAGGCATACGCGAATACAAGGGAAACACTCTGCGGCTGGGCGAGAACGACGTGCTGCTGATGGAGGGCATCCACGGCCTGAACCCCGAACTCACCAAGCAAATCCCCGAGCAACAGAAGTTCCGCCTGTTTGTGTCGGCGCTCACCACGCTCAGCATCGATGACCATAACTGGATAGGCACCTACGACAACCGCCTGCTGCGGCGCATCATACGCGACTACAAATACCGCGGCGTAAACGCGCAGCAAACCATCCGGCGCTGGGCCAGTGTGCGCCACGGCGAAGACAAGTGGATAACACCCTTCCACGAGAATGCCGACGCCACGTTCAACTCGTCGCTGCTGTTTGAACTGTCGGTGATGAAAAATTACGCCGAACCCATCCTGAGCCAGGTGCCCGTCGACAGTCCGGAATACGCCGTGGCCTACCGACTGCTCACCTTCCTGAGTTACTTTGAACCGCTCGGCGAGCAGGACGTGCCCAGCACCAGCCTGCTGCGAGAGTTTCTGGGAGGCAGCAGTTTCCATTACTAAACCCGCAGTCGTTGTGCACAGCATCATCACATTTCTGAAAAACTGGACCCTGCCGTCGGCCATTTTCACCGGCACAGTGCTTTACCTCACTTTCTACCGGGTGCCCGCGCTCGACACGATGGGCGACTGGCTGGCGCCGTTGTTCGACGCCATCATGCCGCTCTTCATGGGCATGATACTCTACACCACCTTCATCCGCGTGGAGTTCCACAAGATGCGGGTGGCACGATGGCACGTGTGGATTACCTTCTTCCAATTGCTCTTTGTGGCCATCCTCACGGCCCTGATACTGGGCTTTAAGATGCGCGGCAACAACCTGGTGCTCATGGAGGGCATCCTCACCTGCGTGATTTGCCCCGGGGCGGCGGCCGCCGCCGTGGTCACCGCTAAACTGGGCGGCGACCTGGAGACGATGACCAGCTACACCTTCCTGTCCAACTTTGTGACGGCGCTGCTGGTTCCCGTGGTGTTTCCGCTCATCGACCCCAAGGTGGATATGCCGTTTGTGCAGTCGTTCCTGCGTATTTTATATAAGGTGTGTCTGGTGCTGCTCGTTCCCATGGCCGCCGCCTATGTGACCAAACGGTGGCTCCCGCGCCTGCAGCAACGGCTCATCGCCATCCCCGACCTGTCGTTCTACATGTGGGGCATCTCGCTGACCATCGTCACCGGCTGCACCGTCAAGAGCATCGTCCATGCCGCCGCGCCGGCCGCCTTCCTGAGCGCCATTGCGCTGGTGAGCCTGCTGCTGTGCATCACGCAGTTTGCCGTGGGACGCTACATCGGGCATTTCTTCGGCACCCAAACCGAAGCCGGCCAGGCGCTGGGACAGAAAAACACCGCCTTCGCCGTGTGGATTGCCTATGCCTACCTGTCTCCGCTGTCGGTGGCGGGACCGGGCTGCTACATCCTGTGGCAGAACGGAATCAACAGCATCGAAATCTGGCACAGCGACAAATTACGCCGGCACGCCGCGACAGAAGAAAAAAAATGATTTTTTGCAAAATTCAACACAAAATCGTTGAATATTGAGGAAAAGTTATTACCTTTGTGGCGCTTTAGTTAAAAAATTCAGGACAACGTGGCTTCTTTTAAGCTGAAACTGAAGACTTTACCTTTTGGCTCAACCATGATAAACGGTGAGTTGGACGGTGCGTTTTTCAACGACATGGGCCCCAGCGAGGTGCGCCAAGCATGCGCGACGGCCACACTGGCTGTGACACGCAAAGGCGACAACGACTATCATGTGGAAATCGCCTGCAAGGGCACCGTGACGGTGGCATGCGATCGGTGTCTGGACGACTTGACGCTGCCGGTGGAGGCAAGTTACGACCTGAACCTGAAGCAACAAGGCCACGAACTGGACGACAGCACCGATGGCCTGCTCATCGTGCCCGACCAATGGCGGGAAGTGGACCTGGCGCCACTGGTGCGCGACACCGTGCTACTGGCCATCCCGGCCAGCCACAGCCACGCGCCGGGCGATTGCGACAGCGCCATGATGGAGCTGCTGGAGCAACACCGGGCTGTCATCGCGCCCGACGATGAGTCTGCCGCCGACCGAGAAGCTGACGAGGAGAGAGAAGACAACAAAGATGATTCAGCGGCCTCTACCGACCCACGGTGGGATGCCCTGAAGAAACTCAAGAATAATAACAATTAAAAAATAAAAAGAAAATGGCACATCCTAAACGTAGACAATCCAAGACCCGCACCGCCAAACGTCGCACCCACGACGTGGCCGTAGCTCCCACCATCGCCCAGTGCCCTAACTGCGGCGCCTGGCATGTTTATCACACCGTTTGTCCCGAATGCGGCTACTATCGCGGCAAGAAGGTCATGGACGTGGATATGGCTGCTGTGTGACACACGCCACAGTCTCCACAAGATAAACAATCCCAGCATGGTATATCCTAAATATGTTGCATCACTTCATCATTTAGGATATGTTTTTATCAAACGAACAATATGATTAACGCAAAGATAAGCGGAATTGCCTCATACGTTCCCGACGATATCCTCGACAACGAGATGCTCTCGCAGATTGTGGATACCGACGATGAGTGGATAACCACGCGGGTGGGCATTAAGGAGCGCCGTATTCTTAAGGATCCCGCCAAGCCCTCGTCCTACCTGGGCATCAAGGCCGTGAAGAAACTGCTGGAGGAAACGGGCACCGACCCCGACGACGTGGATCTGCTCATATGCCCCACCAGCAACCCCGACTATCGGTTCCCCTCCACGGCATCGGTCATCGCCCACGCCTGCGGTATGGAGAAGCGATGCTATGCCTACGACATCCAGGCCGCCTGCGCAGGTTTCGTGGTAGGAACCTATGCCGCAAGCGCCTACGTCAAGGCCGGACTTTACAAAAAGGTCATTGTGGTCAACGCCGAAAAAATGTCGAGCATGGTCAACTACAAGGAGCGCGCCACCTGCCCGCTCTTTGGCGACGCCGCCGGCGCCGTGCTGATTGAGCCTACCGAGGAACCGGTGGGCATCATCGACGGCGTGTTCCACGTGAACGGCGAGGGGCTGCCCCACTTGGTGTACCGAGCCGGCGGTTCGGCTCATCCCGCCAGCCACGAGACGGTGGACGCCGGATGGCATTACCTGTATCAGGAAGGCCGCGCGGTGTATCGCCATGCCGTCATCGACATGCTCACCTCGTCGAAGGAAGTGATGCGCCGCAACAACCTCACGTGCGACGACATCCAGTGGTTTGTGCCTCATCAGGCCAACCTGCGCATCATCGAGGCCGTGGGACAACGCCTGGGCATCGACCCCGCCAAGGTGCTGGTCAACATCCAGTACCGCGGCAACACCAGCGCCGCCACCATCCCCGTGTGTCTGGACGAGAACAAACACCGCCTGCGCAAAGGCGACAAGATTGTGCTCACCGCCTTTGGCGCTGGATTCACCTGGGGTGCCGAATATCTGATCTGGGCCATCTGACCGACCGGCGTAAAGCAAACAGAAAGCATCACCGCCTCGCAACAAGGGTGGCGATGCTTTTTGACTGAAAAAACAACTCATTATCAACACAATACACCACAACAACATGGCGCACCGCGCAGGATTCGTCAACATAGTGGGAAACCCCAACGTGGGCAAGTCAACACTGAGCAACCGCTTGGTGGGTGAACGCCTGTCGATTATCACCAGCAAGGCGCAGACCACCCGCCACCGCATCATGGGCATCGTCAACGGACCTGACTACCAAATCGTGTTCAGCGACACTCCCGGCGTGCTCAAACCCAAGTTCAAACTGCAGGAAAGCATGCTGGAGCAATCCACCGGCGCTCTGGCCGACGCCGATGTACTGGTGTATGTGACCGACGTCATCGAATCACCCACCAAAAACCAGGGCTTTCTCTCCCGCGTAGCCGGCGAGAAGATACCCATCCTGCTGGTCATCAACAAGATTGACTTGCTCAAGGGCAACGCCGAACTCGACGCGCTCTACGACCAGTGGAAGACCCTGCTGCCCCAGGCCGAGGTATTCCCCATGAGCGCGCTGGTCAATTTCAACGTAGACAACCTGATGCGCCGCATCGTGGAATTGCTGCCCGAAAGTCCGCCCTACTTCGGTAAAGACGCGCTCACCGACCGCAGCAGCCGCTTCTTCGTGACCGAAATCATCCGCGAGAAAATCCTGCTCACCTACGACAAAGAGGTGCCCTACGCCACGCAGGTCATCGTCGAGAAATTCGACGAGAGCGACACCGCCATCCACATCATGGCGGTCATCTATGTGGAGCGCGAGAGCCAGAAGGGTATCATCATCGGTCACCAGGGCGGGAAACTCAAGCACGTGGGCATCGAAGCCCGCAAGGACATCGAGACGTTCTTTGCCAAGAAAGTGTTTCTCCAACTCTTTGTCAAGGTGGAGAAAGACTGGCGCAACCAAGAGACCAAACTCAAGCAGTTTGGCTACATCGACTGAAGCAAAATCACAGAATACATCAATCTACTGACAATTATAACGAAATGGGACGATTAGTAGCGATAGTGGGACGACCCAACGTGGGCAAGTCCACTCTGTTCAACAGGCTGACACAGAGCCGCGCCGCCATTGTCAACGACACCAGCGGCACCACACGCGACCGCCAGTACGGCAAAATGGAGTGGAACGGCATGGAGATGTCGGTGGTGGACACCGGCGGATGGGTGGTAAACAGCGAAGACATCTTCGAGGAGGAAATCAACAAGCAGGTGCACCTGGCCATCGAAGAAGCCGACGTCATCCTCTTTGTGGTGGACATCAAGAACGGCATCACCGACCTTGACGAACACGTGGCCGACATCTTGCGGCGCAGCGGCAAAAAGGTTATCGTGGTGGCCAACAAGGACGACAACCGCGAAAGCCTCTACGCCGAAGCCGAGTTCTTCTCGCTGGGCCTTGGCCAACCCTACAGCATCAGCGCCGTAAACGGCACCGGCACGGGCGACCTGCTCGACGAGGTGGTGCGCCTGATGCCCGAAAAGGAAGACGAGGGTCCAGACGACGAATTGCCGCGCTTTGCCATCGTGGGACGCCCCAACGCCGGAAAGTCGTCGCTCATCAACGCCCTGATGGACGAGCAGCGCAACATCGTGACCGACATCGCCGGCACTACGCGCGACAGCATCTACAGCCGCTACAACAAGTTCGGCTTCGACTTCTATCTGGTGGACACCGCCGGCATCCGCAAGAAAAACAAAGTGAACGAAGACATCGAGTATTACTCGGTGCTGCGCTCCATACGCGCCATTGAGAACAGCGACGTGTGCATCCTGCTGATTGACGCCACACGCGGCATCGAGGCGCAGGACGTCAATATCTTCTCCATCATCCAGAAAAACAAAAAGGGTCTCGTGGTGCTCGTCAATAAGTGGGACATCGCCGAACAGAAGACGCAGCAGTCAATCGCCCACATGGAGGAAACCATCCGCCAGCGCTTCGCCCCTTTCACCGACTTCCCCATCATCTTCGGCTCAGCGCTCACCAAGCAACGCATCTACAAAGTGCTGCAAACCGCCATCGAAGTGTACAACAACCGGCGGATTACAATCCCCACCTCGCAACTCAACAACGTCATGCAAGAGGCCATCGCCGCCTACCCGCCCCCCGCTGTGAAGGGCAAGTATGTGAAAATCAAATATGTGACCATGCTCAAGAACGCCTTTGTGCCCACCTTCATTTTCTTCTGCAACCTGCCGCAGTGGGTAAAAGACCCCTACAAGCGCTACCTTGAGAACAAAATACGCGAGAACTGGAACCTGCACGGCACCGTGATAAACCTCTTCTTCCGCGAGAAATAAAGTTGACAAACTTTTTGAGTTTCACTTAAAAAACGCTAACTTTGTGGGCTGAATACAACAGCGACTATTCATGAAGGTCAAGATACATCACGAGGGCGAAAACATCCTGCTGGTGCTGCTGCTCATCCTGGCGGTGATTTGCACACTGGCCTACAAATTCATCGACTACCGGCCTGTGTCGGTGGCGATTATCATCGTGTGTGTGATTCTTTACCTGCTGGTGCTCAATTTCTTCCGTCTGCCTCGCCGCAGTTTCAAGGGCGACAACAGCGACGGCACCGTGGTGGTGAGCAGCGTAGACGGCACCGTGGTGGCGCTCGAGGAAGTGTACGAGGACGAATACCTGCACCGCAACATGCTGCAGCTGTCGGTATTCATGTCGGTCTTCAACGTGCATGCCAACTGGGTGCCCGTGGCCGGAGAAATCACCTATGTGAAGCATCACTCAGGCCGTTTCCTGGCCGCCAACCTGCCCAAGTCGAGCACCGACAACGAGCGTTCGGCGGTGGTGATACGCACCCCGTGGGGCGAGGACATCCTGGTGAGACAAATCGCCGGGGCCATCGCCCGGCGCATCGTCACCTACGTGGAGCCTGGCGAAGAAGTTTCACTCGACGACTTCATCGGCTTTATCAAGTTCGGCTCGCGGGTGGATATCCTTCTGCCGCTCGACAGCGAGATTTTGGTGAAACTGGGCGACCGCACCTGGGGCGCCGAAACCCAGGTTGCCCGTTTGAAGAAACATCATTAGAGCCATGTCATTCACCACACTGCGAAATCACATTCCCAACGCCATCACCTCGATGAATCTGCTATGCGGATGCCTCGCCGTGGTGGTTGCTTTTAGCCAGGGCCAGACACTGCCCGCCGGGCTGTCGGGCTACCAGTGGGCCTATGTGTTCATCGCATTGGCCGCCGTAGCCGATTTCCTCGACGGATTCGTCGCGCGGCTGCTGAATGCCGTGAGCGGCATCGGCAAGGAACTCGACTCGCTTTGCGACCTGGTGAGTTTCGGCCTGGCACCCGCCATCGTGCTCTATGTGATGATGACCGGCTACGGCGAGGGACCCTGGGCGCTGGCGGCACTGCTGCTACCGGTGTTCGGCGCCTGGCGCCTGGCACACTTCAACGTGGACACCCGCCAGGCCACCACGTTCACGGGTCTGCCCATTCCGGGCAACGCCATCTTCTGGATTGGCTTCACCGCTTACTATGCCTCGCATCACCTGCCCCTGTGGGTGGTGCTGGCCTGTGTGGCGGCGCTGTGCGTGCTCATGGTGTGCCCCTTGCGAATGTTCTCGCTCAAGATGCACAACCTGAAATCAATTTCCCGGAATTGGGCACAATATCTGCTGATAATACTCGCGGTGGCATTGCTGGCACTGATACGGCTCCCCGGCCTGGCCGCGCTCATCGTGTGCTATGTGGTGCTGTCGATTATAAAACACGAAAAATGAACGCGCCATGAGTCTATTGTCGTTCTTACTGATTTTGCTCCTGCTGTTTCTGGCTTGGCCCCTGCTGCGCACCTGGCTGTTCCTGAAGCAGACCCGCCGCCACTTTGACGACGCGATGCGCCAGGCCCAGGGCAACGCCTCACGCCCCGGTGGCCGCACCCACGACGAGGAATACACCGAAACGGGCGAGCGCAAAATCTTTCACGACGACGAGGGCGAGGAAGTGGCGTTTGAAGACCTGCCCGGCGCCGCACCGCAGCCGGCCGAGCCGCCCGCCGACGACGGCACCGGCTACACCGCCCAGCAACAGGTGGAAGACGCGGAATTTGAAGAAATCAAGTAACCTAACGCTTGCAAATGTACCGTGTTTTGACTAATTTTGTGAATTGTAAAATTATAACCAACGAAAACTGCCATGACAGAAAACAAGCAACAGTCCCGAGGGCTCTACATAGTGACCGGCGCCACCGATAGCGTGGGCAGCCTCATCACTCAGAGGTTGGCCCAACAGGGCAAACCGGTGCTGCTGGCCAGCCGCAACATCGACAAAGCCGAAATCTATGCCACGCAACTGCGCAAGGAAACCGGTAACGAAGACATTTCCTGCATGCAACTCGACCTCAACAGTTTTGACTTGGTCAACGATTTCGTGAAACGGCTCAAAGCCCTCAACCGGCCCGTGCGAGCCCTCATCAACAACGCTTCCACCCTGTCGCGCCAAAGCAGCATCTCGCCCGACGGCTACGAACACGTGGTGCAGGTCAACTTCCTGAGCACCGTGCTGCTGTCGCTGCAGGTGTATCCCATCATTGAGGAGGGCGGCAGCATCATCATGTCAACCTACGTCACGCGCGACGTGTACGGCCTCACCCTGCCCTACGAGTTTCCCGCGGTGTCACACTTCACCCAGATAGGCGCCTTTGCGCAAAGCAAACTCGCCCTGGCTCTTTTCTCCATCTATATGTCGTCAACCATGATGACGCGCCGCGTGCGGGTGAACTGCGTGAACCCCGGTCTGCTCAAAACCAGCGTGCTCACCCTGCACCGCTGGCTCGACCGCGCCGCCGACTATCTGGTGAGCTGGATACCCAGCCCGCAGGCCGGCGCCGACCCCACCATGCGCGCGCTGGAATCCAACGAAACGGGCTTCATCTTCACCGGTCACGACCGTCAGGTGAAAACCACCACCATGCTGCGCAACCGCGAGATGTTCATCCGCCTGTGCAACGACACCATGCGCATCATGCACCGCCACACCGCCAAACCCGGCGATGACCAGGCCACCCAACCACAAGGGTCCGGCTCATGAAAATCCTGAAGGAAACCGACTCACTGCCGCAGGGCACCACGGCGGCCGCCGTGGGCATGTTTGACGGCGTGCACCTGGGTCACGCCACGCTGGTCAACTACCTGCGCCTACAGGCCGCCGAACGCGGTTTGCAGGCCATGGCGGTCACCTTTTCCCGCCATCCGCAGACGGTTCTGTTTCCCGAACGCGATTTCCGCATGATAGCCACCACCCGTCACCGCCTGGACTGTCTGGCAGGACTGGGGCTGGACCTGACCCTTATGCTTGATTTTTCACCCCAACTGGCTCAGCTCGACTCCTCCCGGTTCATCCGGCTGCTGCGCGACCGCTACGGCGTGCGCCTGCTGGTGGTGGGCTACAACCACCGCTTCGGACACAACCGTGAGGAGAAATTCGACGACTATGTGCGCAACGGCGACCGGCTGGGCGTGCAGGTGCTCAAGGCTCCGGAATACCTGGGCGAGTACGCCCCCGTGAGTTCCACCATCATCAGGCGCCTCATCGCCGCCGGCAAGGTGGACGATGCCTGCCACTGCATGGGCCGCCCCTACACATTGTGTGGCGAGGTGGTGCACGGCTTCCGCAACGGATCTACCCTGGGTTTCCCCACCGCCAACGTGGGCCACACCGATCCGACCGTCATCCTGCCCCATAACGGAGCCTATGCCGTGCGCGTGCGTCTGCAGGACCACCCGCAGTGGTTCGACGGTATGCTCAACATCGGCAGCCGCCCCACCCTGGCCAACGGCAACCAACTCTCCATCGAGGTCAATATCTTTGACTTCGAGGAAGATATCTACCGGCACTCCATAGAATTGGAGTTCATCAAATTCCTTCGCCTGGAATTCAAGATGTGCGGACTCGATGAGTTGCGCAAGCAGCTGGGCCGCGACCGCCAGCGGGCTCTGCAGGCCCTGGAGCGCTACCGCCGCGAAACTGAATTAAACAAAACGGAATAAAACAGAGTATAAATGGAAATTATCAATCTGTGTGAACAAAACTCGCTCGTGGGACAATTCATGAGCGAACTGCGCAATGAAGAACTACAACAGGAGCGGCTGCGTTTCCGCACCAACATCCAGCGCCTGGGCCAAATCATGGCCTACGAGATTTCCAAGCGGCTGCGCTACAAAACCGTCAACACGGTTACCCCGCTGGGCACCAAACCCACCAACGTGCTCAACGACCGGGTGGTGCTGGGCACTATTCTGCGCGCCGGTCTTCCCTTCCACGAGGGATTCCTGAGCTACTTCGACAGCGCCGACAACGCCTTTGTGTCGGCCTATCGCAAATACTTCCCCGCCACCGACGACTTCGTGGTGCACATCGAGTACATCGCCAGCCCGCGCATCGACGGCAAGACACTTATCCTGTGCGACCCCATGCTTGCCACCGGCTCATCGATGGAACTGGCCTACCAGGCCCTGGTCACCAAGGGACACCCTTCCCACATCCACGTAGCCAGCGTCATCGCCACCGACAAGGCCATCGAGGTTGTGCGCCAACGGCTGCCGCAGGACATCACCACACTGTGGACCTGCGACATTGACCACGAACTCAACGAGCACAGTTACATCATCCCCGGCCTGGGCGATGCCGGCGACCTGCTCTACGGCGAGAAAGAATAAAACCCGAGATTCAGAAAAGCTGACTGTAACGCTGCCTGCGGCGCAGGAAATGCGCCGTAACGATATTGACGCGGCCCTGCGGAGTTTCACGCAGCAGGTTGCGGTCGGGGTGTTGCGTGTAACGGCCCCGCATGCGACGGAAGTCGCGGTGCGCCCTCACGATGGCCCGTGCATCGCCCCAGTGCCATTTCATCACACTCATGCCCAGTGCCAGCGTGTCGAGCAGGCGGCGCGTCACAAGCAGGCGCCGGCCTTCGCGCTCGGGCAGGTTTTTGTGCAGCAGCAGCAGATTGTTGCGGAAGTTCAGGTAGGTTTTGCGCGGATTTCCCTGCGGCAGGCTGCCGCCGCCCAGATGATACACCTCGCTGCCAGGCACCATCACAATGTCGCTGCCGGCCAGGTGAATGCGCCAGCACAGGTCTATTTCCTCCATGTGGGCAAAGAAATCCTTGTCCAGCCCGCCCACGCGGCGGTACAGCCCGCTGCGCACCATCAGGCAGGCCCCGGTGGCCCACATCACACTCGATGCCTCCTCGCCGTCGTACTGCCCGTGGTCATCCTCGATGCTCTCAAAGATGCGTCCCCGGCAATAGGGATAGCCGTGGCGGTCGATGTAGCCGCCGGCGGCACCGGCGTATTCAAACATCCGGCGGTCGTCAGGACGGTCCTGCAGCAATTTGGGCATGCACGCGCCCACGTCGGGATGCTTCTCCATGTAATCCAGCAGCGGATTGAGCCACCCGTCGGGTGTGCGCACATCGCTGTTGAGAAGCACGGTGTAGTCATACATCGTTTGCTCAATGGCCAGATTGTAGCCCTGCGCAAAGCCGTGGTTCTTGTCAAAGAGCAGCGTCTTTACTTGTGGAAATTCATCGGCCAGCACCCGCCGGCTGGCGTCGGTGCTGCCGTTGTCGGCCACAATCACATCGGCCACGGCGGGGTCGGTGCCCGCCAACACCGACGGCAGATAGCGCCGCAGCAGAGCGGCACCGTTCCAGTTGAGGATGATGACTGCTACTTTCTTCATGTGGATGCATGCTTTATCAGAGTGCAAAATTACCGCTTTCCCACCACATTTCCAAATTTTTATAGTCCCCAACCGCCGTACCGCGAGCACATTTGAAAAAAAATACTAACTTTGCGCTATCAACATCTTAAACTTATTTATTAAAAACATTCAAGTATATGTTCTACCGCATCACAGCCTTATTCCTTTGTCTGGCATCCGCACTGGCCGTCATGGCCGACCCGCAGGAACTCAGCGTGAGTTCGCCCAACGGACTCGTGACCGTGCACTTCAGCCTGCAGCAACCCGCCGGCGCGCCCACCTACCGCGTCACCTACCGCGGCCAGGAGGTGGTGCGCCCCAGCCATCTGGGTCTGGAGTTGGCGGGCGACAAGGGCCGCACCGACTTCTACAACTTTGACTTCGACCGTCACAGCGACCGCTCGTCGCTCTACAACGGCTTCACCCTCACCGCCGTGACACGCGACACCGTGGACTACACCTGGCAACCCGTGTGGGGCGAAGAAAGCGACATTCGCTGCCACTACCGCGAGATGGCCGTGACACTGCAGCAGCCCGAATGGGACCGATATATCGTGGTGCGTTTCAGGGTGGAAGACACAGGCGTGGGCTTCCGCTATGAATTCCCCGCCCAGCAAAACCTCAACCACTTCGTCATCCGCGAGGAACGCACCGAGTTTGCCATGCCCGGCGACCTCACCGCCTGGTGGATAGCCGGCGACTACGACACCCAGGAGTATGAGTACACTTGCTCGCGCCTGAGCCAGATACGCGAGCTGCTGCCCGGGCGCATCGCCCCCAACGCCTCGCAGACGGTGTTCAGCCCCACCGGCGTGCAGACCTCGCTGCTGCTGCGCACCGACGACGGCGTGTACCTCAACCTGCACGAAGCCGCCCTGGTAGACTACAGTTGCATGAGCCTCAACGTGAACGACACCACTTGGGTGCTCACCTCGTGGCTCACCCCCGACGCACAGGGCAACAAGGGGCACCTGCAGACACCTTGCACCTCGCCCTGGCGCACTATCACCGTGACCGACGACGCCCGCCTGCTGCTGGCCTCGCGCCTCATCCTCAATCTGAACGAACCGTGCCGCATCGACGACACCTCTTGGATACACCCCGTCAAATACATGGGCGTGTGGTGGGAACTCATCACCGGCATGCATACCTGGAACTACACCGACCAATACCCCTCGGTGAAACTCGGCGTAACCGACTTTGAGCACGCCACACCCAACGGCCGACACGGCGCCAACAACGACAATGTGCGCCGCTACATTGACTTCGCCGCCAAACACGGCTTCCAGCAACTGCTGGTGGAAGGCTGGGACCAGGGCTGGGAAGACTGGGTGGGCAACACCAAGGACTACGTGTTTGATTTCGTGACCCCCTACCCCGACTTTGACCTGCCCGCCCTCAACGAGTATGCCCACAGTCGCGGCATCAAGCTGATGATGCACCATGAAACCAGTTCCAGCGCCCGCAACTACGAGCGCCACCTGGAGCAGGCCTACCAACTCATGAACCGTTACGGTTACGATGCCGTCAAGAGCGGTTACGTGGGCGACATCCTGCCCCGAGGCGAGCACCACTACGGCCAGTGGATGGTCAACCACTACCAGTATTGCATTGAGCAGGCCGCACGGCACCACATCATGGTCAACGCCCACGAAGCCGTGCGCCCCACAGGATTGTGCCGCACATGGCCCAACCTGATAGGCAACGAAAGCGCCCGCGGCACCGAGTACCAGAGTTTTGGCGGCACGCAGCCCGGCCATACCGCCATCCTGCCCTTCACCCGTCTGCAGGGCGGTCCCATGGACTACACACCGGGCATCATGGTGATGGACCTGGGCAGTTTCGCCCCTGGCAACACTTCGCGCTGCCTGAGCACGATATGCGGCCAACTGGCCCTCTACGTGACCATGTACAGCCCGCTGCAGATGGCCGCCGACCTGCCTGAGCACTACGAGCGCTACATGGACGCGTTCCAGTTTATCAAAGACGTGCCCGTGGACTGGAGCCGCTCGGTTTATCTGGAGGCCGAACCCATGCAGTGGGTCACCATCGCGCGCAAGGACAAGAACAGCGACCGCTGGTTTATCGGCTCGGTGACAGGCATGCAGCCCCACACCAGCCGCATCAAACTTGACTTCCTGGACCCGGGCCGCCACTATGAGGCCACCGTCTATACCGACGCCCCCGATGCCGACTACCGCACCGCCCCCGACCGCTACAAAATCCGCTATATGCGCCAGGTGAACGCCCGCACCGTGCTTAACCTCACCAGCCAGGCCGGCGGCGGCTTCGCCGTGAGCATCCGCCCCACCGACTGACACGGTTTGAATTCACTTTTAAAGAGGGTTGGTTTGCATAATTTTTTAAAAAATTGGTTGAAATAATTTGCCGTTTTAACTTTTACCTTGTAGTTTTGGTGCTCCAAAACAGAGAAAATTATCGCTGCAACCAACCTTTTATTAACAATAAATCGTCATTTTAACAACTTAATTTATGATGAAGAAATTTTTAATTTTTGCTCTGCTGGCGCTGGGATGCGGTAGCATGATGCAAGCCCAACAAACGATGTGGGTGCACCAGGGCAATGTGCACTGGGCCTACAACACCGACACCGTGGGCACGATGCCTTATGCCAGCGGCACACGCATCACCGTGCTGGAAAAGGTTTTCAACCTTAGTGAAGTAGATAGTATTACCGTGGACAACCAGTCGATTGCCGACAACACCGTGAAGGTGACCTACAGCGGCAACACGGCTCAGGTGATTATCGCCGGCAATGTGGCCCGCGACCTCACCGCCTCCGTCAGCGGCGCGCACGTGACCGTGCTGCAGGACGCTGATGTGACCACCGAAATCACTTATTCATTGAGCGGCACCAGCTCCAACGGCTCATTCTACCAGGACGGTAGTTACAAAATCACACTGGAACTCAACGGCGTAAACCTGACCTGCGCCGACAGTGCCGCCATCAACATCCAGGACGGCAAGCGCATCGACGTAAGCCTGGTGGACGGCACCACCAACTCGCTGGCCGACGGCACCAGCAGCTCGGCCAAGGCTGCGTTCTACATAAACGGCCACAGCGAATTCAAGAACGGCGGTTCGCTCACCCTCACCGGTGGCAAGAAACACGCCTTCCACGGCGACGAATATGTTATCCTGAAGAAAACGGTGGGCACCATTACCGTTAACAGCGCCACCAAAGACGGCTTCAGCGTAAACCAATACTTCCAGATGAACGGTGGTACGCTCATAATCAACAATGTGGGCGACGACGCCATCCAGGTGGACAAGACCAACGATGCCACCGATGCCAACAACGGCATGGTGATTATCAACGGCGGCACCATCACCGCCAGCACCAGTGCCGCAAGCAGCAAAGTCATCAACGCCGAAGGCGACGTGCAGATTCTGGGCGGTACCCTCAACCTGACCAACACAGGTGCCGCAGCCTACAACTCGACCGACCTGGCCATTAAGTCGGCCTGCTGCATCAAGAGCGACGCCGACGTGACCATCAACGGCAGTGCCGCACAACTCACCCTGGTAGCCAACGGCAACGGTGCGCGCGGTATCAGCTGCGACAGCATCTTCACCCTGGCCGACGGTAACGTGGACATCACCTGCAACGGCGCGCTGTATGCCTATGGAACCACCGACACCGCCAAGGTGAACTGCGTGAAGGCTGACGTACAGGCCATCGTGAGCGGCGGCTCCATGGAGATGAACACCGCCAAGGACGAGGGCATGGGTCTGCACAGCAAGGGTGTGCTTACCGTGAGCGGCGGCACCCTTACCTGCCTCACCTATGACCACGGCATCAAAGCCAACACCAATGCCACCATCAGCGGCGGCACCATCAATTTCACCGTTACCGGCACTGCCAGCAAGGGCATTAGCTGCGACGGCGACCTGAACATTACCGGCGGCACCATCACCGGCACCGTGAGCGGCGGCGGCGAGACCGTCAACAACGAGGCCAGCGCCTGTGCCGGCATCAAGGTTGACGGCAACCTCACCATCGACAACGGCACTCTCAACCTGACGGCTACCGGCGCCGGCGGCAAGGGTATCAACGTTGACGGCAACATCGTGGTTAACAACGGCAACATCACCGCTAGCACCACCGGCGCAAAGTACGGCGAGAGCAGCAGCGGCGGTGGCGGCTGGAACCCTTGGGGTCCCGGTGGCGATGTCGACAGCGAGGGTAGCTGCTCGGCCAAGGGCATCCGCTGCGAGGGCAACCTCACCATTAACGGCGGCACATTCAACATCAGCGCCACCGGCGGCGAAGGCAGCGAAGGTATCGAGACCAAGATGGTGATGACCATCAACGGTGGCTACATCTACGCCAACACCTATGACGATGCGCTCAACAGCAGTTCCCACATGTACATCAAGGGTGGTTACATCTACGCAGTGGCCACCAACAACGATGCCATCGACTCCAACGGAAACATGTATCTGAGCGGCGGCGTGGTATTCTGCTACGGCTCCGAGGAAGGCTTTGACGCCAACAGTGAGGGCGGTTACAAAGTGTATGTGCAGAGCGGTGCCTGCTTCGCTGCCATCGGCGGCACCATGGGTGCAGTCGAAAGCGGTGCCAGCCTGAGCCAAAGCTGTTACCAGACCACCGCATCGAGCAACACTTGGTATGCCCTCTACAATGGCTCCACCGTGAAAGCAGCCTTCAAAACCCCGACGCTTTCAAGCAGTGGCGGCGGCTGGGGTCCCGGCGGTGGCGGCAGCAGCGGTTCCACCATGGTCGTGACCTCGCCCTCATGCAAACTCTACAGCGGCGTGACCGGCAGCGGCACCTCCATCTGGAACGGCAACGGCTACACCAGCGCCAGCGGTGGCAGCCAGGTATCTCTGTCAAGCTACAGCGGCGGCAGCGGATGGTAATCCCCAACAGAAGTTATTTATGTTAAATCCTAAAACAACGATATAACAATGAAAAAATCAATCATAACAATGCTTCTGACCCTGGTGATGGCATTTGCCGCCAGCGCAGCCGGCTACAGCTATCTGCACTTCACCGTCAACGGAAGCGACAAGTGCTATTCCACCGCTGGACTGAAGGTGGTTTACAATGGCACTACGGCCACGGTGACCAACAACACCACCTCGGCCACGCTCACCCTGAGCCAAATCACCAATATGTATTTCAGCAACAGCAACTCTGGCGGCACCACCGTCCAGATAGGTGATGTGAACGGCGACGGCTCCACCTCCATGAGCGACGTTACCACCCTCATCTCCTACGTTCTGGGCAACAACCCGACCCCCCTCGTG
>RHMF01000713.1_pt1 | contig 16850 bp, 13 predicted proteins | sample 5365151 | NCBI WGS metagenome assembly RHMF01 (sample SAMN10266501, study PRJNA497801) | feces metagenome | isolation source: feces | host: Bos taurus | place: China: Prairie of Fairy Mountain | collected 2017-08-14 | reverse complement strand
GGATTCTGCATAATTGTATCCTGTGCCTTCTTGATTTCTGTTTCAGGAATAGGCATAAGATAGTTAGCTGCTACGAAATACTTCTGAGTTGGAGAGAATGTAAGAGGACACTCACCGTAGTCGATCTCGTAATCCTTACCAAGCCATCTGTAAGTCCACTTGGTCTGGATATCTCTATTACTGTTGGCAGTAATATAAGTCTCTCTTTCAGAAGAGTTAGCCCAGTAGTAGCAAGTGTTTGTGTTCACGTCTGATGAAAGACGAGCCATACGATAAATAGTATCCTTCTGAGCACCGTTCTCAAGAACCATTGTCTTCATACCGGCGATAGGAACGTTCTCATACTTGTCGGCAACCATCCAACGACGTACGTCGAAGTAACGTGTAAACTCGAATGCCATCTCGATACGACGCTCGTTCACAAGACGATCCCAAAGAGCATCACCACCCTCAGTTACAGGAGGCATATTCACGTCAGCACGTGCACGAACCTTGTTGATGTAAGTGCGGCACTCTTCCTCTTTACCGAGCATATATGCACACTCAGCGAAGTTGAGATAGAACTCAGCAAGACGGAACCAAGGATAGAACGGAGTGATTGTCTGCTTGTCAGTGATAGGTTTCTGAGGGTCATACCACTTTCTGAGTTCAAGACCAGTATGTGTCACAGCGTGAGCAAGGTCCTTTGCCTTATCAGTATAATCCGGCATAGTCTTGCCAGCCTCAAAATCAGCCTTTGTCTTATCCTTGAAGAGAAGGTACATCTGGAGGTCATACTCATTGTAGGTACCATCCTCGATCACGCCATATTTGCTGAATGGAGTAGCAATTGTATAATAGAAACGAGGGTCACGGTTTGCGAAAGGCTTCTTAGGGTCATATCCTGATCCTTCCTCGAAGAATTTCTTACCGTTCTTCATCTCGTAGTCGATCATCAGGGCCTGTGTAGGCTGCATTGAAGTCCATCCGTTATAGTACTCGATTGTATAGTAAAGCTGTGCCTTGTCAATATCCTCGGTAACTACGAAATACTTCGCCCAGATAAGCTCTGGAGAATCGAGATCCTTCCAGTAATCTGAATATTTGTCATCAAGAGCATAAGCACCGTCAACGTCAGCTCTGTCAACCATAGCCTTACAAGCGTTGTACGCTCTCTGCCACTTTTCCTCATATTGATAAGCACCCTTTGTAATACTTGGAGCAGGATCATTTGGATCATTGAACAACTTAGAAGCAGCAAGGAGGGTAACGCGAGCTCTAAGAGCAAGGGCTACGTCCTTGTTAACTCGACCTCTCTTAGTAGCATCCTTGCTAGGGAGCATCTGATCTGCCTTGTCAAGGTCTTCGAGAATGAAGTCAACGCAATCGTCAAAATTAGATCTTGTAACTTTGAAGTCTTCATCTCCACCGATGCTATGAGGAGTCTTGATGATTGGAATACCTGCATAACGCTGGATAAGGTTATAGTAAGCCCATGCACGAAGGAAATATACTTCACCCTTCAATCTGTCGGCAGTCTCTTTCTCAAGTCTTGAGTCTTCGCTCTCTACTGCTTTGAGAAAGTAGTTCATCTTGTAAATGAACTCGTATGCTCTGTTCCAGATGTTAAGGACAGTAGTTCTTGAGTTATGAGCCTGTCCTCCTTCATCTATATAGATGATAGTTGACGGGCTGAGACGTCCATCATACATATATCTTGTAGATGAACCACCATACCTGAAGAAGCCCTCATCAGTAATGTTACTGATATTTCCTTCCTGGAATGGGTCCGGAAGTACAGGATAAAGTGCATTTACGTATGATTCTGCAAGCTGAGGGCTGTTGAACACTGCATCCTCTGAAAGCTTGTCAAGCGGAACCTTGTCAAGAAAATCATCGGCGCAGGATACCATTACTGCGGCAAATGCGAGAATTGATAATATCTTTTTCATAAAATATCTCCTTAGGAATTAGAATGAAAGTTTAACACCTGCGTTGTAGATACGCATCTGAGGATATGAGCTGCGGCTGCTTGATTCCGGATCGACTTCCTTAAGTCCTGTTATAGTGAAAAGGTTATAACCAGCGACATAGAATCTGAGGCCCTTTACAGGAATCTTACCGAAAGCCTTCTGAGGAATAGTATATCCGAGCTCTACATTCTTAAGACGCAAGAAAGATGCGTTTCTGTACCAGTATGTTGATGATTCTCTTGTAATCTGTGAACCGATACGAGGATAGTCTGAATCTCTGTTGTCAAGTGTCCAGGCATTCTTTGCCAGATGGTACTCAAGGTTATCAGACTGAGGGTCTGTTGTAGGCATATAGAAATATCTTGCACGACCCTGTCCCTGAAGGAGCATTGAGAAGTCGAAGTTCTTCCACTGAGCATTGAAGTTGAGACCGAATACGATTTCAGGAACTACAGTAAGGTCGCAACGCTTGCGGTCGAAAGTAGTGATCTTGCCGTCACCGTCAAGGTCTTCGAAAATAAGGTCTCCAAGAGTAGCACCCTTATACTGAGGATTGTTGTCAAGGTCTTCCTGAGTCTTGTTGATACCCTTCGCTACATAAAGGAGGGTTGAGCCCATCGGATGACCTGTCTGCTCCATATACTTGTACTGCTCGCCGTAAGGAGCCTCATCCATGTATTCGATACGGTTTCTTACGAACATGAAGTTACCGGTTACCTGGTAGATGAAGTCGTTTACGCGGTTCTCGTGTGAGAGCTGGAGCTCGATACCTTTGTTGGATACGATACCGATGTTCTCAGCAGGAAGAGAGCCTGTAAGACCAGTATAATAAGGAACTGAACCGCTGCGTGAGCAAAGGATGTTAGAACGACGTGTGTGGAATGCCTCAATTTCCCAACCGAAGAGACCGTTGTGGATATTACCGTCGATACCTACATTCCATGTCTTTGCAACCTCCCATGTGATGTTAGGGTTTGGAATGATACCTGGGATAATGGCATTTACCTTCTTGCCATCGACTTCCATGCTGTAGCGGATAGCTTCGCTGTAAGCATAAGTAGTCATGTACTGGAATGCAGAAACCTGATCATTACCCTGCTCACCATAAGAAGCACGGATCTTGAGGTTTGTGAGTGCAGGAACATTATCCTTGATGAAAGACTCCTCAGAAATTCTCCAACCAGCAGAAACGCCTGGGAATACACCCCAACGGTTTTCCTTAGGGAAGTTCTCTGAACCGTCGAAACGGATAATACCCTGAATCATATACTTGCTCTTGTAGTCGTATCCGAGACGTCCGAAGAAGCTTCGACGAGCTGTTTCAGCTGCAGAACCACCTATATCGTAGTAAGACTTATCTGCTGTACCGGCAAAGAACTCATCAAGAATATCAGAGTCATACTTGGTGATAGATGCATTGAACTTATCTCTTCTGAACTGGCTCTGCTCGAAACCTGCGAGAGCTGTCACATGGTGGCCGCTAAAGTCACGGTCATAGTTGATATTGGCATTGATAGTTGTCGTATGACAATTGTTCTGAGACTCACTGAGGTTAGGGCTTGTGAAGTTTGCAGAAGTCTTCTCCTCATAAGTTTCAGTGATTTCATCATATTTCCAATATTTCCAATTCTTCTTCCAAGTCTTATTGAAAGACTGGACAACGTCGTAAGCGAGCTTACCGTTTACAGAAAGACCCTTTGTAATCCAGCTGAGATCCCAGTTAGCTGAGAATGTAGCATTGACAGTATTGATAGTGGTCTTGTTGTAACCTGTGATATCCTGAACCATTACTATAGGGTTGTCACCTCCAGTATATCTCTCGTACGGATAATCAGGATAGAACGGCTGAGAAGTAGGGAATCTACGCTGAAGCATGTAGAAGATACCGCCGTCACCACTTGCTCCGAAAGCAGAGTAATTCTTATGCTGCTGTCTTGCATTAAGGTCGAAACCGAGCTTGAGGCCCTTGGTCACCTGAATGTCAATGTTCGAACGTACATTGTACTGGTTGTAGTTGGTAGCCGACTTATGATAGATACCGTCCTGATACTGACCGTTGAACTGAACGAAGTAAGCGACTCTGTCAGAACCTCCGTTGATGCTGACACCATATTTATGCTGAGCAGAAATAGGCTTTACAACGAGATCATACCAATCAATATTTGGATAGAGAATCGGATCGTCTCCTGTCCTATAGTGATTGAGCTGAGTTTCATTGTAAAGAGGCGCTGCACCTGTAATAGCCAAAGAAGCATTGTAAGCTTCAGCATAGAGGACTGCATCTGCCATCTTCACAGTCTTGGTAGGCTGCTGGAGACCGAGGTCATATGTGAAAGTCACTCTTGGAGCCTCACCATACCTACCGCGCTTTGTAGTCACGAGGATTACACCATTTGCTGAACGCGCACCGTAAATCGCACCTGAAGCATCCTTAAGCACGTTGATGCTCTCGATTTCCTCACCGGTAAGACGAGAGAATTCATCTCCACGACCAGGGACACCGTCGATGATGATCAGAGGTGAGTTATTACCCAATGTGCTTCGTCCGCGGATGAACATTGTAGCATCGTCCTTTCCAGGCTCACCTGAACGGTTGTTGACGATCACACCCGGCATACGTCCTGCAAGACCCTGCGAGAGGTTCACAGCCGAGTTCTTGACAAGCTCACGACCTGTAGTCTGAGCAACCGAACCAGTCAAGGTAAGCTTACTCTGGTTACCGTAACCCACTGCTACCGCCTCTTCAAGAAGCTGATTGTCATTTTCAAGAGTTACGTCAACCTTTGCACGACCATCGACCTTGACCTTAAGTGTCTTGTAACCGATGCTCGAGAATACCAATACCGCGTTTTTCGGCACTTCGATAGAATATCGGCCGTCAACGTCAGTTGTTACTCCTGTTGTTGTTCCGTCAATAAGCACACCTGCTCCGATGACGCTTTCTCCGGAAGTTGCCGAAACAACACCCGAAACTCTCTGGTTCTGGGCGTAAGCCAACGAAAGCGACAGGACGCAAGCGATGGCTAATGTCAGTTGTTTGATCGGACTCATAAGTAAAAATTTTAGATTTATGTGGTTATCATTTTCACAAATGTATCAAATTATTTTTCATTTACGCAATAATTGGCGAATAAATTCGCACGTATGTTTCATTATATTTCACTTTGCATAATATTTTGTTTCGTTTCAACATCAAATGCACATCGAAACAACTATCATAACGCAATAAAATAAAGGTGGCTGATGCAAATGTTTGCATCAGCCACCACATACCTATTCTTTTATAGAATTATAAAACTATTAGAGTTGAATTCCTTCAAGCTGTGGATTATAAACAAAACCTGTTGGATATACAGAGTAGTTCTCCTCGTTCTTTGGACAAGCCTTCTCGTAACCTGGGTTCTGAACGATTGTACCCTCGCTCTTCTCGATTTCGAGTGTTCCGATAGGAAGGAGGTAGCTACGATCCTTGAGGAAACGCTTGTTGGTTGAACCGAACTGATGGTGGCAGTCACCAAAGTCAATGAAGTAGTCTTTACCTAACCAAGTGTATTTGTAAACTCGATTATCCTGTGCAGCTGGAGCAATTGGCCAAGTGTTTGTATTACCGTCATAAACTCTTGCAACACGATAATCATACTTCTCATCGTCTGTTGCATTAGGGTCGTTAAGCTTATCCTGGTATGCATATGCGTAGATACCCATCCAAGGAATCTGCTCATAGTACTCAGCGAGTTTCCAACGACGAAGGTCGAAATAACGGAATGCTCCTTCGAATGCCAACTCGATACGACGCTCGTTAACGAGACGGTCAAAGAGGTTGCTGCCGCTTTCAGTAACAGCAGGCATACCTGCGCGTGCACGTACCATATTGATGTATTCACGTGCAGTGCCTTCGTCACCTGTTCTATAGCAGCACTCAGCATAGTTCAGATACATTTCTGCAAGACGGAACCATACGTAGTGAGTTGTAGTAGTAACACTTGCTGAAATCGGCTGATCTTCAAGATGGAATTTACGAAGTCCATAACCAGTGTGGTCTGCAGCGTAGTCCTTACCATTAGCAGAAGTCTTGGTAGCTGCTCTGTTTTCGAAATAATTGAATGTATCGTATGTTATATCACGGAATTCGCAACCTGGATAAAGAATTGTATCGTAGAAACGAGGGTCACGATTTGCCCAAGGATGAACAGGATCGTATCCTGAACCTTCTTCGAAGAACTTCTTACCATTCTCCATTTCGTAGTCAATGATCATAGCTTCTGTAGGAGCGCAACCTCTCCAACCACCCAAAGATGCAGGTCCATAATAATACTGTGCCTTAGCTGTTCTACCAGCCCTGTCACCAGATGTGTTATTGAAATACTTGGCCCAGATAATTTCAGTTGAACCTGGGTTAGTCCAGAAATCGCTATATTCAGCAGGAAGAGAATAATGTGAAGCACACTGATCGATGAAAGCCTTGTTTGCCTGGAGTGCGCGAGTCCACTTAGTCTGGCTGTAAGCACCCTTTGTCAAAGGATTAGATGGAGTAGGATCAGTTTCATCGTTAAACCAAGCAGAAGCAGCAATCAGGGTAAGTCTTGCCTCGAGAGCCATAGCGATGTCTACGTTAGCACGACCCTTGACAGCCTTGTCGTATGCAGGAAGAAGCTTCTTTGCTTCTGTGAGATCTTCAAGAATGAAATCAACACACTCATCAAATGTAGCACGTTTTGCATTATACTCCTGGCCAAGTCCGTAGATTTCCTTTACGATCGGAACACCACCATAACGCTGAACGAGATGTGTGTAAAGCCATGCACGGAAGAAATAAGCTTCACCCATGAGAGTGTTCTTGTCAGCTTCCGCGATAGTACTGTCTTCCATCTTTACAAGGAAATCGTTGATATAGCGGATACCCTTATAAGCGTTTCTCCAGATGTTCAGGTATGTGATACGGGTGTTATGAAGACCACCGTTATCAGACTCGTTGAAATACTGGAAAGTATCCGGAGTATAGAATGTAGAAGCTACGATACGGGTAGAAGAACCACCATAGTTGTACCAAGACTCGTCAGTGATTGAACCAACGTTTGCTTCTGTGAAAGTATCATCCAGAATTGTATAGAAAGAGTTAGCGTAAGCAGTAGCCAAAGCTGCATTCGAGAAGATGTCGGCTTCAGACATCTTGTCGAGAGGCTGCTTTTCCAAGAAATCTCCTGTACATGCAGTCAACAGAAGACCTGCAGAAATTATATATAAAAACTTTTTCATATTGACTTTCAAATATTATTAGAATGTAACCTTAACACCTGTGTTGAAAACTCTCATGAGAGGATAAGCAGCTGTGTTGTTAGTTTCTGGATCAACTTCCTTCAAACCACTGATTGTGAACAAGTTGTAACCACCGACATAGAGACGAAGGCCCTTCACACCAACAGTCTTCAATGCTTTACCTGAGAAGTTATAACCGAGCTCAACGTTCTTCAAACGCAAGAAAGCAGCATTTCTCAACCACATAGTGCTTTCCTTTCTGTTGTTTGTAGAGTTGATTCTACCATACTTAGCATCCTGTCTGTCAAGAGTCCAAGACTGAGTTGCCATTTCCTTTGTGATATTACCCTCAAGCGGAGCCTGGAGAGGAGTGTAGTGGAAACGTGCGAGTGCCTGACCCTGGAAGAGGATTGACAAGTCAAAGTTCTTATACTGGAAGTTTGTGGTGAGACCGAAAACGATCTGTGGAACTGTGTTAAGGTCGCTGCGAAGCATATCCTTTGCATCGATCTTACCATTCTCGTCGATATCAGCATAGATATAATCACCGAGGCCTGAACCTGCCATCTGTGGATACTTGGTCAGGTCTTCCTCTGTACGGTTGATACCGATGCACTGATAGTAAAGTGATGAACCCATTGGGTGACCTGTCAGATACAGATACTCATATCCCTCTGGCTGAGGAGTTTCGTCCATGTATACAACCTTGTTCTTAGCGAACATGAAGTTACCTGAGAGGTTGTAGATGAAGTCACCGCCTCTTGAACGGCCACCGTGACCGATCTGCATTTCAAATCCCTGGTTCTGTACGATACCGATATTCTCCTCAGGAAGGTTAGTCATACCTGTGTAGAGAGGAATAGTAGCGTTACGCTCGCAAAGGATGTTTGAACGCTTTGTCTTGAAGTATTCGATTTCCCAAGTCAACATCTGACCATTGATGCTACCGTCAATACCGACGTTCCAGCTCTTTGCAACTTCCCAAGTAACGTTAGGGTTTGCAATAGTACCAGGAACGATTGTGCTGACACTTGCTCCACCCATCTGCTGCTGGTACAGAACGCCTGTCATATAGTCGTAAGTAGTCATGTACTGGAACGGACTGATCTTATCGTTACCCTGCTCACCGTATGATCCACGGATCTTCAGGTTTGTCAACCAATCTGCTCCATCCATAAATCCTTCTTCACTGATTCTCCAACCAGCTGATACGCTTGGGAAGAAACCCCAACGCTTGTCTTTAGCAAAGTTCTCTGAACCATCATAACGGCCGATGAACTGAACCATATACTTGCTCTTATAGTCGTAGCCGACACGTGCGAAATAGCTTCGGCGAGCTGACTCTGATGCACTGCCGCTGTTCTTCCAATAAGCCTGGTCTGCGCTACCTGCAAACAACTGGTCGATAGCAGTTGATTCGTATTTTGTGCGGGCTGCTGAGAAATACTCATATTTTTCAGAGCTCTGCTCGAAACCTGCCATTGCAGATACATTGTGATCACCGAACTGACGGTTGTAGTTCAAGATGGCATTCATTGTCAATGTATTCCAAGCTTTAGCATTCTGTGACAATGATGGATAAGCCCACTCTGTATATACTTTCTTGTCATACTCCTGGGTTACTTCGTTGTAATCATATCCCTCCCAAGGAGTCTGCCAAGACTTATTGGCACTGTTTACCAAGTCGTATGCAACGTGACCTTCAACTGACAGACCCTTAGTAATGAAATCAAGATCCCATTTAGCAGTGATGGTTGTATTGATTGTATTGATCTTAGTCTTGTCGTAACCAGTGATGTCCTGTACCAGAGCAACTGGGTTTGAACCCCATCTCAACAATCCGTTCGGATAGTAAGCAGTAGCAGTAGGGAATGCTCTGAGAGTCTGGTAGAAGATACCATAATTCTGACCAGGGAATGCCGAATAGTTCTTATTCTGCTGACGAGCAGCAATATCAAAACCGATCTTGAAGTTGTCTGTAACCTGTACATCAACGTTAGATCTGACATTTACCTGGTTGAATTTAGTAGCACTCTTATAGTAGATACCGTCCTGCATCTGGCCATTAGCCGATACGAAGTATGTTACTCTGTCGTTACCACCATTCAAGGTCACACCGTATTTGTGCTGAGCTGAAACTGGCTTGATGAGCTCATCCCACCAGTTTGTGTTAGGATATCTTACAAGGTCTGAACCAGTTCTGTAAGCCTCAATTTCGTAATCCTGATACTGAGGAGGCTGTCCTGTAATTGCATTACTTGCATTATAAGCTTCTGCAAACTGAACAGCATCAGCCATCTCGATCATCTTGGTTGGCTGCTGAAGACCTAAATCATAGCTGAACTGAACTGTAGGAGCTGTACTCTTCTGACCACGCTTTGTTGTTACAAGAATTACACCGTTTGCAGAACGCGCACCATAGATAGCCGCAGATGCATCCTTCAATACAGTTACACTTTCAATTTCATCACCATTCATACGGCTGAATTCATCGCCACGACCAGCGATACCGTCAATAATGATAAGTGGAGAGTTATCGCCCAAAGTACTGCGACCACGGATGTACATAACAGCGTCGTCACGACCTGGCTCACCAGAACGGTTGTTGACGATCACACCTGACATACGACCAGCAAGACCCTGAGAAAGGTTCATTGATGAACTCTTCTGCAAGCGGTCACCGGTTGTAGTAGTAACAGAACCTGTTGTGGTGATTTTGCGTTGGGTACCATAACCAACTACCACAGTCTCGTCGAGCAGCTCAGTGTCCTCAGTTAAAGTAATTGTGATTTTTGAGCGGTTGTTAACATTTACGTCAACTGTCTTATAACCGATGCAAGATACCTGAAGAACTCCGTTTGCAGGAACATTGATGCTGAACTCTCCGTTCATATCTGTCACCACTCCCTGAGTTGTGCCTTTCAACATTACACCGGCGCCGATTACCGCGTCACTCTTGACTGTCAGAACCTCACCTTTAACCGTGATGTTCTCGCTAGGTTCTTGCGCGCTAAGTCCAACCGCTAACAATAAGCTACTGATACACAGCGCAAAGCGTTTTAGGAACTCCATAATTTTTGTGATTTAGTTAATAATTAGTGTTATTAGTGTGTAATTTAAATGCCAGTTTTCCACAAAAAATCAATAAATGTCGTTTTCACAACAATATTTAGATTTTTTGCAGTTATGGTTTTCACGTTCAAAAATACAAAATGTTTTATTATACTGTTTTTAATATTATTTCACATCTGTTTCAAAAACTTTCATTTTTGATTTTCTAGCCATAAAAACCATCTCCATATATGAAAAATACCGGATGAAAGCCATCCGGTAAAAGTTTTCACAATTCAATTCTATCTTTATCCCAAACGTTTCTGATACAATTAATCATTATTATAAACTACTTAAAAATTCAACCTTTAGTACCAGTTTCTTTTTAGGGATTATCTTGCTACGTCATTAATCTTGGTATCGCAAAATAATGAATAAAATTTCACTTTCGCAATATTTACTTTAAAAATATGATAAAAAATTTGTTTCACCATCGAACGAATTTCCTTTTATTTCACCTAAAGATATAAAACGAAATAAAAACAAAACAAATTCTTTTTCAATATTTGCTTTTTGCATTATATTTATATAATTTTGTAAGACTAAAACCAACACCATGTCAACAATAGGAGAAAGAAGGAAATACATCCTGGATCACATCGTGAGAGATGGATTTGTAAAGGTTGCCGAACTATCTGAATCTCTAGGAGTTACCCAGGCTACCATCAGGAAGGATCTTAACTATCTCGAGTCTCAGGGCGTGCTTCAGAGAGCACACGGAAGCGCCATGCCTACGACTCTTCCAGTAATGGACATCAATCTGAACACAAAGAAGCTCATAAATTTCGAAGCGAAACAGAAAATCGCAGAAAAGGCAGTCGAAATGATACAGACTGATGACTCGATAATGATCGCTTCCGGCTCTACCATCACCGTTTTCGCCGAATCGCTCAAACCGAAGGGAAGGCTCAATGTAGTAAGCATTTCCGTAAACATTTCCGCACATCTCGGGGACATTCCGGGCATTACCGTAATGCAGGTCGGAGGAATCCTGTATGGAAACACACTTTCCGTACTTGGAGCAGAGGCAAGCAACACCATCGAGAACATATTCTGTTCGAAAGTGTTCTTCGGAGTGGACGGTATCGATCTTGACTACGGCATTACATGCGGCACAGGAGAAGAAGCCAGCATAACATACAAGATGATGCAGTCTTCTCAGAACAGCATCGTCCTGGCCGATTCCAGCAAGATCGGAAAGCGTGGATTCGCCAGGATCTGCGAGCTTAGCGAAATAGATATCCTCATCACAGACAGCGGACTTCCGATGGAGATTAGACGCAGGATCGAAGAAATGGGAGTAAAACTCATCATCGCTGAATAGACTTATGGAAAAAAGGAAATACATTGCCGCCTATATCCCTGAATTGGAAGAAATGACATCACAGGAAATCAAGGAAGCATTATGCTCCAAGGCGGAGAGGCATGACGTATCATGCGTAAACTGGAATGAATATCCTTATGCTCCGCAGGTCGGCATCAGAATAGCCTTTTCAGACAAGTCGCTCGCCGTTATGTTCGATGTGAAGGAGGATCATCTGCGCGGAGTGAACCTTGACAACAACGGTCCCGTATGGGAAGACAGCTGCGTGGAAATGTTCATCGACGACCCGACAGGAGAAGGATATTACAATTTCGAGTCAAGCTGCATAGGGACCTACCTTGCTGCGCATCGTATGTCCCGTACGGACTGCGAGCATTTTGATGCGGAGAAGATGGCAAGGATAAGATGTGTTTCTTCGCTGCCTCATGAGGTTACAGACATCAAGGGAGAAGGTCTGGAATGGACCCTTGTAGAGACCGTTCCTTTCGAGCTTTTAGGACTTTCTGAAGCTCCTGCATCGTTAAGAATGAACTTCTATAAATGCGGAGACGGATGTGCCGTTCCTCACTATCTCAGCTGGTCACCGATCGGTCTTGCAGAGCCGAATTTCCATTGCCCGGAGTTCTTTGGAGAAACAATTTTATCTAAATAAAGACATGAAAGAAAAATTAGCTTCCATCGCCAGTCAGTTTGACATAGAAGGGACAATCGCTGAGATCAAGCCTCTTGGAGAAGGCTTCATCAATGATACATTCATCGTTAAGACCGAAGGAGATGCTCCGGACTACATTCTTCAGAGAAAGAACCACAACATCTTCCCTGATGTAGCGGGTATGATGGATAATATCAAGGCCGTGACAGACCATATCAAGGCAAAGGTTGAAGATCCTCTTCGTGAGACACTTACAGTGATCCCTGCAAAAGACGGAAAGCTTTATGTCCGTGACGGGGAAGACTGGTGGGCTGTATGTCTGTTCATCAAAGATACCATGAGCTATGACAGGGCGGATTCTCCTGCCCTTGCATATCAGGGCGGACTCGGAACAGGACGTTTCCAGGCACTTCTTGCAGACTTCGACAAGCCTCTTAACGAAACCATCAAGGGTTTCCACAATATCAGATGGCGTTTCCAGCAGTGGGACGAGACCATAGCTGCCGACCCTGTGGGAAGAGCAAAGGACCTTCAGGAGGAAATTTCATGGATAGAGTCCAGAAGAAAAGAGATGCTGGATTTCTGGTCGCTTGTAGAAGATGGAACCATTCCGTCTCATGTAAGCCACAATGATACAAAGATCAGCAATATCCTTTTCAACAAGTCAGACGGAAGCATGCTCTGCATGATCGACCTCGATACAGTCATGAGATCCACATCCCTCAATGATTTCGGAGATGCCATAAGGTCATATACCAACACAGGAGCTGAAGACGACAAGGACCTTGACAAAGTAAGCATGGACATCGAAATGTTCAGAGCCTATACTGAAGGATATCTCGCCGAGCAGAAGAACACCATCGCTGAAAGCGAACTCGAGTGGCTTGCATTCTCAGGAAGATACATCACATTCGAGCAGGTTCTCAGATTCCTTATGGACTACATTGACGGTGACAAGTACTATAAGACCGCATATCCTGAACATAATCTTGTACGCACCCATGCACAGTACAAGCTTCTCCAGAGCATGGAGGCACAATATGAAGAAATGTGCAGGATAGTCAGGGAAATCTGATTATATCTGTAGCATAAACATATAGAAAATGCTCGAGATACTTCCGATTTAACGGGTATCCCGAGCATTTTTATTGCAAAAACGCACTAAGTTTCAATTACTTGAAGAGGTTGAGGATGCTGCTTACTGAATTTGCGATCTCGTTTGCATTCTCAAGAGCGGCAGTACCCTTTGCAGCAGCTGTTGTGGCCTTGCCCTGAAGAGCTGAAAGGTCCACGTTGTTCACGAGGCTCTGAAGACCGTTCATGATGGAAGTCGAATTATTGTTGTTCACGAGATTGTTGGATCCCATGATAAGTCCTGAAGCGAAATCCTTGTAGAATTCTGTCTTGTTTGTCTTTCCCTTGAGGTCCTTTACATTGTTGGCAAGAGTAGCGATGTTCATGATGTTTGTAAGGTTGCTCATGTCGATCTTACCGTCAGCCTTATACTGCGAATAAAGAGCCTTGAGAGCAGCTCCGGCAGCCTTTCCGTTGCTTACAGCAACAGTAGTTGTCGATTCTGTGTCTGTAGTAGCCTTCTTGAGAAGGTTCTTGAGAAGCTGAGCATCAGCTGTTGTCTCGGCAGCGAAAAATCCTACCATTGCGACAATGAAAATCTTAACGATATTTTTCATAATCCTGAGTATTGGTTATTATTTGAGTTTCCTGAGTATATTGCTGAGATTCACCTCTTTAGCTATGATGCTGTGGAGATCTTCGATCTTCACGCGCTCCTGCTGCATAGAGTCACGATGACGGATAGTCACGCAACGGTCATTCAGAGAGTCGTGGTCGATTGTAACGCAGAAAGGTGTACCGATCGCGTCCTGACGACGATATCTCTTGCCGATTGAATCCTTCTCATCGTACTGGCAGTTGAAGTCGTATTTGAGCTCGTCCATGATCTCTCTTGCAAGCTCAGGAAGACCGTCCTTCTTGATGAGCGGAAGTACAGCCACCTTTACCGGTGCGAGAGGTGCAGGAATGCTGAGCACTACGCGGCTCTCTCCGTTCTCAAGCTGCTCCTCCTTGTATGAATGCGAAAGTACAGCAAGCACCATACGGTCCACACCGATTGAAGTCTCGACAACATATGGAACATAATTTTCGCCAAGTTCAATCGAAGTACTGGATCTTCTTTCCAGAGAACTTCTGGTGGTTTCCGAGGTCGAAATCAGTACGTGAGTGGATACCCTCGAGCTCCTTGAAGCCGAATGGGAAGCGGAACTCGATGTCTGTAGCCGCATTTGCATAGTGTGCGAGCTTGTCATGGTCATGGAAACGATAGTTCTCATCACCCATTCCAAGAGCTGTATGCCAAGCCATACGGTTCTCCTTCCACTTTGCAAACCAGTCGAGCTCAGTACCCGGCTTGATGAAGAACTGCATCTCCATCTGCTCGAACTCCCTCATACGGAAGATGAACTGACGAGCCACGATCTCGTTTCTGAACGCCTTACCGATCTGAGCGATACCGAAAGGAATCTTCATACGGCCTGTCTTCTGAACGTTAAGATAGTTCACGAAGATACCCTGTGCTGTCTCCGGACGGAGATAGATCACGTTTGCGCCTTCTGTCACGCTACCCATCTGGGTGCTGAACATAAGGTTGAACTGACGTACTTCTGTCCAGTTCTTTGTACCTGAAATAGGGCATGCTATCTCGCAGTCGATGATGATCTGACGAAGCTCTGTAAGGTCATTTGCGTTGAGAGCGTCTGCCATTCTCTTCTTTACCTCATCGATCTTCTTCTGGTTACGGAGAACATTAGGGTTTGTAGCCCTGAACTGCTCCTCGTTGAAAGCCTCACCGAACTTCTTCTTACCCTTCTCTACATCCTTCTCGATCTTCTCCTCGAGCTTGCCGATATAGTCCTCGATAAGAACGTCAGCGCGGTATCTCTTCTTTGAGTCCTTATTGTCAATAAGCGGGTCATTGAATGCTCCGACATGTCCTGAAGCCTCCCAGATTCTTGGGTGCATGAAGATAGCGGAATCAATTCCGACGATATTCTCATGAAGCCTTGTCATGGCCTCCCACCAATATCTCTTGATGTTGTTCTTAAGCTCAGAACCGAGCTGTCCATAGTCATAAACGGCACCGAGACCATCGTAGATCTCACTTGAAGGGAAAATGAATCCGTACTCCTTGCAGTGAGCTACGAGAATTTTAAAAAGTTCTTCCTGTGTCATAATAGTATTATAGTTTATCATTTATTTCTCTTAACGGGATCATCACAAAATCCCTCTCATACATATGCTTGTGCGGAACAGTCAGCTCCGGACAATCTATCTTATTGTCTCCGAAGAGCAATATGTCTATATCAATCGGACGGTCGGTATATATCCTCTCTCCCTTCTCGTCGTACTGCGGCTCACCGGCACGTCCCATCCTTCTTTCGATGTCCTTGCATATTTCAAGGATCATCAGGCCTTCGGCCTCCGCATTATAGCCTTCCGGCAGTTCCAGTTCATAAAGAATCACGGCATTCATGAACTTCTGCTGCGACTCAAAACCCCATGGTTCCGTTTCAATAAGCGAAGAAATGGCCTTATAAGGTGTTTTCAGCTCCACATTGAGCATTGATACCGCATGCTCTATATTAAGCTCTCTGTCGCCCTGATTCGAGCCTAATCCAAGGTAAAGCTCAACCTTCTTCTTTTCCTGATGTCTAGTTTCTCTTCTTCCGTCCCACATTATCCTCTCCTCTTCGGAAGTTCAGTCATCAAGTCCGAGCTCCACCATCGCCTCTTCAGACATCCTGCTCTTGTCCCATACAGGTTCGAAGACCAGATCCACCTTGACGCTTACCACTCCCGGAACATCCTCCACGGCAGTCTTCACCTGATCGACAACATAATCAGCCATCGGGCAGTTCGGAGCCGTAAGAGTCATCTGGATATATACATTATGGTCGTCGTCGACCTTCACCTCGTAAATAAGTCCGAGATCATATACATTCACCGGTATCTCAGGGTCATAAACCTGTCTGAGAGCCATGATAATATCTCTTTCAAGTCTCATTTTTCTTTCCTTATCTTCTTCTGCAATCTCTGCAGACTTCTTTTTAAACCAATCTTTCAGTCCCATAATCCTACAGATTGCCGGTCAAGCCAGCAATGACGGTTATTACGTCATCCCCGACCCGATCGGGGATCTTCTACATATTCTTTCCCGCTACCTCTCTTATTTTTGCAATCATCGAAACCAGTCCGTTAGCCCTGGTCGGCGACAGATTCTCCTTCAGGCCGATCTTCTCCACAACTGAGAAATCCGACGAAAGTATCTCCTGAGGTGTACGACCGGAATAAAGCCCTATCAGCAGAGATATTATTCCCTTTGTGATGATTGCATCACTGTCCGCATTGAAAACAATTCTGCCATCTTCTACTTTATGATCGAGCCATACCCTTGACTGACAACCTTTTATAAGCTTATCATCGGTCTTGGACTCCTCAGGAAAATCCTTCAGAGACTTTCCAAGTTCAATCAGATATT
>RHMF01001102.1_pt1 | contig 16869 bp, 15 predicted proteins | sample 5365151 | NCBI WGS metagenome assembly RHMF01 (sample SAMN10266501, study PRJNA497801) | feces metagenome | isolation source: feces | host: Bos taurus | place: China: Prairie of Fairy Mountain | collected 2017-08-14 | reverse complement strand
TATGCTCCCGAAGGGTCGCATTGGGTTTTTCGTACCAGCGACGGGTCTTATTATACACAAGCAGGGCACATTTGTCAAGCGATTTTTTCATTTTTTTTGACAGAATTTATTAGCCAAAAAACCTCGGTCCTTCCCACCTTTTTCCTGTTCATATCAAACTTTTTTCAGAAGCTTTTTGATGTCCTCCGGTGTGAAGGTGTACTTGGTGTCACAGAACTGGCATTCTACAGGAAAAGGCTTTCCCTCCTCCATAATTTGCGTCAATTCTTTCTTTCCCAAACTGATAAGAGCCGCTTCAACCCGCTCCTTGGAGCAGTAGCATTTGTAGGACACTTCTGTAGTTTCCAGGAATAAAATTCCCAAATCACCGCATACCTGCCCTAGGATATCCTCAGGGGTCATCCCCTGCTCCAGCATAGGGGTAACTGCACCGGCTCTGCGGATACCTTCTTCCAATTTTGTAATGGTCTCTTCCGGGGCGTCGGGAAGCAGTTGCAAAATGTAGCCCCCAGCCACTTTCACGCTGCAATCGGTGTCAATCAGGACACCCAAGGCACAGGCGGTGGGAGTCTGCTCGCTTTGGGCAAAATAGGCTGTTACATCGTCACCAATCTCACCGGTAACAAGGGGCACAGAGCCCACATAAGGTCCTTTCATCTGCAGATCCCGAATAACTGTCAGCGTACCGTCGGTACCCACAGTTGCGCCCACATTCAATTTGCCGGGGTACTTTTCTTCAAAAGGTACATTGGGCTCATACACATAGCCCCGGACATTGCCGGTAGCATCTGAGACACAAACGATGTTGCCAATAGGGCCACCGCCCTTGATCTGCAAAGTCATAGAGCCGTTTTCGGTCTTCTGCATATTGCCCATCATAGATGCCGCTGTCAGTGCCCGCCCAAAGGCGGCTGTGGCATTGGGAGTCGTACCGTGAATACGGGCTGCCCTCCCAACAAGGTTAGTGGAGCAGATGGCTACGGCTTTTACAAAGCCGTCCATACTCATACCCCGAACCAAATAGTCATTCATAGGATTTTTCCCTTTCTTCCGTAAAAATACATTCTTTGCTCCCCATCTTCCGGGGCAATCATCTTCCGGTCTGCAAAACAGTGAATATTGGTAAAGCCTGCTGCTTTCAGAAAATCTGTTAGCATTTCCCGGCTATATGCATATTCCCGGTGTTCTTCAAAACTACGCATCCAGCGGTTTCCCTCTTTTTGGAACAAATCCATTCCGTAGGAGCAGATGTTGGTTTCTTCATCAAATTCTCCCCGCCAAACGCAATAGACATCCTCGTCTTCATCCAGAAAAACCTGCCCATCCATAGCCCGGAGTTTTTCCGGAGTATTTACATCGAAAATGAAAATACCACCAGGGTTCAGGGCTTTGTAGATACGGCAAATTGCCTCTTTGCAGTCCTGTGGGTCTAAAATATAGTCTAAACTGTCCAGCGCGCACACCGCCAGGTCAACGCCCCTGGGTAGGTGAAGTTTTTGCAAGGGCTGACAAACAAATCTGGGAGAATTGGGTAAATTCTGGGCCTTTTGACTGGCTACGCAGAGCATATCCTCCGAAAGATCCACACCGGTTACATCCAATCCCTGCTTGGCAAGTAGAACGGCAACAGAGCCTGTACCGCAAGCCAGGTCCACTGCCGTTCGGGGTTTTAAGCCTAAGCTGCGGAGTATTTCGTTATAAAATGCTACAGTGGCTTCATAGTCCACATCCCGGGTCAGCACATCGTAGCTCCGGGCCAGATTGTGATAGGCGTTCATAGGCTTCTCCATAAAAACGCATCCCGGACAATTCCTGTCCGGGATGCAAGTAAGCATTTGATTAGCGGTTGAAGATGGCGAAGATATCGTCAATCTCTGCGTTTTCGACGGACTTCTTTTCTTCCTTTTCTTCTTCTGCGCCGCGCTTGGGCTCAAAGCCGGTAGCAATAACGGTTACGCGCATTTCATCTTCAAAGTTCTCATCCCAGGTAGCACCGAAGATAATGTTGGCATCGGGATTGGCTGCTTCCTGAACGATACCGGCAGCAGTTTCAACATCTTCCAGGGTCAGTTCAGAAGAACCGGTCACGTTCACAAGAACACCGGTAGCGCCGTTAATGGAGGTCTCCAGCAAGGGGCTGGAAACAGCGGCATGTGCAGCCTGCTCAGCCTTCTCACGGCCGGTAGCGGTGCCAACACCCATGTGGGCGCGGCCAGCATCTCTCATAACAGCGGAAACGTCAGCGAAGTCCAGGTTGATAACAACATTGGTGTTATCGCCAACCAGTTCGGAAATGGACAGAACAGCCTGCTTCAGCACATCGTCAGCAATGCCGAAAGCGTTGGCAAAAGTGATCTTCTGATCGGTAACATACTTCAGGCGGTCGTTGGGGATGATAACCAGAGAGTCAACCTTCTCGGAAAGAGCAGCAATGCCCTGCTCTGCCTGACGCATACGGTTTGCGCCTTCAAACTTGAAGGGCTTGGTAACAACGCCAACGGTCAGGATGCCGGCTTCACGGGCCAGGTCAGCCACGATGGGGGCTGCGCCGGTGCCGGTGCCACCGCCCATACCGGCGGTAATGAAGACCATATCGGTGTTCTCCAAAATCTTAGCGATCTGGGCTCTGCTTTCTTCAGCGGACTTCTGGCCGATTTCAGGCTTGGAGCCTGCGCCCATACCGCCGGTGAGTTTTTCACCGATCTGCACCTTGTTGGCACAGTTGGACTTATTCAGATCCTGCTTATCGGTGTTGATAACAACGAAGTCAACGCCGTTGACGCCACTGCCGATCATACGATTGATAACATTGTTGCCGGCGCCGCCGACACCCCGCCGACACCAATTACCTTAATTTTTACTACACGCTCTTCAGACATTTGCGATTCCTCCTATGTGCATTTTGCAGGTGGGCATACCACTCCGCTTAAATTACAATATTACGTATATATTCTACCTTGAAAAGGCCGTTAGGTCAATAGAAAATTCGTACTTTTCTGCAAACTTTTTCTGTTTTTTTGAAAATTATTCCTCTTTGAAGGGAGATAAAATAACTTCTTCTGCTGAAACGGTGAAACGTACATCCAAAGTACCCGAATCATAACTGCCAAATTGGCTGATGGCACTGTTCATCGCTCCGATTTTATAGGAAAGGCGGCTTCTGTCCCCCAGCAGCACCTTGTACTGAGTGCCGTACCACATGGTAAGCGCCCCAAAATCGCTGACATCAATAGAGGCCATTTTCCCCAGAATGCCGTTTTCTTCCAAAATGTTCACGATCTCCAAAGCCAGGGCCAGTCGTTCCCGACCGTAGACGGTAACGGGAATGGCATTTCCTTCCTCATCCACCTCAGGCTCCGGTTCTTCTGCTACCGCATTCATACCAGGCTGAGGATTTGCAATACGAACGCCCAAAAGCTTTGTGACATCCATCGCTTCCGCGCCGGTAGTGGTATCTGCCACCCGCCCATCGGAGCCAAGCAACCACCAGGAACCATTGGTATCTTCGATTGCATAGGTCACAGGAAACTCCGTCACCTCAATATGCACTGTGCCTGGCAATTGAATGCCCACCCGAACAGTTTGCACATAGGGCAAATTTTTCAGGATGCTGTCGCTTATTTTGGCTTTGCTGATGCCGAGCAAATTCTCTCCATCAGAAATGCCGGATGCCTGCCGCACATCCCAGGCAGTGTACTTTTCCATACCGGCCACAGTAACGGTTTCCACCTTAAAAAACAGGGACATACCCAAAATCAGCGCCACCACAACAGCCAGCACGGTAGCCATATGCAAAAGAAAACGTCTTCTTAAGAAGGGCTTTGGCTGGGTATATACCACATCGTCCGGTTGTCTTTGCCGGCGAGTTGGATTTTCCCGTCTTTTGTTCTTATTATCCATAGTTTGCTCCTTTATCGGGCCTTTTTCTTTACTAAATCTTCCATAATATTGCACAGCCGCTCCGCAGAATCGGGCACAGAAATGCTTTGCAGGACGCTGCGCATATTGGTATAGCGGTCCTTGTCTGCAAGCATCGCAAGGATTTCTTCCAGCAGTTTTTCGGCTGTGGCGTCTTTTTCCAGCACCAGCACCGCTCCGCCCCTATCTGAAAGAGCGCGGGCATTTTTCTCCTGGTGATTGTCAGACACGTTAGGAGAAGGAATTAAAATGCTGGGTTTTCCGGCGGCGGCAATCTCATTACAGGTAGACGCGCCTGCCCGGCTGATCATCACATCGGAAGCAGCCATAACAGTGGGCATATTATACAAGTACTCCACCAACTGAATATCCTTATCTGTCGTAAGGTCAATGCCCTTTTCTTTTACGAGATCCGGCATCCACTCCATTGCCCAGTTACCGGCAGCATGAATGTGCCGGAAGGGAAAGCTTGCCTCTTTTTCCAGGCGGAAGAGTTCAACCACCAGTTTGTTCATCTCGCTGGCGCCCTGGGAGCCAAAAGCGGAAATGACCAAAGGCTTTTCATCCAGGCCCAGTTCTTTCCGGGCATCTTCTTTTTTGGTGTAGACAAACTCCCGTCGGACGGGCATACCCACCACTTCGATTTTCTTTGCTACGCTTTTTTTATAGTGACGGATACTTTCAGAAAAACACACCAATACCTTATCCACAGAAGAGGCCAGCACCCGGGTTGTCAGACCCCCGGCATTGCATTGCTTTCGTGAACACAGGTGGGGATTTTCATCATAGCACCGGCCATCAGCGCCGGAAAACAGGCATAGCCACCGGTGCCGATAATCACATCCGGCTTAAATTCCCGGAATAATTTTTTACATTCTGCCACACTTTTGCGGGCATGATTGATGGCGTGCATATTATACTTAACCGCCCACCAAGCCTTTACCCGCATAAAACCAAGAGTATGCAAACTCACCATTTTATAGCCGGCCTGGGGCACTAATTTCTTTTCCAAAGGATCGTCACCGCAAATAAACAGGATGTTGCTATCCGGGTGGCGCTCACGCCATATATTCGCAATGGCAATTGCCGGATTGATATGGCCGCCGGTGCCGCCGCAGGTAAAAACTACATTCATACTACATCCTCCTGAGTAACGGGCGTTGTGCGATAACGCTGTCGGGAAATGCTTAATACTACGCCCATCTGGGCAAGGTTTACCGCCAAAGCGGTACCGCCGTAAGAGAAAAACGGAAGGGCAATGCCGGTGGAAGGCAAGAGGTTTGTTACTACCCCAAGATTCAGCACCGTTTGCACCCCAATCAGAGTCACAAGGCCCGCGCCCAAAACGGTGGAAAACCGATCCCGGGCGTAGAGGGCAATTCGGTAGCCCCGAACCAAAAGGGCAACAAACAGGCCCATAATCACAATAGTACCAAAAAGCCCCACTTCTTCGCAGATGACGGCAAATATATAATCGTTATACTGGAAAGGCAAGTACAGATACTTCTGTCTGCTCTTTCCCAGGCCCAGGCCGAATACACCGCCGGAGCCAATGGCATAAAGAGATTGCAAAATTTGATAGCCCGTATCCCGGGGGTCTTCCTCCGGATGAAGCCAGGCGCTCACCCGGTCGCCGGCATATCCCATAAACCGGATATACACCACCACAAACACAACCGCCACACCGGCACCGGCTAAAAGCCAGCGCACATCTGTGCCGGCAACATACATCATAATCACCGCCACCATACCCATAAGCAGGATAGCGGACAAGTGTTTTTCCAAAGCAAGGGGTATCAAAATCCCCAATAGTGCAGCCCCAAACCCCAAAACGCCGTAGCGGAACTGTTTTGCCTGGGGTCCAAAGCCTTTCGTAAGACGGGCAAACAGTAGAATAAGTGTGAATTTCGCAATTTCAGAGGGCTGAAACTGCAGCCCTGCAATATTGATCCACCGTTTTGCCCCGTTGACAGACTGTCCGAAAAACAGTACCCCCAAAAGCAGGGCAATGCTAATGCCGTATAGGGGCCAGGCAGCCTTTAGCCAAAAAGACGGCTCAATGCGACTGCAAACCCACATCGCCCCCAAACCAATGAGGGCGCAGGCAGCCTGTTTTTGCAAATAGCGGGTGGAAACAGAATATTTGGTATCATACAGGCTTTGCGCCGAACTGGCAGAGTACAGCATGCCCAGCCCGGTTGCCAGCAAAACAAGCAGAATAATAAGAAAGGGGCGGTCAATACCTTCGCCTTTGGGACACCAAAAGCGGTCCTCTTTGCCGTGCAGAATTCTCTGCCCAGCCATAAGACCCTCCTTTTAGAAACATTAGAAGCCGGTTACTGCAAACCAGGCAAGTACACACATAATGGCAGAAACGGCAGAAAACACCAAAACGATTTTTACTTCCTTCCAGCCGCACATTTCAAAATGATGATGAATAGGCGCCATCTTAAAAAGGCGTTTGCCGTGCGTCAGTTTGAAATAACCCACCTGCAAAATAACAGAAAGGGTCTCCATAATGTACACAAGGCCAACCAACAGAAGGATGAGGGGCATTTCCAATGCAAATGCCAGGGCGCACACCACGCCGCCCAGGAACAAAGAGCCGGTGTCACCCATAAATACCTTTGCGGGGTGCCAGTTATAGCACAGATAAGCAAGCAAGCCACCTACCAGGCTGGCAGGCAGAAGGGCTATGGCAAACTCCCCTTTCAGCACAGCAACTGCTGTAAAGAAGACCATAACCGGGATGGTGACGGAACTGGAAAGGCCGTCCACACCGTCAGTCAGGTTTACGGCATTTACGCAGCCCACCATTACGAACATTGCAAAGAAAATGTAAGCAATGGGATGAATTTCAAAGGTTACATTCAAAAAAGGAATGTACAGATTGCAAAGGTTGTTATCGTTTGCAATGGTCCCTTCCCGGAACAGCACATACAGATAAATGGCAGAGACAGCCATTTGCAGCGCTGCTTTCTGAATGGAAGTCAGACCTAAGTTCCGTTTATATTTGATTTTGAAAAAATCGTCCAGAAAGCCCACCAAGCCAAAGCAAAGGGCCGGTGCCAAAACATAGAACACCGTATAGGAGCCATTCATTGCAGGGATATTCCCCAAAAGGCACAAAATGCTGGCAAAAATGAACATCAAGCCGCCCATCATAGGCGTTCCTGCCTTATTGTTATGCCAGGTAGGACCTACTTCCCGGATAGACTGGCCGGCCTTTAATGCCCGCAAAACAGGCAAAAGCAGATATCCAAGGATACCGGAAAGCACCGCGCCGATAAGCCCTGTTACGATAATTCTTGTCATGGATGTTTCCTCCAATCACTCTTGTGACTTCAAAAAGATATCAAGTACCAGTTCCATATGCATGCCCCGGCTGCCCTTAAACAAAATGGTATCACCGGGTTTTGCCATCTGGCACAAAATGTTTGCCAGTTTTTCCCGATCGGTAAAGGCCTTAGCAAAATTCCCATTCATACCGCCGGTGACTGCGCCGCTGCGCATTTTGTGGCTGTTAGGGCCATAAGAAAGGAGAATATCCGCCTGTTCTGCGGCCATTCTTCCCACCTTGTAATGCTCCGCCGGAGTGGTTACACCCAATTCCAGCATATCGCCCAAGACCGCAACCTTTCTGCCGGTGCGATTTCCCAGCACTGCCAACGCTGCCGCCATCGATTCGGGGCCTGCATTATAGCAGTCTTTGATAATTGTGCAGCCTTTGGCCTGGAAAATTTCCTGACGGCCTTCCATATTTTGAAAATGAGAAAGGCTTTCGGCAATCTTTGCCGGAGCAATCCCCGTATGCAGGCCTACGGCAACTGCCGCAAGGGAGTCAATTACATGATGTAAGCCTTCCACAGGCAGGGTGATAGGAACTGTGGTGTCGCCACTATGGGCCACATAGGAAACTGTGCCTGCTCCCTGCTCTATTTTATTTGCCCATACCTGGCACTTTTCAGGATCGGTGCCAAAATACACAGCCCGGTCCCCCAATTTTTCCTTTTGGCCGTAAAGAAGGTTGTCATCCCCGTTTAAGAACAGTTTTCCCTGGGGATGGAGGCCTTCCAAAATCTCCATCTTTGCCTGCAATATGCCCTCTTGGGAGCCCAAGTTCTCCATATGCATCGTGCCGATGTTAATAATCACACCATGATCGGGCTCACCAATATTGGAAAGGTAGGCAATTTCTCCAAAATTACCCATACCCATTTCCAGTACTGCCACCTGGGTTTCTTCCGGCATATCCAAAATGGACATAGGCATGCCCAGGTCGTTATTGAAATTGGCAGGGGTTTTGGCGGTTTTGTGGCTGGAAGCCATAACCGTTGCAATCATTTCTTTTGTAGTGCTCTTCCCCACAGAGCCGGTAACGCCGACGGCCATAAAGCCCAAGTGTTTGCGATAGGCATTGGCAATCTTACCCAGAGCAATCCGGGTATCTTCTACCACGATGGCAGGCACGCCTTCCGGGGCATGGTTGCAAAGCACAGCGGCTGCACCCTTTTCCATAGCATTGGGGATAAATGCGTGGCCATCCCGCTCGGCCTTCAATACCACAAATAACTGGCCGGGCAACAGTCTTCTGGTGTCATTCGTAGCACCGTAAAATGTTACCTTTTTATATTTCTCCTCCACCTGACCGCCACACCATGCGGCAGCCTGGGCCAATGTAATCGCGCCCATATCAATTCTCCGTTTCTTCCAAATGCTGACGGATAACTTCCCGTTCTTCAAAATAAATCTTTCCGCTGGGAACTTCCAGATAATTCTCGTGGCCTCTGCCCGTCATCACAATTATATCATCCTTTTGCCCAATGTCCATAGCATATCGAATGGCATCGGCCCGGTCTTCCACAATCACATAATTGCCCTTTCCCATCCCCACAAGCACTTCTTTAATAATCTTCTTGGGATCTTCTGTACGGGGGCTGTCTGAGGTAAGGACCACCAAATCTGCAATATCGGTGGCAATCTTGCCCATAATGGGGCGCTTCATAGGATCTCTGTCGCCGGCGCCGCCGAACACAGAAATCAATCTACCCTTGCAGAAGGGCTTTAAGGTATTAAGAATGTTTTCCAGTCCGTCAGGTGTATGGGCATAGTCAATAATCATGGTGTATGGTTTTCCGGGAGTAGGGATCACTTCTACTCTACCCTTAATGGGCTTTACTGTTTTGAGGGCTTTCGCGCCGTCTTCCAGGCTAACACCTAACTGCATAGCCAGTGCCAATGCCGTCAGGGAGTTGTACACGGAAAATCTGCCGGGAGTGGAAACTTCCACCTCGGCCTTTTGGCTGCCATAAACCGCAGTATACCGAATGCCTGCCGCATGCAGATAGATATCCTCCGCCCGCAAATCGGCATCTGCGCCAATACCTGTGGAAAGAACATTTCCATTGCTTGCCTGCACCATAGTGTCTACCCACTCATCGTCGGCATTCACAACCGCTTTGCTACAGTGATGGAACATACTGGCTTTTACTTCTGCATAGGCCTCCATAGTCTTGTGGAAATCCAAATGGTCCTCCGTCAGATTTGTAAAGCCGCCAACTGCATAGTGCAGTCCGTCGGTTCTATTCAGGGAAATACCCTGGGAGGACACTTCCATCACCACGTAAGAGCAGCCTGCATCCCGCATTCTGGCAAACAGCCGCTGCAAATCCAAACTTTCGGGGGTAGTTCGCTCTGTGGGAATGACCTCCTTGCCGATTTGATTCTCCATCGTGCCGATAAGGCCAACCTTTGCTCCCTTGGCTACTTCCAAAATGTGCTTGAGCCAGGTGGTGACAGTTGTTTTGCCATTGGTGCCTGTTACACCAACGATTTGCATGCTTTCCGCAGGGTGGCCGTAGAAGTTTGTGCCAATTCGGGCAAGAGCCAAACGGTCATCACGGACCAACACAGAGGGGATATCCTCTTTGCAGGGATGGGCAGAAACAACCACGGAAGCGCCCAATTCCTTTGCCTTGGGGATAAACCGATTGCCATCTGTGACATAGCCAACCACTGCCACAAACAAATCGCCCGGCTGCAATTTTCTGGTATCACAGCATACGCCGCTTATTTCCATATCTAAATCAGCCGTTGTGCTGATTACATCCAAACCCACAAGCAGTTCTCTTAATTTCATATCCTCTACTCCTTTGGTTTCTCAGTAGAATTCTCTGCAAAATACAGTATCATTTGGCTATTGCCGGGCACTGTAGCCCCGTTATAGGGAATTTGATGGGTCACCACAGGACCGTTTCCTTCCAGCACTGCAGTAATGCCCAGTTTCTTTAATTCTTTTTCTGCTTCTATTTTGGTAAATCCGGTAAAGTCCGGAATTTCTACAATGTTATTGGCGGGATCTTCCGGCTCGTAACTGTTGGATACACCCAGGTATGGCAAAATATCTGCCATCACTGCACCTACCGTTGGCGCAGCCATCACACCGCCGGATATATAGATTCCCGTACTCCGGGATGGGGTGTCCAGAGCCACAAGTACAATATACTCCGGATTGTCCATTGGCGCAACCCCTACGAAGGAGACAATTTTATCCAAAGTGGGGTTTCCGTTTGCATCCAGCACATCAATTTTCTCGCTGGTGCCCGTCTTCCCCCCTACAGAAAAGCCGTAAGTATTGGCATTTTTAGCCGTTCCCTCCGTCACCACACTGCGAAGAAGGCTGCACATTGTCTTGGAAGTTTCCTCTTTGATAACCTGCCGCAAAACCGTTGGCGTTTGTTCTAAAACGGTGTTGCCTTCCCTATCCGTCACCTGGCTTACTACGTAAGGTTCCATAAGATACCCGCCGTTAACCACCGAGGATATAGCCCGAACCAATTGCAGCGGCGTTAATTTGAATGTCTGCCCAAAAGAACCGGAAGTAAGACTGGCTGTTCCCCATTTATCCGTATCGGTTACCAGGGCCTTATCAAAAAAGACCCCTTTGCTTTCCCCATAAAGGTCGATGCCGGTTTTTTCCAGTATCCCAAAGTCTTTTACATAGGAATAGAACCGTTCGCCCCCCAATTTCAGTGCAATATGGGCAAAGGCAATATTGCAGGAATTCTGCAATGCCTGGGGCGTTTTTTCTGCTCCGTGACCGGCAGAGCGCCAACAATGCAGCAGTTGGGATCGACCGGGAATGCGCTCTGCGCCTTTGCAATAGAAATTGGTTTCCAAATCAATGGCACCGCTGTCCAGTGCCGCCGCCATAGTGAGAACCTTGAAAGTAGAGCCAGGCTCATAGCCGTCGGAAATGCATCGGTTCCGCCATTGTTTTAACCGTGCCGCTTCCAATGCCTGTTGGTAGGCCCCTTTCGCTACATTATAGGCTTCCCCTTGCCCAAGGCTCTTGTAATCTTGCTCCATTTGCCGGAGCAACTGGGCTGTAGCAGGGTCTGCAATTTCCAGGTAAGCGTTAGGGTCATAGCCCCCAAGGGTTGCCATAGCCAGAATTTCCCCGGTGTTTACATTCATCACCATGCCGAATGCACCATTTTGCACATCGTAACGGGAAATAGCCGCCTCCATCTGCTTTTCCAGGCAGGCCTGCACAGTAGCATCTATGGTAAGAACCACATCGTATCCCGGTTTTCCGGACAGATACGCTTCATAGGAAAAGGGCATATCCATTTCATTATTGCCCTTGGTGGTAATCACTTGGGAGGACTTGCCTTCCAGGTAAGAATTATAGGCCGCTTCCACCCCTTCGCAACCTTCCATAGAGGCGTTTACAAAACCTAAAAGCTGCCCTGCCAAAGTGCCGCAGGGGTAATATCGTTTGCTTCCCGGCTCTAAGTGGATGCCGGAAATTTTGTTTTCATTGATAAATGTACGAATTGTTTCTGCGGTTTCTGTGGAAATACCGGCAGCAACCTGTTTATATCGCTTAGTCAGATCTTTTCCCTGTTTCAAAACCCAATCCCGGTCCAGTTCCAAAGTATCCGCCAGAAAGGAAGAAACTTTTTCCATATCCGCCTGGGACTGTTTTAATTCGTGGGGATCTAAATACACATGCTCTACAGAGGTATTGGTTGCCAGCACATTCATATTCCGGTCGTAGATCCGCCCCCGTTCCCCGGTAACCTGGGTAATTCGGGTTTGGTTATCCAAAGCCAGCCGGGTATAGTAGTCATAATCCACCACCATCAACTGGACAAGCCGCACCAGCACCGGCACAAAGGCCAAAATCCCCAATAAAAGACTGACAAGAAGCACCCTTCTTCGCTGTCCGCTGTCTCCCCGGATACGGCCATACTTTCTTCCATCCGGTTTTTTCTTCATGTCCCCACCCCTTCCTCAAAGCCTTGAATGGGCAGCAAGGGAATCCCTCGCCGCCCATTACAGCTCTATTTGAAGTTTATTGGTGGGCGTATGCTTTATGCAAAAATGCTACTGAAAAACGCCACAAGATTTTGCCAGAAGTTCATTTGGGGCTGCACTGGGGTTTGCGCATCCATTTGAATAGTTACACCCCGATGGCTGGCCTGATCACTGTGGACCATTCCCAATGCCATAGCCGTTTTTTCAATTTCGTGAAGGTCATACCCTGCTGCATACTCCTGCGCAAGGGCCTCGCTCTTTTGGCTCAGGTTCTGCACGTATTGGGCCATCTGCAGGTTATCCTGCTTTGCTTGCTGGATTTTGCCGATCCCCAGGCCCAAAGTAATCGCCAGGGCCAGGCAAACGGTCAAACTCAAAATAGCGATAGGATCAATGCGGATTACCTTCCGCTTGGCTCTTCGTCCGGCCGGTCTTTCCTGCACACGCTTTTTAGGGAGCGGTGTGGCAATCTTCTTTGCGGCAGAACCTTCTGTATAAAACTGGATATATTGAATATCTACTCTGCTTGCCATATCCGTTCCCTCCTTAATTACAGTTTATTACAGTTTCTCGCACACACGCAGTTTTGCACTGCGGGAGCGGGGATTTGCTTCCAATTCTTCCGGCGTTGCCACAATGGGCTTCCGGGAAATTAGTTTTACAATCGGTTTCTTCCCGCAAACGCAAACGGGAAATTGAGGCGGGCAAGTGCAGCCCTTTGCCGCTTCTGCCATAGCCAGTTTCACAATTCTGTCTTCCAAAGAATGGAATGTAATCACCGCCAGCCGTCCGCCGGGATTTAATAAGGGGATTGCTGCTTCCATCGCCTTTTCCACAGAGCCAAGTTCATCGTTTACTGCAATGCGGATTGCCTGGAAGGTACGTTTTGCCGGATGCTGCTTTTCCCGAAGAGCCGCAGCAGGCATCGCACTGCGAATAACATCCACCAGTTCCAAAGTTGTTTCGATGGGTTTATCTTCCCGCCGTCTGCAAATAGCGGCGGCAATTTGGGGGGCGTACCGCTCTTCCCCGTAATTCCACAAGATACGGCGCAGTTCCTCCTGGGGCCAGGTGTTTACCACTTCCCTGGCAGTCAAAGCATCTTTGCCGTTCATTCGCATATCCAAAGGGGCATCTGCCATATAGGAAAAGCCCCGACTGACTTCATCCAATTGGGGGGACGAAACGCCAAGATCCAGCAAAATGCCGTCCACGCCGGGAAGTCCCAGTTCCTTGACCACTTCCGCCATCCGACAGAAATTACTGTGGACCAAAGTTACCCGATCACTATAGTCACTCAACCGCTCCCCTGCGGCCTTCAGTGCCACCGGATCCCGGTCAATGCCGATAAGCCGTCCTGTAGTCAGCCGCTTTGCGATCTGACTGGAGTGGCCTGCACCGCCCAATGTGCCATCCACATAAATGCCATCGGGCCGGATATTCAATCCGTCCAGGCATTCCTGCAACAGAACGGAGATATGGAAAAATTCACTCATAGACCAATTGCCTCAAGGGAAGCCAGCAGTTTTTCCGGTGTGAGGTTTTCTTCCTCGAACCGGGTAAATTCTTCTGCATCCCAAATTTCTGCCTGACCTGCCCGGCCAACCACCATTACGTCACGGCCGATGCCTGCATAGTCCAAGAGGGGCTGAGGGAGGCCAAACCGGAATTGCTTGTCCGGTGTGCACTGATTGGCGCTCATAAAGATCAGGCTGGTTGCGGCGCCACGCTGGGAGATGGGCAGTGCATTGTAGTTCTGCTCCAAAGTCTTCCAGTCAGGGGTAGTGTAAACGGTGAGACACCGGTGGCCGCAGTTGACACCCAATGTGACATAAAAGTCTTGCCCCAACTCTGCACGCAGTTTGGCAGGCACGAATAATCTGTTCTTATCGTCCAGTTTTGCAGGATACTTTCCAATCATTTGCGGTCACCTCCACTCCATTTTGCTCCACTTCGCTACCATTTTGCTCCATGTAATGACAGTATAACGGATTAAAAAACAAAAATCAATACTTTTTTACAGATTTTTGCTAAATTTTTTCGTCTTTTTCCCCGGTTTTTCTAATTTTAGAACACTTGTTCTAAAACAGCATTCGTATATCGTATTTATACAAAAAAGACCGGGCATTTTTCTCTGCCCGGTCTTATTAACTGAACTGCAACTGTCCCTCTCGCCACAGCCCCCGGACTTTTCCGGAGCGCTTTCCGGACTGCAATAAAAATACAGAAAGAGGCTCCTCTACCCTGTCTTGAATCAGGTGCCGAATTTGTCGGGCGCCATCCTTTGCTGTACAAAGCTGGGCAAGGTTTTCCGACAATTCCGGCGGAAGTTCCAGTTCCATTCCGCTTGCCCTGGCGCGGACGCAAAGGCCGCCTAACTGCTGGGTGGCAATTTGGGTCAAACTTTCCCGACTCAATGGATGAAACACCACAATTTTATCCAGCCTTCCCAAAAATTCCGGAGAAAAATGGTTTTTCAGTTCTTCTGTTGTCCGTGCGCTTTGCCCGCTGGGTTGAAAACCCAGTCCGTCAGAGCGAATTTGGCCTCCCACATTACAGGTCATAACCACCACCACATTTTGAAAACTGACCTTTCTGCCTGTAGAGTCAGTCAGAACGCCCTCTTCCATAATCTGCAAAAGCAAGCCTGCCACATCCGGGTGGGCCTTCTCCATCTCATCTAACACCACGATGCAGTATGGGCGGCGGCGTACCGCCTCTGTCAGTTTTCCGCCTTCCTCGTAGCCCACATAGCCGGGAGGTGCGCCGATAAGGCGGGCAACCGCATGCTTTTCCATAAACTCCGTCATATCCAGCCGGATCATTCCATCCTTGCTCCCATAAAGTTCCCGCGCCAAAATACGGCACATTTGGGTCTTTCCAACACCGGTAGGGCCTGTAAACAGCATGCTTGCCACAGGTCTGTTTTGATCCCGTATGCCGGAAAGGCTGCGCCTTAGCACTTGCGCCACCTGTTTTACCGCCTCTTCCTGCCCTAAAATAGATGCGCAAAGAACCTTCTCCAAACCCAAAAGCCGTTCCCTCTCGTCAGTACGAAGTCTACCCGCAGGAATGCCGGTCCGTTCCGATACCGCCCAGGCCACATCCGCACCCGTTACCTGCCGGTTTTTCTTTGCCTGGGTAGACCGGCCTGTAAGTTTTTGCATTCTATCCCGCAGTTGCGCTGCCTTTTCAAAATGGCTCTGCCGCACCGCCTCACTCAGGGCTTGCTCCAAATCCTGCCGGGCAAGATAGCATCCTGCATACATAGCCTCCATCGCTGCGTGGCTGGCCCCCTCGTCCAAAAGGTCAATGGCCTTATCCGGCAAGTACAGATCCGGCAAATACCGCACTGACAGCCGCACCGCCTCTGCAAGGGCTTCCTGACTGATGGCAATATGATGATGCCGTTCGAGAGAAGGCTTCATACTTTGCAGGATTGCCATTGTGGCATCCTTATCCGGCTCTTCCACCCGAACAGGTCGAAAACGCCTTTCCAGGGCAGGGTCTTTTTCAATGTACTTCTTATATTCCCCCAGGGTGGTAGCGCCGAGCATCTGCAACTCTCCCCTGCCCAAAGCAGGTTTGAAAATATTGGCCGCATCAATGGCCCCCTCAGCGGCACCGGCTCCTACAATGGTATGCATTTCGTCCACAAAGAGAATTACATCTCCCAGCCGGCGAATTTCTGCCAGCACATCCCGAAGCCGTTCTTCGAACTCGCCCCGGTATTTTGTGCCTGCCACCAGATTGGCCATCTGCAAACTTACAAGCCTTTTATCCTTCAGTTGGGGCGGCACATTTCCCGCCGCCATCCGTTGGGCCAAACCTTCTGCAATTGCGGTTTTTCCCACTCCCGGCTCTCCAACAAGAGCCGGATTATTTTTATTTTTCCGGCATAATATGCCAATAACCGTATCAATCTCCCTGTCTCTGCCGATGACAGGGTCAAGCAATGCGGATTTTTGTATCAGGTCCTCGCTGAACTGTTCCAGCAGTTTCGTACCCATCCCCTCCTTTTTTCTTCCCTTTCCTTCATAACGGCTCTGCTGTACCACCCGGGAAAACAGAATATCTGCATCCAAGGCGCTCAGAAGCAGCAGATCCCGGGCGCAGGTTTTTTCCTGTCGCAGTAGCGCCAGCAGAATATGGACAGTCCCCACTTCCCGACTGCTTTGCAATTTGGCTTGCCGCCCGGCCTCTGTGAAAATTCTTTTTGCCTGGGGCGTAAAGCCCATAGGCAGGGGCAAGCCCTTTGTGCCGGTACCGTATAAGGCCTGGGCCATCTGTCCTGCCTTGATAGGGCAAAATCCGCAAAACCGCAAAAAACGCCCCCAAGGATCAGGCATTTGTGCCAAGGCAAGCAGCAGATGGGCGCTCCCCACACTGCTGTGGCCAAGATCCCGGGCTACCTGCCCCGCATCCAGCAAAAGCCGTTTTGCTGGCTCCTGATAGTGCATAAGTCCCCCTCCCTGTGGAAAATTCTCCCCTTCCATAAAATTTTTATACCTTCTATGGAGAAAACCCCTTGCATTTTACGAAATCCATGTTAGAATAATCTTGCATTCCATAAGATGCACAGAATAAACATATTGGAGGGAAAATCATGGCTTACAAAATTACCGATGC
>RHMF01000502.1_pt1 | contig 16881 bp, 10 predicted proteins | sample 5365151 | NCBI WGS metagenome assembly RHMF01 (sample SAMN10266501, study PRJNA497801) | feces metagenome | isolation source: feces | host: Bos taurus | place: China: Prairie of Fairy Mountain | collected 2017-08-14 | reverse complement strand
ACGACCAGCTCCCTCCGAATTCCCCCAGGGCTTGACCGCAGCAAGGGTAGGAGGTCGTAGCGGTGCGATGTATCAAGCTTTCCCTTTTTTTGTATCCATACCCTGATTTTTCCCAAATATTCCTTTCTGGCACAGGGTTTGATAAAGGATTGGCCGCCATGAGGTATATATCAAAACATTATACTACATTTGCACAAATCAATCTTCAATAATACGGACTTAACAATAAATGACAATGAAAAAGATCCTGACAATCATTTTTGCTGCCCTTGCATTCGCAGCATGCAACCCTGATGAGAAAACCGCGGAATTCAAGGCGGACGTTCTTCCCGGAACAAAATGGGAGGGTACATACCAAAGCATGCTGGGCAATATCGTGACCGGAACATCAACCGTAACCTTGAAATTCAATGACGGACAGTCCGGTCAGATGATACAGAAACGAAGCAATTCTTCATCAAAAGACTATTATGACATGTCTTACTCTGTTTCCGGGAAAAAGATAAGTATCGACTGCCCTGTCATCAACGGAACCTGGGAAGTCTCCGGATACACGGATAAGACAATGGTTCTCACATTACTTCCGGACAGGAACGGCATCATGACCCTCATCCTCCAATAACCCTCGGACTGACACTTACACTCCCCACAGACAATGAAAACTAAACTGATCATCGTGTGCCTGCTTCTTGCAGGTGCTCTTTCTTTGAATGCGCAAAGAAGCATATCATACGACATGATTCAGCGCAACAGAAATCTGGAAGTAAGGCTTACCCTGAAAGATTCCAAGACCTCTGATCCGATCCCTTGGGTCTCCGTTTATCTGATTCCTGACGGAGATACCACCATCACCCACTTCGCCCTGTCTGACGACAAAGGAGATGCTGTCCTTAAAGAAGTTCCGACGGGAAAATACGAACTGAATGCGGAAATCATCGGATACAAGCCATATAAGAAGACTTACACCTTCAAAGGTTGGGAGTACGACGCCGGCATAATCAAGATGGAGGAAAACCCTGAATTTCTTGATGCAGCTACAATATCGGCAGTCGGCAATGCCATCTCCGTAAAGAAGGACACGATAGAATTCAATGCATCAGCATTCAAAGTCGGAGAAAATGCCATGCTGGAGGATCTCCTCAAGAAAATGCCCGGTATGGAAGTTGACGATGACGGCACCGTTACCTTGAATGGTGAAAAGGTTGACAAGCTTACAGTAGGAGGAAAGACATTCTTCTTCAATGATTCCAAGGCCGCTCTCAAAGGTCTGCCGGCCAAGATCGTAGATAAGATCAAAGTCGTTGACAAGACAAAGGACGAAGCCGCAATTTCCGGAATAGTAAGTAAAGATGACAAGGAAAAGGTCCTTGATGTCGAGCTGAAAGAAGAATTTCAGAAAGGTTGGTACGGAAATGCAAAGATAGGAGGAGGTGCAACCTTGACAGGCAAAGATGACAATGACCTGATAGACGACCGTAGAATGCTGTATAACGGCAATGCGATGGTAACGGGTTATCAGGAAAAGGATCAGGTTGTCTTCATCGGCAATGCATATAATGCCACTGAGCCAGGAAGCAGCATGGTGATGTATTATGGAGGCAATGCTTCGGCAGATGACTTCAACAGCATCGGAGGCCTTGACCGGGTAGCAAAGACCGGAGTGAATTATAACACAGAGCGTATCAAGGGCATGGAGACTAATGTATCCGTTACATATGGGAACAATGGTAAACAAGCCGCGCAAAGCTCTGCAAGGACCTCATACCAGAACGACGGCCCCGATCTTCTTACAGACGGCAGATATTCGGCTGAGGGAAAACAGAATACCCTGAACGGCACAATAGGCATTTCCTCCAAGAGCAATGAGAAGTATCACTTCCATTTCAGACAGAACATAGGATATACCACAGAGGACATAGCATCAACCAATTTCTCACGTTCGACCAGCAACAATGATTTCATAAACAGTTCCTCAGCCTCTTCCAGATCATTTTCCAGAAGAATTTCAGCAGACGGAATGATATACGGAGGCTTCAAGCAGCTCGGCAAGAAGAACAGGACGCTGGCAGCTCACTTATACTACAGCATAACCGGTAAGGACAAAGAAAGCAAGGACCTGTCAGAAGTATTGAACCAGACCGGGAATACGGTCAAGGACCTGCGTTATGATTCCGATCTCAAAAGCAATTCCATCAGCTGCAATCTCACATACAGCGAGCCGTTGTCAGAGAAATGGACGATACAAGGTTCTTTCGGCTCCGGCTATTCTGCAAATGAAAACAGCAAGGATGCAACAAATCCGGACGGATCATACAACGCTTATTATTCCTCTGTATCAGACAATTACTATCAGACTAACGCAGGAGCCGTTTCAGTTCAATGGAAAAACGACACTTCTACTGTCCAGCTGGGCGTCAGAGCCGACATGGTGAAGAACGAAGTGCATGCCATATCAATGGGAAATGAAACATGGACAGGAAAAGGAGAGTGGCTCTACAACTGGTCACCATACGCATATTATGAGTATGAGAAAGACGGTATCGGCATGTATGCCGGATATTACGGATACTCCGGCCAGCCGTCTTATTCTCAGCTCACCCCTTCGCTGGACATTACCAATCCTATACGCATCTCGACCGGCAACATCTGGCTGAAGCCATCCTTCCAGCATGGACTGTACTCTTCCATATCTGCAAATAACCGTGAGACATTCTCATTCCTTTCCGTATATCTGAATGCTTCTTTATCTGCAAGAAGTACAGTATATGCAAGCTGGATTGATGAAGGTGGCATCAGATATTCCGTGCCCGTCAATTCGCAAAAGCCTCAGACCAACGGATCAGTTTACGTATCTTACAACAGGCCGCTGGGAAAAGAAAGGAAATTCACGCTTTCTCTCACAGGAAACTCATCATACACAGGAAATTACAGCTATCAGGCAACAAGAAAGCTGGAAGGACTCGATATACAGAGCTTCGACTACACATCATTCATGGAGAATTTCTGGGGAGATTCCAAAGGAAGCCGCTTTTACAGCGGAGAAAGCGGATTTGGCGAAAGCAGGACAAGCACTATTGGCTGGGGCGGTTCGGCAAAACTTAAGTACAGCATCGAAAAGCTCGATATAAGTGCCGGAGGTTCGGTTTCAAATTACATATCGAAATATTCACTGGATCCGACAACTGACATGAACACATGGAACAACAGGATATTCTGCGAAGTTCTTTATCAGCCCGGAAAGGACTGGGAAATAAAGAGCGACCTCACATACAGGTTCTACAGAGGATATGCTCCCGGATACGGAAGTCCCGAATGGAATTGGAACATGAGTGTCAGCAAGAGCATAAAGGCTGTTACATTGAGTCTTAAAGCAGCTGACATCCTCAACCAGACCAGAGCCCTAAGGCGCTCAACCTCAGCAGAATACACAGAAGACATCTATAGCAATGTGCTAGGACGTTTCGTCATGTTCAGCGTATCGTTCAATTTCGGAAAAATGAATTCAAAAAAGAACAACAATGTAGAGAATGCGGTATGGAACATGATGTAAATTATGTTTATATTTGCACATCCAGTTCTTTATACCATGATCCGAAGCTATACAAAAAAGACATTTTCATTCATTCTGGCCTTGGTGGTTTCTTCTTTAACCGCTATGGGTCAGAATGCGATTGACGGCACATGGCATGGCGAGCTGGAAATCTCCGGGCAGAAGCTGATGCTGGTTTTTCATCTGGATCCGGAAGGAAGCAGTATCGACAGTCCTGACCAGATGGCATACAATATCCCGGCAGACATTATGGAATCAAGCCCGACTAAGGTCAAGGTAGAAATTCCATCACTCAATGCCGGTTTCGAAGGAAGCATGATGTTCGGGCTACTGATTGGGAAATTCCGGCAGAACGGTCTGGAATTCCCGTTATCATTGAAGCATGGGAATCCGGAAATGAAACGTCCTCAGACTCCTGTTCCTCCATTTACCTATTCAAGTGAAGAGGTTACATTCACTAATCCTTCCGATGGAACTGTATTAAGCGGCACACTTACCATTCCGCAGAATCACTCTCACGACACTCCCGTCGTTCTTCTTGTCAGCGGCAGTGGTCTTCAGAACCGAGATGAAGAAATCTTCGGGCACAAACCGTTTGCTGTAATTGCCGATCTTTTCGCAGAAAACGGAATCGCAACTCTCAGATATGATGACAGATCGGTCGGAAATTCCACAGGAGATGTATCCAAGGCTACGACAGAAACTTTCAGGCAAGACGCAAAAGCGGGTCTGGAATACCTTAAAACCAGGAAAGAGTTTGGCAAGACAGGAATTTTAGGCCATTCTGAGGGAGGTACCATTGCATTTCTGATTGCAGGAGAAGGTGAGCCTGATTTCATAATCAGTCTTGCCGGTGGTGCTGTAAGCGGGGCAGAAATCCTTGCAGCACAGAATGAGGTGCTTATGATAACGGGAGGTATTCCGGAAGAACTCGTAAACAGGTATTGCAGAGCCCTCAAGGAAGTCCTCACAGACAGCGCCATGACAGCTGAAAAGCTTGATATCCTGTCAGCAGGACTCCCTGAAGGAATGAGAAAGAATCTGCATGCCGTTCTTAACAGTAATGATCCTTGGACTGATCATTTTACAGGTCTTGATCCTGCGGAAAGCATATCACGTATTCAATGTCCGGTCATGGCCTTGAATGGAGAAATGGACATGCAGGTCATTTCTGATAAGAACCTGGAAGTGCTGAGGAATCTGCTGCAGCCTTCAGACAAAAACATGATAAAGGCCTATCCGGGGCTGAACCATTTGTTCCAGCATTGCAGGACAGGAAGGCCGGAAGAATATCAACGTATAGAAGAAACCATTTCAGATGAAGTTCTGAATGATATCGTAAACTGGATAAAAAGACTTGAGCGATGAAGAAGATTGTCACTTTGCTTATATGCTTGTCAGCCATCATATGTTGCGACGAAATCGACAGATACCCCGGAGCTGATGAATTCAAGCCGGAGCAAGAGAATCCGGAACCAGAACCAGAACCGGAACCAGAACCAGAACCGGAACCGGTCCCAGAAGGCATCATACCATTCACGGCAGCCAGCATAGGAGACGAGGGCGTTGCATATGTATGGGACGACAGCGTCATTCCCGAGATAACCATACATATGACAAAAGAGGAATGGAACAAGCTGCTTGCGAGATATGACGAATTTTCTCATAATGTGGACTATTTCCATGCAGACTTCACATACAGGAAAGGAGATGAAACCATCTTCATTGAAGATGGAGGTGTCAGGCTGAGAGGCAACACATCAAGGCGCAGGCCTGAAGGAAACGGCGGACAGAAGCATGACTCCGTCAATCCGGACTGGCACCATTGTCATTTCGGCATCAATTTCAGAAAATACCATAAGGATTCAGAGCACACGATCCATGGCATCAGGAAGGTGAATCTCAAATGGTTCAAGGATGACCCGTGCTATGTACGCGAGCTTTACTGCTACGACCTCTTCAGACGATACGGCATATGGACAAGCGCATTTTCATCATATTGCCGTTTATGGCTTGATATCGAAGGAGATGCAGCCCCAGCCTATTATGGAGTCTATAATATGATAGAGCCGATTGACGACGAATTCATTGAAAGAAGGATACCAGGCATGTTCGAGAACGACAAAGGCTATCTGTGGAAATGCGTATATGGTACCGGAGGCATGGCTGACCTGAGGAATACGGACGAAGCGAAATTCAATTGGGATCAGGACAATGGAGTCAACTACACATACGAATTCAAAGGAGACGAGGAGGATTTTGCAAGTGCGAAAGCTCAGCTTCAGGATTTCATCCTCAAGCTGGCAGGCAAAGGCGAAGACAGTTTCTATAAATGGATAAATGAAGTATGCGATGTGGAATTTCTGCTGAAGACATATGCCGTGAATGTTGCTGTAGGCATGTGGGACGACCATTGGAACAACGGAAACAACTTCTACATTTATTTCAACTCCACCGATCTTTACGACTACAAGGTCTATCTTCTTCCATATGATTATGACAACACTTTGGGAACGAGCCTGAATTGCGGAGTCTTGAGCGACTCAGGAAGACAGGACCCATATAACTGGGGAGATTCCGGACTTCTTATGGAAAGACTGATGAAATTCGAGGATTTCAGGGAAATGTATAAAAATGCATTCATGGAGCTGACCGATCCTGCCAATTCTCTTTTCCATATGAATGCCAGTGTACAGAGAATAAAGGAATGGCAGAAAAAGATATCACCTTATGTCAGCAATGACACTGACGAAGATATGGTCATAAAAGATGAGCCGGCATCATGGGGAAATCACCATGAATACCGTCTCATGGACACAGGAAACAACAATTTCTTCAAAGTGAAGACGGAAAGTGTTTCCAAGATGTAGCCTATTCCGTATAGAATTCTATGATGCGGGCGATAGCTCTCTGGCACACAGGACAGAAGCTTTCGGCCGCATTTGTTTTCATTCTGCAATCCGGATAAGGTCTGAAGACACCTCTGGATTGATATCCGGCTCCTTCATAGACTCCGATCTGAGACTCCATTGAAACGCCTTCGGCAATCTTTTTCCATACATCACCTTCGACAGGGGTCGGAATCTGCACGACCTTAGGAAGCATGTCATTCCATTTTGATTCGAAGTCATATAGAGTCGTTATGTTCTGCTCCCACGGTTCCATATCCGGATAATAGTATTCCACAAATTGGTCGTCATAATAATATTCGTCCGCCAAGCCAGCAAAGCTATGGCCGAATTCATGCACGACTACCGGCCTGAAGGCAGAATGGCGGGCTGTCGTCAAAGTATATGAATTGAAGATTCCACCACCGCCATATGTATCGGTATTTGCAAGGATTACAAGATGTTCGTATGGAATGCCGCAAAGCGCATCATGCATTTTCCAGACGCAGGATGTAGTCAGATACCTGTCGGAATAGAATGTGTCATAATTCGAGCCTACAGCCGTTTCCTTCCAGATGCCCTCGCGTGGCACACTCACCCCACTATCTTCAGACTCCAGGGCGATGGCCACGAAATTGAAGCGATCCTTGTATTTTGCGAAAGGATCATGTGCCAATATTGCATCTACTGCAGCCTGTGCATCTACATAGAACTGCCCTGCCTCTTCCTTCGTATAACCTTCAGCTACGATTGCCACATCAATCTTATCCTCAGGATTTCCACTCTTCAAAAGGTAGCGGTGAGATGCTGCAACAGGGTCAATATGACGGATAAGGATATCATTCGGATCAACCGTATGATTGAGCGATGCACACACATTACCAAAGAAATCATACAGTTCTACCCTCACCTTCACCTTTGAAGAAGGCATAGGCAGAAGGAAGGTATTCTCAAAAGCCTTACGTATTCTTGTTGCTTCCTCCGTGGTCTTCCATTCCTGAAAGAGAGTCGAGAATGCCTGCCTATAGAGTATGTTCCCCGTCTCGATGTCCGTCATGCATATCTGACCGTTTCCCTTTACCGGCACTTCATCAAGATTCACTCTGCGGCCGGCCCAACCGTCAAAGCAATAAAGCCTGTCAAGCGAAATCTCCGTAGCCTTATCAGTTCCGGAGAAGACATAGTCAACACGGAGTGTCTGGCTCTGTGCATGTATGGCCACAGAACACAAAAAAGTAGCTAGTAAACAAAAAACGCGACGCATAAATCCTTATCAATTAACAACTTACAAATACCTCCTGCTCCCCTTTGGCGGCAGGAGCAAATCATAAAAGATTAAAGCACAGCAACTTAACGGACACGCTAAATTTTAGCCGCACAATTAATACCATCAAGGGCCGATGAAACGATGCCACCTGCATATCCGGCACCTTCACCGCATGGATAAAGGCCAGCGATCTGAGTATGCTCAAGCGTCTCAGGATCACGAGGAATGCGGACAGGAGAAGATGTTCGGGATTCCACACCAAGAAGCAGAGCATCATTGGTATAATATCCATGCATCTTCTTGTTGCCTATCTCCGGGAAGGCATATTTAAGTCTCAGAGAGACATGCTCAGGCAAAAGCTCATGCAGAGGAGCATTCACGGCACCAGGGTGGTAAGATGTCTGAGGCAGTCCGCTTGAAGGGATACGGCGGCAGAAATCCATCATACGCTGAGCAGGAGCTTTCAAGGAGCCTGTATATTCGAACATCTTCTTTTCCACATCTTTCTGGAAGTTGAGCAGGGCCAGAGGACCATATTGAGCATATTCAGGAAAGTCTTCGGGCTCTATCTGCACCACTACTCCTGAATTCGCCCACTTCGAATTACGCTGCGAATTGGACATACCGTTAAGGACAAGCTCTCCTTCCGCAGTCGCTGCCGGTACAAGAATACCTCCCGGGCACATGCAGAATGAGAAGACTCCCCTTTCAAGAACCTGAGTAACGAAAGAATATTCAGCAGTAGGCATGTACGGCTGATACTTGCCATGGTACTGGATCTTGTTGATAAGAGACTGTGGGTGCTCGACTCGGACTCCCAAAGCGAATCCTTTAGCCTGGATTTCCCAGCCCTTGCGATTGAACATCTCATAGATGTCGCGTGCAGAATGGCCTGTAGCAAGAATCACTTTGCGTGAATTATAGATCGTTCCCTCATTGACAGTGACATCAAACGTTCCGTCAGCCTTCTTCACGATATCTGTCACACGAGAGTCGAAATGATACTCTCCACCATGTTCAATGATACACTTGCGAATATTCTCCACTACGATAGGAAGCTTGTCGCTTCCGATATGTGGATGAGCATCCATAAGGATAGATGGGTCCGCACCGAATCTCACCAGCTGATGAAGCACTTCTCGAATGTCTCCCCTCTTCGAGGAACGGGTATAGAGTTTTCCGTCAGAGAAAGTACCTGCGCCTCCTTCACCGAAACAATAGTTCGAATCCGGATTGACCACGCCCTCACGTGAGAGTTTCGCCATGTCGAACTTTCTGGCATGGACATCCTTTCCGCGTTCAAGAATGACCGGTCTGAGGCCTTTCATCAGCAGACGTAAAGCAGCGAACATACCTGCAGGTCCAGCACCGATGATGATTACCGGTTCAGCCGATGACACTTCCTTATATTCCTCCAGAACATATTCGGCCATGACCTCGTCTGGTTTATATACTTCAACCTTATAACGGTACAGGATATCGTTTCTTGCATCAATGGAACGACGCATGATACGGTATTTCAGCTGCTGCTTCATCTTTGGGGAAACGCCCAGAGCCTTTACGGCCGCAGTCTGGATTTCATCAGCCGTCAGTTCTTTACCTAGTTTACAGGTTACTTCGATTTCTTTCATATCTTCAACATTATACCTTCTTTCAACGAAGGATATGACAGTACATTTTTCATGGGTGGACAGGATATGAAATCCTATTACGTTACCCCTTCCCTAAATCCCTTCCCTCGGGGAAGGGACTTGCTATCGCAATGCTCTATTTCTTCTACATCATACCTTCTTTCAACGAAGGATATGAAATCCTAAAATTCGGCCAGACGAGAGACAGGTGCGACATCAAGAGAGGCACGCTCACCGTTCATGTAATGGAACCAGCCGGCAATAGCTATCATAGCCGCATTATCTGTTGTGAACTTGAACTCCGGAAGGAAGGTTGTCCAACCTCTTTTACGACCTTCCTCCTCTATACGTGCACGAAGGCCGCTGTTGGCCGACACACCTCCACCTATAGTTATCTGCTTGATACCCGTATGCTTAGCTGCCTTTATGAGCTTATCCATAAGGATATCGATGAGCGCTTTCTGGAAGCTTGCACAGATATCAGCCTTGTTCTTCTCCATGAAATCAGGATCGAGGGCCATCTGGTCACGGACAAAATACAGCAGCGAGGTCTTTATACCGCTGAAGCTGTAATCGAATCCAGGAATGTGAGGCTTTGAAAACTTGTATTTCAACGGGTCTCCTTCCTTTGCAAGACGGTCAACGACCGGGCCACCGGGATATCCAAGTCCCATCATCTTCGAGCATTTATCAAAAGCCTCACCTACCGCATCATCTATGGTCTGACCAAGAATCTCATACTCGAGAGGACTATCGACACGCACGATCTGAGAGTTACCTCCGGAAACCAGAAGGCATAGATATGGGAACTCAGGCTGACGGTTTTCAGCATCATACTGCTTTATGAAATTGGCCAGGATATGTCCCTGAAGATGATTGACTTCCACAAGAGGCTTATCCAGAGCCATTGCAAGGCCTTTAGCGAAAGAAGTACCTACGAGAAGCGAGCCAAGAAGTCCAGGGCCTCTAGTAAAGGCAATCGCCGTAATATCTGACGGCTGGATGCCCGCACGCGCAATAGCCTCACTCACAACCGGTACGATATTAACCTGATGTGCTCTTGATGCCAGCTCCGGAATAACTCCGCCATATGCCTTATGGACGTCCTGACTAGCGAGTACATTGGACAGAAGATATCCGTCTTTGATAACCGCCGCTGAAGTATCGTCACATGAAGATTCTATTCCTAAAATGATGTCTGCCATAATGGTACAAATTTAGCAATTTGATGCTGCATAACAAGGCGCAAAAATACGGATTTTATCCGATATTTTTACTATTTTTGCAAGTTGGACAATTATTAACTTTCAAAGCCATAAAAAGAGTACTTAAAATATTCTGGCTCTCATTCGTCGCGATAGCCTCTATTATACTTGCGGGAATTCTGGCAATTCAGCTCCCACAGGTACAGACCGCCATCGTAAGCAAAGTCGTCGAAACGCTGGACGACAAGCTTGACGCCGAAATTGACTTTGAAAAGATACATCTCAAGCCTTTCACCACACTCGTATTGAAGAATGTCTCGGTGATAGACAGAAATCCCACCCTGAACGTAGCCGATCCTTCAGCCGAACCTGTTGACACATTTTTCCGTGCTGACTATATAATTGCCAGATTCACTTTTTCAGGACTTTTAAGGCAGGATGGACTTCATTTGGACCGCGCATATATCAACGGGGCTCAAATGAACCTCGTGCTTGAAGATAATCCTGATGAATCTGCAGCAGAAAAGTCCACAGACAACCTGTCCAGAATATTCCGTCTGAAAAAGCCTGAGGAGAAAAAGCCTGTCAACAACAAGGAGATCTTCCATATCAAGGACGTGAAGATCCTGGACATGGGGTTCGCGATGAAGAATCACGGTTCGCAACAGACACCGTATTACGGCGGCATAAACTGGAATGACCTGGACATCAAGGATATCGACCTGAGCGCAGAAGAGCTTCAGTTCAAAGGAGGTGTAATGTCAGGTACTCTCAACAGCCTGTCATTCGAAGAGAAAAGTGGTTTCAAGGCAAATTCGATAACCGGCAAAGCCAGGGTAGGAAACGGTCGCACTCTGGTTGAGGACCTCCATATAGTTGACCAGTGGTCAGATATCCGTCTGCCTGTATTCATGATGCTGTACGAAAATGTAAAGGCATTCAAGAACTTCATATCGGAAGTCAAGCTGGACGGCGATCTCGAAAACACAATACTCGATTTCAAGACATTGAAGTATTTCGCCCCACAGCTCGAAGGTAATACGATCAAGGCCTCGATAAGCGGCAATGTTTACGGATACGTTGACAATTTCAAGATAAACAATATCAGGATTGCGACAGATGACGGAGGGTTCTCCACTACGGTAAACGGACGTATGGCCGGAATACCTGACATAGAGAACACCATGCTCGATGCCACCATCAGCAAAAGTCTCTTCACCCTTGACGGCATGGGAAAGTTCCTGAGCGCCTGGATCAAAGATGGAGAACTCGACCTGAGCAGATATGGGAAAGGGCTGCTGTTCACACTGGACGGAACCGCCAAAGGCCTTCTTAATGACTTCGACGCAAGTATTTCAGCCGGTTCCTTAGCCGGTAGTATTGATGCCGACATGAAGGTAAGCAATATAATAGATGTCGAGACTCCGATCAGCATTTCAGGCAACATATCAACAGATGACCTTGACATAGGAAGAATTACAGGCATGGAGCTGATCCGCCAGATTACTCTGGACACGAAGCTGGATGTCAAGCTGACCGAAGTACCGGAACTCAACATCAGGAACCTCTCAGTTGACAGAATGCACATAAACGGGTATGATTATCAAGGTATTTCAGCTACCGGAATATTGGCAGACAATCTCTTCAACGGTTGGATTACATGCCATGACCCTAACCTGTTCTTCATGCTCAGAGGTGCGATGTCTCTTGCTCCGAAAGGAAGAGATGCCGTTTACGGTTTCGAACTTCATGTGGGCGATGCAAACCTCAACGCAATCAACATAGACAAAAGAGGCAAATCATACTTCAATCTGTCTTCCAACGTCAATTTCGTAAAAATGGCGGATGGTACATTGAGCGGAAAGATTGACATTACGGACGTCATGCTCGAGAACAGACTCGGCAAGCACATGATAGGAAAGATAGGCCTTAACTTCCATAACAAGGAGAACAGCCACGACATCACCTTCAAGTCTGACTTCGCCAACGGCACATTCAAGGGAAGCGCACCTGTTTCCAGATTCGTGAACGACCTTGTAAACATTTCATTCAGGAGGGAACTCCCGTCATTGTTCAAATCTCCTGAATATACTTGGAACGGCAACTCATATGAAGTGAAGTTTGATTTCAGCAATTCCATGGACCTAATGAATTTCATAATGCCTGGAATGTATATAGACGAAAACACTTCCATAAGGGCTGCAATCGACAGCAAAGGTCTGCTCAACGCATCTCTCAGGTCACAAAGAATAGCAAAGAAAGGACAGTTCGTAAAGAATCTTGACATCGGGCTGAGCAACGCCGACGGTCAGCTCAAAGGTGAGATGACCTGTGATTCCATACAGGTGTCATCGCTCAGCATCGTCAATGACAGGCTTGAACTTCTGGCCCACGACGACCATATCGGAGCAAGGTTCACTTATGACAATGACAGCGAGCCTGTCAACAAAGGCGAACTGGTCATAACAGGAGATATCGGACGAGAAGACGATGAGGTGTCATTGTTCCTCAACATATCTCCTTCGGCCTTATACGTGAATTCTTCCGAATGGAACATTCTGGAATCCAGCATCAGACTCAAAGGAAAGAATATCGATGTCCAAGGTTTCGAGATGACAAACGGTGACCAGAGGCTATGGCTTGAGGGAAGCACATCTGCAGAGAGGACTGATACGCTTCACCTCAATCTTGAAAGATTCGACATCTCTATGATCAATCCTCTGCTCAATGGAAACTTCGGACTTCAGGGAGCTGCTTCAGGAAGCGTACAGCTGTACTCCCCTATATCACATAACAGCATAAAAGCAGACATCATCTGTGATTCCACGGCATTTGCCGGAGAAAAGATCGGAGAACTTGCACTTACAGGCTTATGGAACGAGGAGTTCGAGAGATATGACATCAGGCTGAAGAACACTCTGGACCAGAGCAGCAACATTGACATAATGGCGAAGCTCAGTCCGAAGACAAGAATGCTTGAAGCTGTAGCATCATTGAACAGATTGTCTGCAAAATATGCTGAGCCTCTTCTGAAAGACATATTCAGCGAATTGGGAGGAAGCGTATCAGGAAATGTGATTCTTTCCGGACCGCTGGACAACATGTCCATAAGCAGCGAAGGCACCAGACTGGATAATGCCATGCTCAGGATAGGATATACGAATGTCCCTTATTTTGCAGATGGCAACTTCCACATTGACGACACAGGGGTTTATTTCGACGACATAAGCATTCATGACAGATTGAACGGTACGGGATCATTATCGGGCAGCATCAACTGGGACAGATTCCGTGACATAAGCTTCGATACAAGGGTCAAGGTCAATGAGATAGAAGGCATCAACCTCAGTGAAGAAATGGGTGATGTGTTCTATGGAAACATATTCGCTACCGGAAACGTATCCATTACAGGCCCTGCAAATTCATTGTTACTGAACGTCGATGCAGTGACAGCGAAACAAGGACAGCTCCACATACCGGTAAGCAGTCTCGGAGCGACTGCCGGTGGGACAAATCTTCTCAAGTTCACAGAGCCCGTGAAGAAAGTCTATATCGACCCATATGTGGAAATGATGAAACAGCTTGAGAGCAATGAAGCTGAAGCAAGTGATTTCACTGTAAACATCAGGGTAAACACCTCACCTGACATAGAAGCGTTCGTTGAGATAGATAAAGCCAGCGGAAACGTTCTTTCAGGCAGAGGAAACGGTCTGGTAGAGCTGAAGGTAGGTGAAGACCTGTTCAACATCAACGGAGAATACACACTTACAGGAGGCAGCTACAGATTCGCAGCGCTTGGCCTTGTCAGCAAGGATTTCCAGATTCAGCCTGAAAGCAAGATAACATTCGGCGGCGACATCATGGAGAGTAGCCTTGACATTGCGGCGACATATGCAACCAAGGCTTCGCTTGGAACGCTGCTGGCAGACTCCACTTCTGTCGGTAACCGAAGAGACATTCTCTGCGGTATTCAGATCACAGATAAGCTGAAGAACCCAAGACTGGGATTTTCGATAGAGATTCCAGACCTTGACCCGATGACCAAGGCCAGAGTTGACAATGCGCTCAGCACTGAAGACAAAGTACAGAAGCAGTTCCTGTCACTTCTCATCACTAACAACTTCCTGCCTGAAGAGCAGTCAGGTATCGCGAACAACTCTTCTTCGCTGGTGACAGATGCCCTCGCCAACCAGTTGAACAACATTTTCGAGAAACTTGACATACCTCTTGACCTAGGACTGAAATATCAGTCAAACAACAGAGGAACCGACATATTCGACGTAGCCGTATCGACACAGCTGTTCAACAACAGAGTCAGTGTCAACGGCAATATCGGAAACAAAGAAAGAGGAAGCAGTTCACAGAGCGATGTGGTAGGAGACCTTGATATTGAAATCAAGATCGACAGATCCGGTTCACTGCGTCTTAACATATTTTCTCATTCGGCGGACCAGTACACCAATTATCTGGACAACTCGCAAAGGAATGGCGTAGGTCTGTCGTACCAGACCGAATTCAACAGTCTTGGTCAGTTCATACGCAACATCTTCAGGAGCAAGGCCAAGAGGCAGGAAGCCAGAAGAGCAGAAGAACAGGCGCTTCTCGAATCAGAAAGAGTAAGCATAAGAATAACAGGGGGAGAACCTCAAAAGTCAGAAAACGGAAATGACGGAAAATAAAGGAAAATTATTTCTCATTCCTTCTCCATTGGGAGAAAATGATCCGGCAGAAGTGATTCCGGGTCCGGTACTGCGATCTTTGGAAGGTTTCAGGACATTCGTAGTGGAGGAGGTCAGGACAGCCAGAAGATATCTGTCAAAGGCTGGGCTTAAAGGAAGAATCGGAGAGCTTGAGTTCCATGAACTTAATGAGCATACAGACCAGGCGACAGTCGAAGGGTACATAAAGCTGTTCGATAATGGCAATGATGTGGCGCTCATTTCCGAAGCCGGCCTTCCTGCCGTAGCCGATCCTGGTGCCCAGCTTGTCGCACTTGCCCATAGAAACGGTATTGAAGTCATTCCTGCAGTGGGCCCATCTTCGCTAATGCTGGCGCTTATGGCCTCAGGCCTTAACGGACAGTCATTCGCCTTTTGCGGATATATCCCGGCAAAGACAGATGAAAGAAGAAGCCGGCTCAAGACACTTGAAAAGATTTCCGGACAGCTCCGCCAGACACAGATACTCATCGAGACACCTTATAGGAACGATTCGCTTTTCGCGGACATTCTGGCAGTGTGCGGGGCTTCCACAAGGGTATGTGTCGCAGCAAACATCACAATGCCGGATGCATACATCAAGACAAAGAAAGTAAGTGAATGGAAGAAGGAAGGTCTTACGATCGGTAAAAGGCCTTGTGTTTTCCTGATATTGGCATAGATATGAAGAACATCGGAACAATAGAGCTTGAGGGCATGGAGTTCAAGGCTTACCATGGTTGTCTCGAGCAGGAAAAAGTAAGAGGTAACAGCTTCACTGTAGATTTCCGTGGAGAGATGGACCTTTCGGCGGCAGCAGAAAGCGACAACCTTGAAGACACCGTGAATTATGGTGAGATCTATGAGCTTGTGGCATATGAAATGTCGATTCCTTCGGAGCTGCTGGAGAATGTAGCGGGACGCATCGTCAAGGAGATTGAAAAGAGATTCCCGCAGTTTGTTTCTTTCTCCGTAAGGGTTTCCAAGAAGAAGCCGCCCGTGGACGGTGTGGCACAATGGTCCAGAGTAACGTTGTACCATCAGACTGATGTTGCCAGACTATGAGCAGCTATAGAATTGCATTTATAACATTGGGGTGCAAGCTGAATTATGCTGAGACTTCCACATATGAGAGAGAACTTCTGAAAGAGGGGTTCGAGGCTGTGCCGTGGAGCAAGGGAGCAGATGTCTTCCTTGTAAACACCTGCACGGTAACTGAACATTCCGACAAGAAGAGCAGGAACATCATACGTAAGCTGCACCGCATCTCGCCTGATGCCCACATTTTCGTCACCGGCTGCTACGCTCAGCTGAAAAAGGCCGAAATAGAAGCCATAGAAGGAGTTACAAAAGTATTCGGAGCCACAGAAAAAAGCAGGATAGTACCGGAGATACTATCTGCCGTTCATGGTAAAGATTGCTGCGGCCAAGGTCTGGAAACATTTTTCCCTGCTTACTCAAGCGGCGAGAGGACAAGATCTTTCCTGAAGGTACAGGACGGATGCGACTACAAGTGTCATTACTGTACTGTTCCATATGCCCGTGGCGAAAGCAGGAACATTCCTATTTCCGAAATCATTCCACAGGCTGAGGCAATCGCTTCTGAAGGAATTAAGGAAATAGTGCTGACTGGAGTTAACACC
>RHMF01000501.1_pt1 | contig 16883 bp, 17 predicted proteins | sample 5365151 | NCBI WGS metagenome assembly RHMF01 (sample SAMN10266501, study PRJNA497801) | feces metagenome | isolation source: feces | host: Bos taurus | place: China: Prairie of Fairy Mountain | collected 2017-08-14 | reverse complement strand
TATATTATATATATATTATATTATTATTAATATTATTAATTACAAAATTAATAATATTATTTTATATATACAAATTTTTTTACAATTTTTAATATAAAATTTTTGGTATTGTAAGAATTATAAAAACAGGTATTGATAGACATATTGATAATATTAATAGTTTTGATAATATTGGAGATAAAGATAGCTTATCGCTTGCTAATAGAGATTTTGATAATAAACCTAATAGAGATAGAAATTGTGAAAATATCTTTCATTATGTTAATTTTAGCTTTTTTCACTATTAGTTTCTTGCATACTTGAAATATATTTATTACTTTTGCAATATCATCAAACTTAGAAATAAAACTCCTATGATATGGTATGATATTAATGTTACAACTGTTAGTAAAACAAATGATGAATTTGTTACAACAGTTACTAAAAGTAATAATTATAGTTTTAATAATTCAAATTATACAACAACAATTAGTTATTGATTATGAAAGAATTTAAATTAGTAGTAGGAGATGTAGAAAAAACATATCATCTTCCTACAAGTATTAAAGAAATTCCAGTTTCTTATTATGAAAATGCAGTAAAGCAGGTGATACCAGCAGATAATTATTCTGTTATTGCTATTGTTTATCATGAAAGTTTAGCAAGTATTATTCTTGCACAAAAACAAAATAGAAAAAATGCTAGTATCGGTGTTGTTCCTATTTTTGTTAAAACAAATTCTAAAGATTCTGAATTTATAAATAGCATAACACTTGGAGATAAGCTTATTATTGCATCTAGTGATTTGACTTTAGGACATCATGTTGTTTCTCCAACAAATGAACTTAGTCTTGATAGATTTATATCTGATGTAAACAAAGATACTTTTGTTGCACAAAGATATAAAAATAACTATGGTAATGAAGAATGTTATTTTGTAGAATTTAAACTTGTTCCTAATTGTAATATACATGGAGCTTATTCTTCAAAAATACAAGATACAATGAATGGAGATAATAATTATATAGAAATACAACCAATTCCACAAGAAGAGGTAGGGGTATAACAACTCCTTCTCTTCTACGGGGGAGGTTATATAAGCAATATCAGTATGACAGAAAAGTTTCAATTTCCTCGTGGAGGTTATCAAGTTGAAGTTCTTAGAAAAGAAGATATTTTAAATACTATTGATAATAACATAATAGATAAAGATATAGCATTAGACATTATAAGAAAATGTGAACAAGATGCTATTAATTATTTGCAAAAAGGTGAATGGGTTAGCATACCTTATATTGGTAGTATAAGAATACCTGATACAGTTAAGATGTTTTCTGATAAAGAAAATCAAGCTATATTAAAATCAGCTGAAGAAGAACTTGATGAACAAAAATATATATTGTTTAGAAGAAGTTTAGCGAATGAAATAGGTAAACGTGTTAAAGTTAATAGATATGTAGATTATATAGTTAGTAAGTTTGTTACAGCAAATAAGAAATTATATAAACGTATAAATGATAAACATGGTGAGCACGTTGCTAAATTTTTATGTTATACCTTATATAATATGGAAGAAGCTAGATGAATAAGTATAAACTTACAATAGATAGTTTGCTTACTATTGATGATAACGGTATGCCTGTTGCACCAACAGTAAGACAAATGCTAGATAAAGATATAAGGTCACTATATAATAGAGATAAAACAAAAGATAAAAAACATTATATTCAAGAATGTATTGTTATTTATTATTTAGGTGACCCTAAATCTCCTGCTAAACAAAGTGGTCTTAGTGATGCAGAATGTTTAAAGATGGCTGTTGAACAAGCTGATTTGCCATCTAATTATATACCAGATGCATTAGTATTACGTCTTATAAAAAGATATTATGAAGAAAATATAACAGAAGCTGGTAGAGTTGTTGAAAACATATTAAAAGGTTTACATAACATAAATCTATCAATAGATGTTATAAATAGTTTACTTAATGAAAAACTAAAATCAAATATTGGAATAGATGATGTATCTAATGTTATAAATTTAATGAATGCTATTAATACACAAAGTAAAGAATTACCTACTATTCTTAAAAGATTAGAAGAAGCAAAAGAAAATCTTATGTATGAAAAAGAAAGTGAACTTGCTAGAGGTGGTTCTGTTGTATTAAGTAGTATGGATGCTGAAAATTATGAATGATATTTATAGTAATACATATTTATACTTTGATGAAGGTCCACATAAATATACTGATTCTAACGGTAATGAGTATATTTCTGTCACTACTCTTATTGGCGATTATTGTCCAAAATTTGATGCAAAATATTGGGCACATAAAAAAGCCAAAGAACAAGGAGTTAGTGAAAAAGAGATAATAAAACAATGGGATAAAATTAAAAACGAAGCTTGTGATAGAGGAACTAACACTCATAATGGTATTGAAAATGCTATAAAAGATGTTAGTAAATTTAAAGAAGCAATACAATATTTACAACAAGTTGGTGGTAGATGTATAACTGTAGCTGATATTCCAAATCTCATTCCAACACCATTAGATGTTGATAAATTTAAAGAAGCTACAGAAAATAAATACGAAGAGATATATAGAGTATTTCAGTTTTATACAGATAGAGGTTATACAATATATTCTGAAATTGGAGTATTTGACCCTGAACTATTAATATCTGGTACTATTGATATTCTTTGTGATAGACCAACTGATTTTGTTATTCTTGATTGGAAAACTAATAGAGGTGGTTTACAATTTGAAAGTGGTTATTTTAAAAAAGATAAAACTACAATACCTAATCAATTAACGAATGAATGGGTTAGAAAGAATGATAAAATGTTACCTCCTCTTAATCATTTGCCAGAGTGTAATGGTTCTCATTATTCTATGCAATTAAGTATTTATGCAAGACTTACTGAAAGAATATTAAACAAACCATGTAAAGGTTTAGGTCTTTGTCATATAGGAAGTCCTTTTGTTTTAAATGCTTATGGTCAACCTTATAGAGATGTTGATGGTTTTCATATAGACCCTAATGGAACAGAATCGGTTAGTTGGTATAGAATTAATTATTTAAATAAAGAAGCAGATGCTATTTTTGCAGATAGAAAAATACAAGTAAATTCTAATAGAAAACAACCTCAATTATTTGATTTATGATTATGGTAAAAACAGAATTATACACAAAGTTATACAGCTATAATTTTGAAAAGTTGTTTAAAAATAAAGGTTATGCTTATTTTACAAAAGGAGCATATAATTTAAACATTATCGGTGTTAGAACAAATACTAATAATAAAGTTACAAACAAATTTGACGATTATATTGTAGTTATATATAAAAATAGTCAAGATAAAGAAACTAGAGTTATATATAATGTTACAACAAAACCTGGTTTAACTTGTATGAAACAACCACAAAATAATAAAGGAACTGCTATATTAATTCCTAATCAATATCGTGGTTGTTGGCAAATCGGATTACATAAAGGTCAGTATACTGCTTTATGTCAAAGAAAGCCAGTAAAAGTATATAGAGATAATAACAAAAATGATATATATGATTTAGAACCTAAAACAATAGATGAAGGTATTTTTGGAATAAACATACATAGAGCTAATCAAGATTATGCTAGACAAACTATAGATATGTATTCTGCTGGATGTCAAGTTTTTCAAGAACCTAATCAATTTAAAGGGTTTATGGAATTGTGTAAAAAGCAAAAAGAATTATATGGTAATAGTTTTACTTATACACTAATTGAAGAAAAAGAGTTAGTATGAATTATAAAATAATAAATATACTTGTAATAATTGGTGGTATTGTTATATCTTATTTTATAAGTTTTGTTCTTTTAAAAGAGTGTGACAATAAACCCCCTATAGAAGGGATACATTATGTTGATTCTCTTCAATCAAGAAATGATACTATTAAAGCACAAATAGAAATCATAAAACAAAATAGAGAAAATGAAATTATTAAGGTTATTAGTCTTGATAATGATAGTACTATCAAGTTATTCAAACAGTTGGTGCGAGAACAATAACATCTCCTCTACGGGGGTGGAAATGCAAAGTGATAGTTTAGTTCTTATTCCAATATCTGAACTTAAACTAGCTAATATTAAAATGACAGAATTAAAATATGAAAAAATTATTAATGACTCTTTACGTGCTATTATCAATAATGATTATAACATTATTAGAAAATATAAGGATGTTGTTATTGAAAATAATAACACAATTAACGAATTTAAACACAAAGTTAATAAACAAAATAGACAACGTAATATTGCAATCGGAACAACTATAGCTGCGATTATAGCATTTATATTGAAATGATACAACCTGTAAATTTATAATATAATACTTTTAATGTTAATAATATGGCTAAAAAATTATTAAGGGGTTTTCAAGGTATGCAAAGCCCAAATGATGTTGTAGGGTTTGATAAAGATAAACTTCATTTTGATTGGTCTTTAAGAAATAGAAATGACGAAGAAGAACAAGAACAAGAAGAAACAACAAACAATACACAATCTCAGTCAAACAATCAAGAAAATACTGAAGATAAACAACAACCAACAACTCAAACGAACACTACAACAAACAAATCAAAACGTAGTGCTTTTGGTCAAGCATTTGATAAAGCTAGAGCTGCTGGTAAAAAGACTTTTTGGTGGAGAGGAAAAGAATACAATACGAAGACTAAAGCAGAAGCTGATGCAGAAAAGAAGTCTGCAAGTAATAAAAAGTCTAGTAATAAAACAAATAACAATAGAACAAGTAGTACAAATAATTCTGCAAGTAATAAACAAACTACCGCTACAAGTTCAACAACTAACAAGAAAACTACTACAAACAATAAAGCTGCTGCCAATACTAAGACCGCATCAGCTAATAATAGAAATGCAGAAATTGTTAAAAAGAAAGCATCTAATTTTGAGAATAATTTGAATAGATATGGTTCTAGAAATAATTTTGAATTTAAACGAAATTATCAAGCTCCTAAAAAAGAAACAACACCACAACGTAAAGCTAGACCATCTGATGAAGAACTCATGCGTGAATTAAAAAGACGTAATGAAAAGAGAATAAGAAGTCAAAAGAATAATCCAGTTTATAAAAGTAAAGGTACTAAATTGGAGAATATGTTAGGTATGTAAATATAATTATTAATATGCAAACAACTATAGAGGAATATATAAAGTCTTATCCTTTCTTAAATTATATAAGAGAGGATAAGACTCGTTATAAACACGCAAAAGATGTAGGTTATGATGACCCTGATGATTTATTTCTTATAGGTGATTCTGGCGGTTTCCTTTTAAATATAAATGAAGGTGACCGTTTTGTTAATACTCATCTTTTTACAGAAATGGCTGATTTTTATAAAAAGAATAAACAATATACTTTTTATAAAGAAGATAGTATTCCTCATAGACAACTTAGAAAAAGAGAAGAGTATAGAAGACAACATGGTTATACCGCTCCTTGTTTGTTGAGGAATGGTGTTGTTCAAAATGTTAGAATTACTGGTAGTCATTATAACTTTTTGAATTATACACAAATATTACAATCAGATGTATCTACTGTAAAATCTAGTAGTAAAATTGCTACTGCTGAAAAGAAAACTGATTTTAGTAGATTTATTGATGCTCAATTTTGGACTTTTCATATAATGGAATTTGCTAAACGTAATGGCTTTCATCTTATAATAGATAAAACTAGACGTGGAGGTTTTTCATATATTATGGCTGCTGATACAGCTAATGATATGAATCTTTATCCTAGAAAAGCACAAATTCATGTAGCTATTGATAAAAAATATTTAACAGTTAAAGGTGGTTTAACAGACTTTACTATTGATAATATTAGATTTTATGAAACAAGAACTTTCTTTAAACGTGGTATTCTTACAACAGATAAAGAGAATTTCATTTTAGGATTTAAACTTCCTAATGGTAATAAATCTCCTAAATCATGGGATAGTGGTTTATTTTCTGTATCTGCTTTTAACAATCCTAACTGTGCTATTGGTAAAGATGCTAGAAAAGTAAAAGTTGAGGAGTTATCTACTATGGATAACTTTGATGAATTTATGTCTGTAACAGAACCTGCAATGAGAACTGGTAGTTATACTACTGGTATTCTTATAGCTTGGGGTACAGCTACTGCTGGTAATATGCAAACTTTTGAACAAAATTTTTATTCTCCAAAGTCTTATAATTTTATGCAATTTGAGAATGTTTGGGATAAAGATAGTCGTGACCAAGTTTGTGGTTATTTTAAACCTTATTGTTGGGGTCTTGAAGGACAAATAGGTGATGCTAAATCTTTAGATAAAGATGGTAATTCAAATATAGAGTTAGGTTTAAAAGTAGCATATAATGAAAGAATAAAGAAAAAAGAAGATAGCAAAACGTTTGCTGAATATATTAACTATTTAGGTCAATATGCAAATGTTCCTGCTGAATCTTTTAGTTCTACTACTGAAAATATATTTAGTAGTGAAGAACTTATGGAATGGGAAGAAAGACTTAGAACAGATAATGCTTTTAATTTCTATGTAGATGGTATGTTATTTGATAAAGGTAACACTGTAGAATTTAAACCAAATGCTAGAATAGAAGCAGAAGGAGGTAAACATAATGTAGATTTCTTTGAGTATATTTTAGGTGTTCCTATTAAATCTCATGAACATCATCATGGTTGTATTAGGAAATGGTTTAATCCTTTAAAATGCAAATATAAAACAAAAAGCGGAGAATATGCTTTTGGTACACCTCCTGGTCTGTATAGTATAAGTTATGACCCTGTTGGTATAAACAAAGAAGCTAAACAGATTACTAATAAACATTCACATAATAGTATTCAAGTTTGGATGAATCCTAGTATTTATAATAATTTCAAAACAGCACTTGTTGCTACTTATTATGGAAGACCAGAAAAACTTGAAGAAGCTGATAAAATTTGTTATCTTTTAGCAAAATATTATAATTGTATTGGTACTGTTGGTGTTGAGGTCAATCGTGGTGAAACTGTTAGTAACTTTACAAAATGGAAAGCATCGAAATATTTAATGAAAGACCCAGTAGAGATATGGGATACTTCTCTTAAAGCTCATGTTGCTGCATCTTATGGAGTTTCTATAACAGAACCTAGAAAACTTGAAGCACTTCGTCTTACTAAAGAAATGCTATATTCTGAAATAGGTGTAGATGAACTTGGAAGACCTAAAAGAGTTTATCACACAATATATGATTATCAAACTATATTGGAGTTAAAGAAATGGAACAACATAGGTAACTTTGATAGAGTATCAGCGATGTTGATACGAGGATTGCAATGGAAATTGTGTGATGTAGAAGCTAGTAAAGAATTAGCTGTTAGAAAAAAGATAAATACAGAAGATACAAGTACAAACATTTTAAAAAGAGCGTGGTATTAATATGATTACTTATAATGGTTATTTTCCTAGACAAAGAGTTTCTAGTGAAGAAAAACAAAAACAAGAATGGTATGCTAATTGTATAGATTACATTATAGCTGCTGGACTATCTTTTAATGATAGAAGCGAAACAGAAACACAGCTTAATATATTACATGGTGACATACCAAACAGTTTTTATAAGAAAACATTAAACCCTTATAATAGTAATAACGAAAGATATACTAGATTTCCTGCTACTATGAGAAATTTAGATATAATGAACGATATTATAAGAAGATATGTTTCTGAATATTTTAAAGGTGTTCATGAGTTTGCTGTTGGTGCAAATAACCCAGATGTTGTTCTTCGTAAAAATGCAAAACTTAGACAAGCTATTGGTATGTTAGCTGAACAAGAATTTGCAAATGAATTTAGAAAAAGATTACAAGAACTACAGCAACAACAAGAGCAACAACAAATGCAACAAGGTGGTGAAGCACCTGATATAAATCCACAAGATGCAATGCCAGACCCAGAAGAGTTTATGAAAAACTTTAATGAAAAGTATATAGACTCTCAAAGTAAGCAAGCACAGGATTTATTAGATTATATAAGAAGTGTTACAGAAGATTCTATTCTTTATATAAGTGCTTATTTTAATTATGTTGCTGTAGGAGAATGTTATACATATACCGATGTTAGAGGAGAACAACTTATAAAAGAAAATGTTCCAGTAATAGAAGCATATCCTATTCCAAATTCTAATTTCTTTGTTGAAGACCATGATATGTTTGCAAGAAAGATGTTGTTATCATATCAACAAATAATGGATATGTTTGAATCAGTGTTAGATGATAAAGACAAAGAATTTCTTGAAAGATATTATGATACTAGAGATGCATCTACTGCAAGAACACAACTATTATATAATCAATATTTTGAATATTATCCAGATGGTTGTGAAAAACTAACTAAAGAAGAAAGAGAACTTTTTAAAAAGCAACCTGTAAGCATTGCTGAACAAAATAATAATCTTTTTGAAGTTTGGCACGTTGTTTGGAGGGGTGAAGTTCGTAGAGGAATATTAACATATATAAATCAATTTGGTGTTGTTTCGGAAAGAGTAGTTGATGATGATTATGTTATAAATCCTTTAGCTGGAGATATAAGCATCGAATATACTTTTGAAGAACAAGTTTATGAAGGATATAGAATAGGTAACAGATATAGTGCTGTATATCCTATAAAAGCTAGACCTATAGCATATCAAAGACATGGTAAACTTCCTTATAATGGTATGATGGAAATTTTACCTCTTATGGGTAAGTTTAGTATAATTAAACTTATAACACCATATCAGATAATGAGAAACATTATATCTTATCATAGAGAAATGGTAATAGCTAAGAATAAGATGTTGGTATTGCTATTACCTGAATCGCTTATTACTTCTGATACAGAAGATAAGATATACAAAATGGCTGCTGATGGTGTTCTTCTTGTTGACGATAGCGAAGACGCTAATAGTCAAAAAATGGCTAACATAAGAATGTTAAATGCTAATCTTGGTACTTATATTACTGAGCTTACTAATCTTATGGAAGCTATTAAACAAGAAGCTAGAGAAATGGTAGATATGAATATGCAGAGATATGGTGAAATAACACAATCTGCTGGTAGTAGTACAACACAAGAAGCCATTTCTCGTTCATCTATGGGTACTGTTATTATAGTAACCATGTTTGATGAAATGCGTAGAAGAGATTATCAACGTGATATAGATTTTGCTAAACTTGCATATATTGATGGATTACAAACGTCGTTTTATGATGATAAATATAATCAAAGATATATAAGTTTAGATATAGATAGTTTTGTTAATTCTGATTATTCAGCTATAGTTAAAAATGACCAAAAAGAATTAGCTAAATTAGAAAGTCTAAAACAATGGGCATTTAGTGCAGCACAAAATGGAGAACTTGATATGGCTCTTGCTGCAATTAAAGGAGATAATGTTACTCAAATAACAGAAACTATAAATAGATTTTCTGAACTTAGAAGGCAACATGAGGAACAGATGAAACAAGCAGACCAGCTATTAGAGCAAGCTAAGCAACAAAATGAAATTGCTAAAATTCAAGCTAAGGGTGAACAAGATAGACTAACTAAAGAACTTGAATATCAATATGAATTACAAATTAAAGATATTGATGCTAATGTTAGTCTTATGACTCATTCAGATAGAGGTGATGCTTCTGACACTGTAGCAAAAGCTAGATTGCAAGAAATATCAGAACAAAATAAAATGCAAATAGCAAATCAAAAGTTAAACATAGAACAAAGTAAAATAACAAACGATATGTATAACAAAGCGGCTGATAGACAAGTTCAAAGAGAAAAGATGCAGAATGATTTAGCTATTGCTAAAACTAATAAAAACAAATATGATAAAAAGTAAATAGTTATGAAAAGAAGACTTTGTGAATTAGGTGGTGTCGGCTCTATACCTAAAAATTGGACTATGAAAGATGAAAACGATTATAGAGGTTGGAGAAATAAACTTCCTAAAAATCTTAAAAATACAAATGATAATGATTATGATATGAGAAGAGCTTATAAAGCAAGTAGTGATATTCAATATAATAATAAAGATAAATCATATCATTTACCTACTAGAAATCCTTATAACGGTAGAATATTAAAATCACCACATCATCCTACATTTATTATTGGATTATATTCTGATGCTAGAATAGGTTATTATCCAAAAACAAATAGAAAAACTGGAGTTACTACCACAAAAAGTTGGAAAGGTAATGAAAAACTATTAGAAAGGTTAGGGTTAAAAGAAGGTGGCTCTATACATATTAAACCAGAAAATAGAGGTAAGTTTACTGCTACTATGAAACGTACTGGTAAAACTGCTGAAGAATTATCTCATAGTTCTAATCCTCTTACTCGTAAAAGAGCTATATTTGCTTTAAATGCTCGTAAATGGAATATCAATAAATAATCTTTAATATACACTCTCATGTTACTAGTTGTGGTTATCTTAATGGTAATCACAACTCATTTTATTTAATTTTTTGAAATCGTCTATAAGCAATCCTTTTTGTGTAGGTTGTAGAGTCAATCAGTTGTTATGTAGAACAAGCAAGCAGACTACCACAACACTCTTCTACGGGGGTTTTATAATGCGACAACCAGGCAGGTATTATTCATTGTTTTCAATTTTTATAGCAGTAGTTAAAATAAAGCTGATGATGATAGAAATAAAGATGTAATGTTTAATGTTAAACTTTGTTTAAATATTTTTGTTTATGATAGAAAATATGTACCTTTGTGTATCAAACAAACTAATTAATAACATTAAATTTAATAATTAAAAGTTATGGGTGAATTAGAACAAACTATTGATTTTGAAGGAACTGAACAAAAACCTAATGATGGTGCTTTAAAACAAGAAGATGTGCAATCATTAAATGGTGATGATGTTGAAGCTCTCGATAACAAAAATCAACAAAATCAAGAAAATCAAAAATCTGAAGAGATTGATGAAGACGAAGTAGATGCTTTATCTGATAGAGCAGAAGGTGATGTGTTTGAATACAATGGTGAAAAACTTACAGTAGATGCTAATGGAAATCTTGTAAAAGAAGATGGTTCTATTGCAGTAGAAGCTGATAAAGTTGATGATTTTTTAAATGAATTAACTCCTACAGAAGAAGAAGAAAACGCTTTAACTATAGATAATTTTAAAGATGCTTTTGGTGTTGATATTGTTGATGAAAACAATGAACCTATTGAATTTGAAAATACACCTAAAGGTATTGCTGATTATGTAGAAGCTGTAGTTAATACTAAAGTAGAAGATATTCAACAACAGGCTTTAAACGATTGGTTTGCTCAAAATCTTATGGTTAAAGAATTTATGGATTATGTTACTATAAACGGTAGTCCTATAGGTTTTGGAGAAATTCCAGATAGAAGTCAAATTGTATTGAATAAAGATAATGAGTTCCAATTAGAACAAGTTATAAGATATGCTGCTAAAGAGTTTGGTAATACAACTATTTCTGATAATTATATCAAATATCTTAAGGATAATGGAGGTCTTTATCAAGAAGCTAAGAAACAATTAGATGCTCTTGTTGAAAAAGATAAAGATACTAGAGAACAAAACGCTTTAGAAGCTGAAAAAATAAGACAGCAAGAAATTGAAGAAACTGCTGCTTATAAAGAAGAAATAAGAAACGCAATATCTAATAGAAAGATTGGTGATTTATTTACAATACCAGAAAGTTTTACTAAGAACATAAATGGTAAAGATTATATTTTAACACCTAGAGATTTCTATAGATATGTTACTGAGCAAACAGCTATAGATGAAGATGGTAATAGTGTTACTCGGTATGCACAAGATAGAAATAATATGTCTGATGAAGAAACTTTGCAAAAAGACCTTCTTGATGCTTGGCTTTTATTTACAGGTTGTACTTATTCAGATTTAATTAACAATGTAGCTAGAGAAACTAATGTAAGACAATTAAAAGCAAAGTCTAGAAGTATGAGAACTCCTCGTTACGTTAAGTTAAATAAGCCTACTAAAAGCAACAATAATACAGACGATATTATTTTATAATGTTTAATTAATATTTAAATTTATTTTATTATGTACAAACTTAGAGAAGTTTCTCGTGGCAATTATGATGACAGAGGTTATTCTAATGAAGAAACCATTGCTCATCTTGCTTTAACTCGTCCAGCGGAGATTAACAACACTCTTACTTACACTTATGGTATGGATGATGACAGATTCCCTCTGACATTCCTTACTGAAGGTCAAGGTTCAGCTGGTGTTGTTGATATTACAACTGAACAGTGGACATGGAAGACTATGGGTCGTTCAAGGTACAATGATTATGTTGTTTGGTTTAACACATCTAATACTACTCCTGGTAAGGGTGGTGCTATGTTTGATGTTGAATTTAAGACACATTGGCTTATTGAACAATATGGTCTTATCGCTCCTGATGGTGTAACTCAAGTACGTATTATGAAAGACCTTGGTGAAGGTACTCATGGTGGTTATCTTTATCGTCTTCGTCTTACTAATCCAAATCCAAACGCTTTTGTTGATGCAAGCAACTTAGCTGTAGGTAAGTATTGGAGTATGACTGCACCTACAATTAGTGCTTCTTATAGTAAGGGTAATCGTTCTAATGTTATGGGTCCTGGTAAGATGACTTCACAACTTGAATATCACCGTTATTCTAAGGAGATTGCAGGTAATATTAGTAATACTATTGTTACTTATGAATTTAAGACTAAGAGTGGTGGTACGACTAATCTTTGGATTAATGAAGAAATGCGTCAACATGATATTCAAATTCGTATCATGGATGAAGAGCGTCTTTGGTTAGCTGAATATAATCGTACTGAAAATGGTGAAGTTACTATGGTTGACCCTGACAATGGCGAACCTATCCCACATACTGCTGGTATGATTCAGATTTGTCGTGAAAGCAACTATGATACTTATGGAGAAGTTCTTACTCTTAATAAGATTGAACGTACTATTGGTGATGTTCTTGATAAGGATACTGATACAGGTAGTATGGAGGTAGTTCTTATGGGTGGTAAAGGCTTTATGGAAGACTTTGACCAAGCTATCAGAAATGATGCTCGTTCTGAAGGTTTTGCTACTCCTCTTGGTGATAAGATGATTGAAGACTTTAATGGTGGTCTTTCTTATGGTAAGTATTTCCGTCGTTATAAGACTGTAGATAATCATATTATCACTGTTCAGCATCTTCCATTCTTAGACCATGGTACTATTGCTGATAATGATAAGGCAAATGGTAATATTCATCCTCGTACTGGTCGTCCAATGAGTTCACATCAAGCTTTCTTACTTGATATGTCAACTTATGAAGGAACTCGTAATGTTCGTAAGGTTCGTCTTAAAGGTCAAATTTATCTTAGTGGTGTACTTAAGGGTCTTACTCCAATACCAGCTTCTTGGGGTGGTGTTCCTGCTAATTCTCTTGGTACTGAAATAGATATGTCACGCTATGAGATTAAGAACACTTACGGCTTGCAAGTGAACAATGCAACGAAGATGATGCAGTTGAAGTGTGTATTATAATGAGTAATAAATAAAAAGATTAAGAATATGTCACTTAACAATCCTACAATAAAGGCTAGTGAGGCTAAAGATTCAAAAGGTGCAGAAGTAGAAGCTACACCTAAAACTACAACAGTTGTTGATGATTCTTTGAATGAAGAATATATCGATAAGAGAAGTGTAACAATAAGTCTTGTTCACAATTATTCTAATTATCGTAAGGTTAATATGAAAGTTCTTGGACAACGTAAGGAAACTATTGGTTCTTCTATTCGTTCTTGTCAAGTTCTTTCTGCAAATGCTGGAGAAGTAAATGCTTATTTTCCTGCTTTAATTGGAATAAGTCCTAATAATCCAGAGTTTATTACTCGTGTAAAAGCATGGCTTAGTAACATTCAGTTTACTATTAATGAGAACGATGTTAAACTTAATACTTCATTTATTTATAATACTAAAGCAGATTATCTTAAATTTAAAGCTGCTGAAGAAAAGATAGATAAAGAGTATGAAAAAGTTAATAGAAATAACATCGCAGCTATTAAAGAAGCTTTAGCTAAAAGAATTACTGCTATCAATGATTTAGAAAGTAGTAAATATAAGTATGGTCGTCCAGAAAACTTAGAGAATTATCTAATGTGGCGTCATTGTCTTCTTTATAAAGAAGTTGCTAAAGATATAGCTTTGATTAATTCAGACCCTACACTTAGGTTCTATATTAAAGATGAAGCTAAGGAAGCTGAAAAGCAGAGAAAACTTACAGAACAGAAGACAAAGGCAATGAAGAACTTTGTTGAACTTAATGGTAGTGACCGTAAGTTTGATGCAGTATATGTTGCTATTTGCGTTTCTCGTAATGATAATCTTGCTGAGGCTCTTCTTAAAGATAGAACTGAAAAGTCTGCAATAATGATTGAGTATGTTAATACTAATCCAGAAAAGTTTAATGCTTTTGTTAATGATAAATTTATACAACTTAAATCATTTATTGAAACTCTTATTTCTCGTGGTGAATTGATACGTTCTGAGTTTAATCAGCAAATATCTACAGCAGATGGTACATTTATAGGTTCTAATATGAACGAAGCTATTGCTTGGTTTGAAAATGAAGAGCATAAAGATGTTCGTACTGCTTATGAGAATAAACTTAAACTTATTTAATATTACGTTATGAATACAACAGAAATGCACGTTTGGTTTAGACAGTATGCACAACAAATGGGTATGCAGAATGTGCGTGCAATTCTGCCCGAACAAATAGATGTACTTATCAATACTTCTATTAGGGATACTATAGATGAAATCATTAATGCTAATGTTGGTACAACCAATGATAGAATTATAACAGATAATGCTAAGTTAGCAAATATAAACGCACTTCGCACACTATATAAAGTTGATACTTTAGATTTATATGATGTAGAAACATTAGAGGAATACAAGAATGAACCTTATACATTTACATCAGAACGTGTAACAAATGCAATGTATTTTGTTGATTTTAGTGTAAGATATGCAACAGATGATGTAGATTCTACTGATTATTATCTTAAATATAAAGAGTATTATGACGAACCTGTTAGTGATAGAGAATTAACAGCTGACGAAATAGCACTTATAGAAGGTGATACACCGTTAGAAAGTACAACATTTACTCAAGCAAATAAAAAAGCGCTAGTATCTGTTTATGAAACTTATATAGAAAGTTGGTTGAAAACTAATAAGAAAGATTTATCAAGATGGTTTCCTATTAGAATTATAGATGATTCATATCTTGCAGATGTTCTTAACGATTGGGTTTTATCTCCTAGACTTAGAACTCCAGTAATGGTAGTTTATGCTTTAGATAGTAGTGTTTCAGACTCTAGATTTGAAGTTTATTTTGGAGATAACGATACTCAAAGTTTAAAAACTATTTTGAGTAGTAAAAGACCTGTTCAAATTAGATGTTCTTACATTAAGAAACCAAATCAAGTTAGATATTTATCTGATATTGGTGGAACTAATATAGATTCTGATTTGCCAGAGCAATTACATATACCAATGTTGAAGCACGCAGTAGATTTGTATCGTGCATCTATTCAAGGTGCTACTATGAGTGAACAACGTAATCAACAAGCTAATCAACAAGAATTAGCTAGAAATAATCAAAGACCTGCTAATGAAGGTTATCAATCTTAAATAAATAAATAAATATGAAACAACTTTTAATTGTAAATAGCACAGCCGCAGCAAATGGTGGAGCTTCTGCCCCTACTGATTTATCAGCTATGACTGCTGGTAGTCTTGGTATTTATCAGTTAGATACTCCAACTGCTTGGTCTTCTGCAAAACCAACAACTAACTTTGCAATAGTTCTTGGTCGTGGTGCTAATAGTCCTGCTTTTGTTATTCCAGAAGTAGATGTCAATACACTAAAGATAACTAAAGCAACCCCTTCTACGGGGGGTGTATTTTCAGCAAGTATTACAGTTCCTACTGTTGCTGCTGGTAGTACATATACACTTGTTCTTGTAAAGAATGGTACAGTTCCTCATGAGAGGAATACTTGGACTGCTACAGAAACTGCAAAGACAGGTGATACTGCTGCTACTGTTGCAAATAGACTTAGAAACTATTTTAAGGCTGCTGCTGATGCTGGTAGTATTGAGATTGCAGTAAGTGGTACTTCTGCACAAGTTATTCTTACTGGTCTTAACAAAGGTGAAGGTTGGACTTTAAAGGCAGGTGATGCGCTTTATGGTACTTCTATTACAACTACTGCTGCAACACCTCCAATAGGTGATAAGGCTTATGTTGAGGACCTTGCTTCTCGTTGTGCTGCTGGTAAGGGATTCACCGATGTTTATGCTGATGGTGATTCTATTTATCCAGGTTATCCAGAAGCTGTTGAAGATACAACTTACAATATCTATACTCTTAGATTTGCAGTTGGTCGTGATGCAGCTAAGACTAGAGATGAAAGAGTATCTCAGATAGTGCATATTGCAGTACCTGTAGGAGCTACTTCTGCTTCAACTATTGATACCGTACTTGGATTTGGTTCAAATGAATCAAATAGTGGTAGCGATGCTGGTAGTGGTAGTGGTAGCGGTTCTTAATTAAAACAATATTGAAAAGATAGGTAACAATCTTACCTATCTTTTCTTACTTGATATGAATGATTTTCAAACAATAAATGAAGTTGTTAATGAAAGTATTCGTAATTCTTCTTATATAACAGTTCTTATTTCAAGCTGTGTTTTTGTTATATATACTTTAATAATTAACCTTATTGGTTATTTTAAATCTAAAAACAAAAATAAGCCATTATTAGAAATGGCATCTGCTATAAAAGAAAAT
>RHMF01000500.1_pt1 | contig 16886 bp, 22 predicted proteins | sample 5365151 | NCBI WGS metagenome assembly RHMF01 (sample SAMN10266501, study PRJNA497801) | feces metagenome | isolation source: feces | host: Bos taurus | place: China: Prairie of Fairy Mountain | collected 2017-08-14 | reverse complement strand
AAGACTATAATTCCAGAGAAGAGAGTGAAAGAGAGGTGATCGCAATGTGGACTTTTATCATGATACTGCTTTTAATAGTATTTACATTTTCATTCATTACGATACTGAGCAGTAAGAGGATGGATGAAAGAATGTTTTACCTTATAGTTGCAGTGGTAATATTTTTCTTATTGTTGATAGGGAGGAACTATGAAGTGTTTTAGTATTCCAATTTTAGGAGTTCCATATAAGTTTAAGATTGGAAATCTGTACGAACTTAACATTGATGAGTCGTTACAGGGAACCTGCGACACTTATTTAAAAGAGATAAATATCAGGGATGACAATGAAATTCCCAATTTATTGAAAGAGGTGGTGATACATGAGATCACTCATGCATTGTTATATGAAGGTGGTTTAATAACGGATGCAAATGAAGAGAAAATACCAGAATTTATGTCCGTAATGTTTCCGCGAATTTTTTCTGTTTTAGAGGAATTTGACAAAAGCATAAAAGAGTGCTAGTATATGGTAAGTTCATTGAACACAATCCTTTCACTTTTAAACATTGTGGCTGTTATAAGCCACTTCGAGATGTAGCACAGCTTGGTAGTGCGCTTGCTTTGGGAGCAAGATGTCGCAGGTTCAAATCCTGTCATCTCGATTTCTTCCATAAGTGCAATATGGGAGGAATTTGTCTGACTGTCAGGAAAGACTGACTTCGGAATGTATCTCAGTTGGAAAGAGAAAGCAGCAGAGTCGATAGGATACCACTATGATGCGTATGAAATCACCAGTCTGTAAGGGTCATGGGTTCAAGTCCCATCATTCCGAATTATACATATTAGAGTCTGAAAGTTTGGTGTATGAGATATTCTTTTATTTAAGTTATTGTGTATTGCTTGGGTAACCCCAACAGAACCAAAGGTTGGAAACAGAAGTTGATACCACTTCATACTACGATGAGAGTTGACCGCTCATGATGGGTTCTGTTAGAACCATTACATCTTGGATACCTCAGTTTACATGATAATGAGAAATGAGAGCAATATTTCAAAGTAGACAGTAAGTGAACGTGCTTAATGGTTCTTCTAATATGTATTTTTAAGGAACACTTTACCAAAAATTTAATACATAGTATAATTGCATAGAAAGTGTTCTATGCAATTTTTTTATTTTATCGGAGGATGTGTTATGAACAAAAGTGTTGAAAGGATGTATCAGGGTATCATAGTGTTTCTTATTTTTTCATTTATCGTGGTCTTTATTTTTGAAGCACATAATTTCAGTGTTTTAGAAGGTGTTATTTCAGATTATCGGAGTACACTTGAGTCTCAGAGGACAAGATATGAGCAGTTAGTGAGAAAGTGGGAGAAAGACTATGAAGAACTTGAAATGAAGTATGTATCTTTATTAAAAGAGACAAAGGAGGAAAATTATGAAGATTAACGATGTCCCTGCAATAGGTCTTTACAGACATTTTAAAGGTGGTTTTTATCTGCTGATGAATATTTTAAGATCCGATGATGGTTCATACTATGCACAGTATGTGAATATCATGCATCCAGAACAGGGGTATTTTGTAAGACCTACTTCAGAGTGGAATACAGATGTATCTTCCAGAGAAGATAATTTTACTGGTCAGAAAGAAAGATTTACAAAAGTGTATAGTGTGATGGATGATGCCAAAAACCTGTCAACAGAGCATTTAATAAGAGAGTTAAGGGGCAGAAAGGATAGTCCTTTGCAAGATTTAGACATTGAAGGTCTGAATGATCATGTGTTTTGTACTGATTATTGCATAGGTGAAGCTTATGAAGCACATGATGAGTATCCAAATGGTGTTAATTCCTTATATGCGTGTGAAAGTATGGAAGAAGCAGTAGAAGCAATAAAGAAGGGAAAGCATTTCGGTGACAGATGCAAGATATTTAAAAGAGTGTTCATAGAGCAGTGAAGTGGTCTTTTGACCACTTTCTTTTTTTCTGATAAAATTATTACAGTTGAAAACAACTAAAGTTCCAGTTAAGGAGGTATATATCATGAAATTAAAGAAGAAAGCAAGTGCAAAGGTAATTCCATTTAAGCCTTTGGAGAAAACAGAAGAGAAGAAGAAAGATTTTGAGGTGTTGAGCAATGTTCCCTGTGTGTTGTCTAGTCTTATTGACAGGGCGAATTTAATTGCTTCAGAAAGTGAAGACTTTACAGTGGTAAGTGCCAATCCCCAGAATATCAGATTTAATGATCATGCAGGTCTTACCTACATTGCAGAAGATGGTAAAGTCAGAAGTTCAGCAATCAGCAGATTTGCACTCGGTCAGCTTGGAACAAAGATTGGTGTTCCTGCACACTATCTTGAGAAGTGTGTGAACAGTGGAAGACTTGACCTTGCACAAGACAATGTAAACTCATGGCTTGAAGATTATAACAAAGACCTGTTCCTTAGAGAATATCGTGGTGGAATAAGAGGTGTCCTGTCCAGTAAGTATTCAGTATGTGACAGTCATGAAATTCTCGGAGTCGTAAATGATGCAGTAGATTTAAGTTCTTATGAGATAAAGGGGAGTTTCCTTAATGCCGAAAGACTCCATGTAAGACTTGTTTCCAAGGAAATGTTGCCTATTGATAATGAAGACCTGTTTGCAGGACTGTTTATTGACAGCAGTGATGTGGGAAGAAGTATTCTTACAGTCCAGTTTGGTGTGTATAAGTTAGTGTGTACCAATGGTCTTGTAGTTAGCAAAGCAGGTGGAGTCCTGTTTCAGCAGAAGCATATTGGTATTTCCAAAGAAGAGTTTCATGAAGGTCTTGTTGCTTCTTTAAAGAATGTTGATTTCCTGACCGAAAATGCCGTTGAGTGGGTGAACCTTTCCAAGTCAAAGAGTGCCTATGGTGATCTCCGTTCCATGAGTAAAGAAGACATGGATGAAGTCATTGCAAGAATTAGAAGTATGACCCTTCTTTCAGAAGACGGTGCTTCAAAAGTGGTAGATTTAATGAAGAATAAATACGATGACAGCAGATGGGGTCTTATTAACAGTATTACAGAAGTAGCACAGGACTATACTCTTGAGAAGAGACTTAATCTTGAGAAAATTGCAGGAAATCTTCTTGTTGCATAGTGTTTTACTATATTGTAAGCCTGTGTTATAATTCATGCGGAGGTGATTGATATGACTCTTCTTGAATTACAACACAGGCTTTTATTTTATGTAAAACTGTTAAAACTTCCACTTGATGAGGTCGATCTCTTTTTAAGACCATATAGTAAAACATACTATGGTAGATATTTTCCTGTTACTGACAGTTCTTTATTGGTAAAACCTAAAATTTATATCTATCCTTTTGAAGAAAATGGTACTATAATGTCCTTTGATAAAATATTCAGCACCGTGGTTCATGAATTTTGTCATCACATACAGTATGTAAGTGGTTATAAACGTATGAAAGGTGTTATGCATGACTCACAATTTTGGCAACTGTACAATTATTATATAGAAAAATACAATGTTTTGGGAGGTGGAAAGTGTGAAGCTGTTTAAGAGGGTTGAAGAATGGTTGAAGGTGATTTTAGTAGCATTATCATTTATTATGCTGTTACCATTGGTGATCTATGTGTTTTACTACCTGTTTATCCATGTTGATGAATTTCATGTGTTTGCAGGTTGTTTAGCAATATATACTATGTTGCGTCTTAATAAGTCATTATAATGGAGGTGTTTCATGAAGCGAAAGAGAAAGCGTAATAAGACAGGTGGAAGAAGAACAAGTGTCAAGTTGCAAAGTATGATTGGTGCTATCATTGATATGCCAATGGATGAGTTTGAAAAACAGCTTATTGAACAGAAAGTAAATTTGGGTGTTATAAATAACCTTATATTATATTTAAGCACCATTTATGCAGACTTGAAGACTAAGAAAGACGGAGTGCTGAATTTAGTGTTTAATGGTGAATATAAGAAAGATGATAAAGTCATAAAAGAAGCCTTAGAGGGCTTATATGCTGAGATGACGAAGATTGAGCAGAAGGTAACTTTCTTAAAATCTAAGAAAAAAGATTTGTTGAAAGTGGACTAATTGACACCTAAAACACCATGTGTTACAATTTGATCAGCTTGAAAAAGCGAAACTAAAAATAACATATATGGAGGAAATTCAAATGAACAAAGCAGAAGTTATCAAGGGAATTGAGATGACAATTAGTGGTCTTGAGACACTTAAGAAAGCCTTTTCCACAGATGAGGTTTTGTCTAAAAAGACCGAAGTACCTGTTGTAACTGGTGATGTTGATGTGGATCGTCTGAACAGCATGAAGTACAACGAGTTTAAGACCTATGCTGCATCACTTGGTGTTAAGTGTACTGGAACTCGTGAAGAGATCATGAAGCGTATTCTTGAGCACAATGAAGGTGTTGCCATGAATGCTCCTGAAGAACCTGTTGAAGAACCTGTTAAGAAAGAACCCAAGAAGAGGGGCAGAAAGCCTAAAGCAGAGGTTGCTCCCGAAGTTGAGAAAGACGAGTTTGATGAACAGGCAGAGAGTATTGCCAACGAGACTTCCATTGAGGACATTATTTCTGCACTTGCAGATGTTGATGTCAAGGCTACAAAGAGAAATGCAGTTTCAAAGCTTGCTCAGGCTCTTCGTGATGGTCTCATTGATGTTGATGAAGAAGACGAAGATGAAGACGAGGATGATAACGAAGACGTTGATGAGGAAGAGTATGACGAGGATGACGAGTCTGAAGACGATGATGGTGAAGACGAGTCTGACGATGATGAAGAGGATGATGAGGACGAAGACGAAGATGATGAGGACGATGAGGATGAGTCTGATGAAGAAGATGACGAAGAGGGTGAAGACATCGAAGCAGACTCCTACTTCCCTGAGTTTGATCCTGATGGTCTGAATAATCCTGATGATATGACTGATGAGCGTAAGGATGCTATTATAGAGAAGATGGATGAAATTCTTACCAATATTTCAGAAGATAAACTCCCTCTTGAGGACATCGAGAAGTATTTAGAGGAACACGCTACAGAAGATGAGATTGATCTTCTTGGTGATGAGTACACTGAAGAAGAAGAACTTAAACTGTACATGGAACTTGTGAAGCGTACCATTGATAACGATGGTGAAGAGCACACTGAAGAAGAAGACCCCTATGAGGTCGGTGACAGTGAGATGTGCTGTGGCCATAAGCTTAAGTACATTAAGAAGATGAAGAAGTATGTGTGTGAAAGGTGTTCCGCAGAGTACGAAGCAGAGTAATTCATCCATTTAGTATTCAGAGGTACAGTGCTTAACACGCACTGTACCTTTTTTGGAGGAAAGTATATGTTATGTGTAGACAGTAAAGTTCTTGTTGAGAGTGATAAAGTCCAGAAAGACATACTGCTTGGTGACATTCTTATTAACCATACAAAACACTATACAGATGCGGAGACCGCATTTAAAGACCGTTATGTGCCATTAGATTTTAGTGTATGTGTGCGGTCTTCCTATACCAATAAAGTGTTGGGTGTCAAAAATGATGACAATACATTGTATTATGTTAATATGACAGATGTTCCAGAAGTAATTCACAAGGGGTATGACCTTGTTATGTATATGTCTTCACTTGGTATCCTTCACCTTGTAAACTATGATCGGGAATTTGATGCAGTGATGAGTGAGCATTCCAGTTTTAACTGTATAGGATTGCTTAATCCTTTTCCAGAGTTTATGAACCCCATTATAGTTTCTCATATAATTATGACAGACAATGGTTTTGATATGCTTCATAAGTTTCTTAATCCTAATGTGGTTGTATCTGATATAAGCTTTGTACGAAGCCATAGTGAAGGTAATATAAAACCAATATTAGATACTTTAGTTGAAGTACAGACAGGTGGTGAATGATGGAGTTTAAAGTTGGTGATAAAGTAATCCGAGACTATTATAGAAATTCACTTTCTATATCAATCGGAACGGTTGTTAAAATAACAGAAAAACGAAAAGATGTTGTAGTTGATTATGGTAACTACAAGGAAACATATAGTTCTAATGGATGGCAAAAAGGTGGAGATATTTGGACGAAATCAACTATTCAGTTGCTAACCCCAGAAATACGGGAAGAGATTCGTAAGAAAAATTTAATTTGGAAGTGTCGGGACACATTTGATAAAAAGAAAGATTTAACGGCTGATCAGGCTGAGAGAATACTTGCAATTCTTACTGATGCAAATCTTGAAAAATCTAGTCATGACAAGTGGATTCCATGTGATGAGCATTTGCCAAACAAAACTGATTGTTATATTACTACTTTAAAAGATGATATGGGATATTTTGTTTGTCCACTTGATTGGAGTGAATCCCTTGGAGGTCGTTGGTCAGATGTTTTTTATGAGGACGATCCATATGGAGATCACAGGGATGATTTAAACGTAATTGCATGGATGCCATTTCCTGAACCATATAAACCAAAGCATAAAAAGGTGATAGGTGAACATAATGAGCAGACTTGATAAATCAATAGCGGATGTTGCATATATTCTTGATACGTTGATGGCATATCGAAATATCGTGGAATCAGGTTGTTGTAACGATTGTAGAATTGCGAAACCCTATTCATGTGAACATCTGCCAAAGCCGGGACAGCTTGTGAGATATAACTGTCCTTTTTATGAGCGACAGGTTGCGATTGATGAACAGAAATTAGTTGAAGTAAAGGAGATTATAAAATGAGTGCTATGACAACCACAGGTCATATAAGAGTTGATGATGTGACTTTTCGTAATGGTAGAAAACAGAGTCAGATATTGCAAGAGATAGCTGAGTCAAGAGGTGTTGACGTGTCTGAAGTAGGTGATATTTCAATCCCTGTTTCACTTACACCAGAACAGGTTAAGAACTTCTACAAAGAGAAAAGCGAAGCGGCTGACAGTGTTCAAGAAAAAAGAATATATAACCAGACTATACAGTGGATAGATGAAATGCTTGATCTTAAGAAGAAGGTCATTAGTCTTGAGAAATTACATTTCGCCAGTACAGATGATGGTAAATGACCATTTTAATAATGTGTGCTATAATATAGTAGTACACATTATTATTGTTTATGGAGGTGTTTAAATGATTGATTACACTACTTTATACAGAAAGATTGAGGACAATAAATTTTATGCTAGTAATGGTGTGAAAGAAGTCGAAGTTAAAGAGAAGTTTCCAAGTGATTATTGGGATGACCCAGAAGCTTTTAAGATGGCAGGAATTAGGGGATATGAACCTATGACTGCAAAAGAACTTGAGACTGAAGAAGTGCAGGATGAAAAATTGAAAGACTCATCCTATTACATAGAAGAGAAGTTTGACGGAACAAGAGCACTTGTCTATTTTATGTCTCAGGCAGATATTAAAGATAATGAAGTCGGGTTCTGTAGAGTATTTAGTCGCAGAATATCGAAAAAGACAGGGTTTTATGTAGAGAACTCAGACAGTGTTCCACAAATCAGAGATATTGATGTTCCAGAATTAAGTGGTACTATATTAGATGGAGAGATGTTTATTGACGGACTCCCATTTAAAGAAGTGTCAAGTACCTTAAACTGTTTATGGGATAAAGCAGTAGAAAGACAGTTAGATAAGGGATTTATTTCACTCCATGCATTTGATATTTTGTTTTATCATGGTGTTGATCTTAGAAGATTTCCGCTATCCAAGAGAAAAGTGTTCCTTCATTTAGCTGTGCAGGAGGCGAATAGTGCCTATATAAAAGAAGTTCCCTATTATGAATGTGGTGTCAGCATTCCTGTTACCTTTAATAAGATGTTAGAAGAAAGGGTGTCTGACAAAGATCAGTATCTTGAATACCTTGAAGACCACAAGGAGTCTTATCCAAATCTTTATAACTGTAAAGGTCGTAATTTAACACCTCGTGCTTATTATGAATTTATTGTTTCCACAGGTGGTGAAGGTCTTATAGTAAAACCCAAGAATGGTCTTTATCTTCATAAGAGAGGTTGGGAGTATTCAAAGATAAAGAAATTCCTGACAAGAGAACTGATTGTGTTGGGGTTTGATGAACCTACAAGAGAATACACAGGTAAAGATGTAAAGAGATGGGGATTTTGGGTAGATGAAAAGAATAAGAGAGTAATGGGTAACTTCTATGGTGACTCTAAGTACACACCTGTTACCAAGTTCTATTTCTATAATCAGGTCGGAAATCTGCTTTTAGCTGTCCTTATTCCTAAAGAAGATTACGACAGGATACCAAAGAATAAACAGGGTGAGAGATACACTCCAAGTGACTTTGAACTTGATCCAAGGTTAAATGAAGAGTACTATCTTATGGAAGTCTGTGAATGTGCAGGTTTTGATGATGAGACCAGAGAAGAGTTTACCAAGAACAGAGATAAGATGGTTGGAACAGTGGTTGAAGTAAAAGCCAATGAACTGTTTAGAGACAGTGGTAAGATGAGACATCCAAGATTTATGAGGGTAAGATTTGATAAAGACCCAGAAATGTGTGTATGGCAAGACCATATCGGAGTAAGTGAGGTGACATTATGAAATGTCCTTACTGTGGTGCAGAAGTTGTTTTAAAAGATGCTCCGTTTGTTTACCATAACACAAAGTCTAAAGCTTACGGTAAAGTCTGGGTCTGTAGTAATTATCCTAAGTGTAATGCTTATGTTGGGTGTCATGATGGTACATCAATTCCAAAGGGCAGACTTGCAAATCCGAGGTTGAGAACTTTAAAGAAAGAAGCGCATAAGCAGTTTGACCCATTATGGAAGAGTGGTCTTATGACCAGAAGAGAAGCTTACAGATGGTTAGCCAGTATGTTACACATAAGTATTGACGAATGCCATATTGGTATGTTTGATGTAAAGATGTGTCAGAAGGTTATCCATTTGTGTAAAGAACAGAATAATGAAGTTCTTAATAAGTACAGGAGCAAGATGAAAAGGTAAAGGTAATGAAGACGATTGAAATTTCCTGATTTTTATTGTATGATGGACAAAGATTTATGATCTTTGTCCTTTTTATGTGCGAAAGAGAGGTGATTGTGGTGTGAGACTTTTACAGAAAATTGTATCTAAGGTAAGAAATAAAGTAGCAGGTATAGTGAAAGCTTTTAAAGAAGAGTCTTTAATGAAAGCCTATGCAGGAGGAATAAGTACCACTAATTTAGTGAATAGGATTTATAATTTCTGTGAAGTTTATTCTGGTAGGGTGTTTTATCCGTATCAAGGACAGTTTTCAAAACGTATCATACGTTCAGTTCTTGAAAATGATGGAGCAGAGATAACAGCTTTGTTTGCAAGACAGAGTGGTAAAACAGAGACCATATCAATAACCGTTGGTGGTTTGATGATCATACTTCCACAGTTGGCGAATATGCCTATGTTTATGAATGACCCAAGATTTCAAATGTTCAGAGATGGGTTCTGGGTCGGAATTTTTGCTCCAAGTTTAAGACAGTCACAGATAACTTATAACCGAATGAGGGGTCGTATTCAGTGTAAAGAGTCACAGGCAGTTCTTTCAGACCCAGATTTCAGACTTGAATTTACTACATCAAACGGTCAGACAGTAGCACTTTCAAATGGTTCATTCTGTACTGCTATTTCTGCCAGTGATGGAAGTAATATTGAAGGTGAGTCATTTAAGTTTATTATCTGTGAAGAGTGTCAGGATATTTCTAATTATAAAATTAGAAAATCCATTCATCCTATGGGAGCGGCTTACAATGCTACAATCTGTAAGATTGGAACAGCAACCACATTTAAAGGTGATTTTTATGAAGCCATTGAAAGAAATAAGAAAGATTATAAAGAGGGTAAGATAAAAATAAGAAACCACTTTGAGTACAATTACAAGGTGGTGATGAAGTACAATCCCAAGTATGCCAGATATATTGAGCGTGAGAAAAATAGTTTGGGAGAAAATTCAGATGAGTTCAGAATGTCATATGGATTAGAGTGGATCATTAGTCGTGGTATGTTCATTGACTTAGACGAACTTGAAAAGACGTGTGGAGATCAATATTTAGACAGAGTACCAATAGATAGAAGTGCCACTCATGTAGGTGGAATTGATGTAGGTGGTGGAAGCAGTAAGAACAGAAATGAAGCAGATAGTACCGTAGTAACAATCGTGGAAGTTGATTGGAACAGTCCAGTCGTTATGGAAACAACTACTGATATAGAGACAGGGGAAGATATTGTTTACATGGCTTATAACACCTATATTAAAGATTGGCTTGAAATTAGTCCTGAAATAGCTGAAGACTACGAAGAGCAATATCATATAATTATGGAGTATTTGAAGAATTTCAACATCGTAAGATTAGTTGTAGATGCCACAAGAGAAGCTAGTTTAGGACAGAGGATAAAAGCCAATGTACCTTATGAGGTCATTTTATTTACTTTTAGCAGTAAGAGTAAATCAGAAATTTATAAGCACTTGCAGACAGAAATAAATACAGGAAGAGCAAGATTTCCTATGAGTGTTAGTACCGTTGGAACGGTAGAGTATCAAAAATTTACTGAGCAGTTAGCAGACTTAGAAAAGGGGTATAGTGGTAGCTTTCTTGTTGTCTCACATCCTAAAGAACGTGGTGCTCATGATGATTATCCAGATAGTTGGGCTTTAGCAGTGTGGGGAACAAAAGATAGAGGTTACACAGATCATACAGAAACTAAAGATAGAACTAAAGTGTTGAAAGACCCAAGAAGAAACGGATTTTCTTTCCATAGCAGAAACAGAAAAACTGCCAGAAGAAGATAGGAGGTAGTGTTGTGATAGAGAATTTCAGACATAGATATAGTAATGGTATAGAAGACACCCTTAATATCGGTCAGTTAATTAGTGCAGGTAATCTTACTAATGAAGAGACCATATTCCTTACTAAAATCAAAGAGTCATGGAATTTTTATGAAGGATACCATTGGGAAGGAATAGATGACCTTGATACACCACAGGTCACTTTTAATTATTGTAGAGCCTTTGTAAATAAGTTTGTGTCCTTTGAATTTAATAAGGGATTTTCTATTAAGACACCTTTAGAATTGGATAAGACTCCTGTTACTATCAATGACCCTAAGAAGGAAGTAACTGTTGATAATAATGAAAATCAAATAGTAGAACCACCAGAGGTTATTGAACCAGAAGAGCAGGTTGTAATTTCCGAAAAGACAGAAAATGATTTCCTTTCAGAAGTGTGGAAAAATAATAAGAAAGAAATTCTGCTAGTAGAGATTGGTCAGACCAAGAGTATAACAGGAGAAGCTTGGGTTAAAGTCCAGTACCAAGCACCAGAAGATTTAGATGACCCATTTGAAGAGTATCCAAATGGTCGTATTCGTCTTTCCGTGGTTCCAACACAGTTTGCATTTCCAAGGTTTAATGAGCATGATAAAGACAAGATGGACAGTCTTTTAATCATGTATCCGATATATTCTGAAAAAGAAACTGGTATTCTTTCAAAGAGAAGTGAAGTTTCCACGGTAATTTATAAAGAATTTTGGACTAGAGATTTTATCCAGATTTATGAAGATGGAGAACTTATTGATGAGATGGATAATCCTTATGGTTTCATTCCATTTGTTCAGATTAAGAATTTTCCTATTGCAGGAAGGTCAAGAGGTGTGAGTGATCTTGAAGATATAATTCCCCTTAATGTGGAACTTAATATGAAAAAGTCTGATGTGTCTGAAATCATAGATTATCATTCAGCACCAATTACTCTTGTGTATGGTGCAAGAATTGGAAATCTTGAGAAGGGTGCAAATAAGCTTTGGGGTGGACTTCCGAAAGATGCAAAAGTAGAGAACCTTCAGTTACAGGGTGATCTTGTTGCCAGTACTTCTTACATTGATAAGACCAAGACCGCAATGTGTGAAATCGCAGGTATTCCTGAGACCGTTTTAGGTGGTGCTTCTGCAATCAGCAATACAAGTGGTGTTGCTTTACAGTATATCAATCTTCCTCTTATTGAAAGAACAAAGGTGAAGAGACAGTGTTCAAAGACTGGTCTTGAACAAGTAAATAAGATGATCCTGTTTATTGCTCTTCAGGAAGGTCTAATTGAAAAGCCAGATGACATTTCAATGAAAGATTTTGTTGACAATACGGTTGATATTCCTGACACACTTCCTAAAGATGAGTTGATGGAATTGCAGAAAATTCAGCAAGAAATGATGCTTGGTCTTGAGTGCAGACATGGTGCTCTTGAGAGAATGGGAAGAGATAATATTCCTAAGAAACTTGCAGAAGTTGACAGAGAAAGGCAGATGTATCCAGAACTGTTTAATCCTGCACTTCAGGGTATATGGTATAACAATAATTATCAAGCACCAACAAATGCAGGTGGTATGATGAATGGTCAGACACCTATTGAGCAAGCCAGAATAGAACTTACTGGTCAGAATGGTGGTGCGAGTGAGTGAGTGTTACCTATCAACACTAATTATTTAAGTAAACAGGTTGAAAAGTGGAAACCTGTATGTTAATATAATCATACAATCAATACTTATGGAGGATTAAATTATGAAAAAAAATCGTGGTTTTATTGCAGAAGTGTTTCGTGGAGTTAAGAAGTCTATCATTGATACTATCGCTTTTAAAGCATTTGCAGAGGAAGCTCCTGATGGTGGTGAAGACACTAAGGGTGGTGAAGATAATTCTTCAAAGTCTCCAACCATTAACTATGAAGACCTCATTGCAAAGGCTAGAAAAGAAGAAAAGGAGAAGCAGTACAAGACCATTGATAAGCTTAAAGGTCAGGTTAACACTCTGACTGAACAGCATAATAATGACCTTCTTGTAAAGGCTGACCTTGAAAAGAAACTTGCTGAAGCAGAAGACAAACTCACTAAAGCAGGTTCTAGTGACAGTGAAGAAGTCAAGACTCTTAAGGCTGAAATTGAGTCTCTTAAGCAGTCTAAAGCAGAACTTGAACAGAAGGTTTCTACTTATGAAAAGCAGACACCTGTAAACAGGGAGGAAGTCGAAGCTGAAGTAAGGGCAGAACTTGAAGCTGAGTACGAAGTCAAGACTTATAAGGCTACAAAACTCGCAGAATTGAAAGATTCCATTTTAGTTCCAGAGTTAGTTATGGGTGACACAAAAGAGGATATTGATGCTTCTATTGAAGCCGCTATTGCTCGGAGTGCTGAAATTAAAAAGTCCCTTGGTCTTTCTGATAAGAAGAAAGGTACACCAAGAACTCCTGCTAATCCTAGTGTCAGTCATGTGCAGGATAATGAAGTTAGTCTTGAAAGGCTTGCACAGCTTGATGTACGAAGCAAAGAGTATGCCGAATTAAGAAAGCAATTAGGATTTAAGTAATAATGACCTAAAGGAGGTAAACTTGTTATGAAGAATAAAAGTCTTTTATTTATGATTTCTGGTCTGGTTCATGTTCTTAATGCTCATGCAGCTACTTATACACCAGATGTCACTGTTGCAACTGTTACTGGTCAGACTAATGGTGGTACACTGTTTAGTGATGCTATCCGTACAGTATATTCCAGAGAGATTGAGTTTAAGGCTCTTCCTATTATGCGTTTTGCTCAGTTTGCGGCTGAGAAGACTGAACTTGGTGTTGAGCCGGGTATGACTATTGCAATGCTTACTTATGATAACCTTGCAATGGGTGGTGCTCTTGAAGAAGCTAAGAACCTTGCGACCCAGGCACTTTCTGGTTCCATGAAGCAGATCACTGTTACTGAGCATGGTAATGCTGTTTCCAATTCGGAACTGCTTATCCAGTCTTCTTTTGATGATATTATGGCTACTACCACTACCCTTCTGGGTCGTGACTATGCTATGGTTCTTGATTGCGAACTGCGTGATACTGCTCTGTCTGGAACTAATAAAGTTTACGGTGGTAAGAAGAATGCTCGTACTTCTGTTACTGCTTCTGATAAGCTTGATGTTGCCACCATTAAGGATGCTATTGAGGTTCTTGCTACCAATAATGCACCTAAGTATGAAAACCTGTACTGGATTTGCTTCGTGCATCCACATCAGAGTCGTGACCTTCGTGATGACACTGCATGGATTAACGCATCCAACTATGGTGCGCCAGAGCAGATGTTTAACGGTGAGATCGGTCGTATTGATGATACTCGTTTCATTGAGACTACACTTATGTGCAATGGTGCAGCAGCTGCCACTGATCCGTCCTATAAGAATGCACTTAAGTCTGGTGTGAGTGGTAATCAGACTGATATTTATCAGGCTGTTATCTTCGGTGATCAGTATTATGCTATTGCTTGGTCTCTGCCAGTTGAACTTCGTGACAATGGTGTTGAAGACTTCGGACGTAAGCGTTCTCTCGCTTGGTACGCTATTTGGGGTACTGGTCTGCTCCATAATGACTATGGTGTTGTTATTGAGACTGCGTAATTTAAGTGCATTAAGAAAGTGAGGTACTTACCATGAGTAATAAGTATGAAGCTATTAAAAAAGCTGTCTTCTATGCACATGAGAAACCAGAGGAACTTGCTAAAATTCTTGAAAGTAATGTGAGTGATGTAGTCACTTCCGTAACTCTCAGTGGTGAAGACAGTATTGAAATCCCAAGTGGTGATACTGCCAACACTGCCACTTATACTGCTAAAGCATTTAGTCAGTATGGTGATGAGATGGCAGGACAGACAATCACCATCACTCTTAAAGCCGCAGTAACAGGTGTTTCCATTTCCAGTGGTGTTGTATCTGTTGCTAAGACTGCTACTGCTGAGAGTTTTACCCTTGTTGCTACTTGTGGCACTGTGACCGCTGAAAAGACCGTAGCTTTAACTGCTGAAGAAGAAGCGTGATTTAGTAAGGTGGGGTAATCTTTTATGACTATCCCACCTTATTTTAAAATAAGGAGGTAATAAAAATGGCTGTAAAGAGAACTAAGAAAGTTGCTGAAGAAGAAGTTAAGGTTGATGTAACACCAGTAGAAGAGGTGTCAGAAGAGAAAGTTGCTGAAGAGCCAAAGAAGGACGAAGATCCCTTTAAGGTTGAAGTTGATACTGAAGCTATTGATGTGGAGGAAGATCAAATTCCTAACAAGAAGGTGAAAATTCGTATGAGAGTAGATCATCATTGCACTATTGCTATGGTTCGTTATGATTTCAAAGCAGGTAAGTGTTATGATGTTCCTGCAAATGTTAAGCTTATTCTTGATGGAGCAGGACTTCTTTCTCCACTTTAAGAATGGAGGTAGAGTTTTATGTTATTGACTGTTGATGAACTTGTCACACTGGTGAGAAGTAGTGTAAATGTTCAAGTACCTGCTGAAGATAGTGAAGGTAATGTTATTACAGTAACAGACCCTTCATATCTGGTGATGACAGATGATGACATTAAACTCTTCATTAAGTTAGGTGTCACTCGTGCATATCCAGAAGTGGAAGACCTGAGTGAACTTCCAGATGGTTGTGAGTTTGCCTTAGTGCTTCTGACTAAGATTGAGTTATATGCTAAATTGGCTGTCCTTGTTGCTCCTAAAGTAGATTTGGGAGCAGATAACAATAACTATATAAAGTTAGATCAGAGATTTAAACATTATATGGAATTGTCTAGTTCAGCTAAAGATCAGTATGATGACTGGCTTGAGAATGAAGCACTAGGTGCAAATCAAATGACCTGTCACGATGTTCTTTTAAGTAATAGACATTACACACAGAGAAACTATGAAAAACAGGTAACACCTTTATTGAGTGTGATTGTGGATAAAGTAACCAGTGAGTCCATTTCGTTCCATTGGAAACTGAAAAGCTACAGTCACTTTTCCAGATATAAGGTATATATAAATACATCACCTGTAGTAGATATGTTTGCTGATGGTGCTCTGTATAAAGATAAGATTACAGAAGGTTCTTTGTGTGTGAAGAGCACAGATAATATAAGAGATACCTATCATGAACTTACTGGTTTACAGGCATCTACCACATATTATATTGCTGTGTTCTCAATCGAAAGAAACCAAGTTTTTGGTGTAAAAGAAGTTTCTTTCACCACCCTTGAAGAAACGGATGAAGAGAATGAGTCTATTACTGACTTAGGAGGTGTTGCAGATGGCTGATACCTCTATAAGAAAAGACTTCATTGAGGGAGTACAAGAGATATTTACCACCTTGTTTAATAATGGGTCTGAAATAACTGATGGAGTTTTTTTGTATCTTCTTAGTAGTCAGAGAAAAACAAACATCTACGGTGAGAGAAAGTATAAGACATATCAAGCACCTAAATTATTAGTGTGTCAGGCAAAATTAAGTCCCACATATGGTCAAGAGACTATTGAAGAAATAAAAGATAAAGCTGAATTTGTTGTACCTTTAAAGTCATTGCAGGACAATGATCTCGATGTATCACAAGAAGCACTTGAAGAAATGCGTAGGGGAGTATTGAAATACCACGATGTTATCTATACCATAGATAATATTATTCCTAAAGCTTATGTGGAGGATGTGTTTCTAATGTACCGTTTTATTTGTACTGAAGACATTCATAATAAAGGTGCAGTTCAGTATGTTGAAGAACCAGTGGTTGATGAAAATGCAGACTTGATGGTAGAAGAATATTCTGATCTATCTAACTATTAAGAAGTACGCAGGTGATAATTATGAGTGGTGACCTTCAATTACAGCTTACAGGCGATTGGAATAGAGCAGGTCTACATATGCATAATATAGCCGCAAGATTAAGACCTGAATTTGAAGCTTTGATGTTATCTGACGGTCAGTTTGTTCTTGAAAAGATGAGAGGACATATTGACAGCCAAGATTTAGGTTGGACACCATTGACTGAGCATACGATAGAGTTAAAAGGTGGTAATTCAACCATTTTAGTTGAGACAGGTGCTTTAAGAGATGGACTAATTGTTAGAAGAGTAAAGTCTTCTGCAAGTGGTCTTACACTG
>RHMF01000499.1_pt1 | contig 16887 bp, 14 predicted proteins | sample 5365151 | NCBI WGS metagenome assembly RHMF01 (sample SAMN10266501, study PRJNA497801) | feces metagenome | isolation source: feces | host: Bos taurus | place: China: Prairie of Fairy Mountain | collected 2017-08-14 | reverse complement strand
CAGCAAACTTTGCTGTTGGTGATATGTGCTTTATTGTTGATTTAATCTTACCTGAAGAATAGAATTCAAGCATATCGCTTAAATCAATTCTCTTCTTCTTACTGTTAATGTAATCCAATAATGGCTCATTTTCAATAGTTGTACGTTTATTAACAATATACTCATGTCCCTCAAGTTCTGCATATCCGCCATATACTTTAACACCACCCTGAGAATGAGAAGGGCCTTCAAGAACGCCACCTTGTTTCATATATGGCTTATTTGATGCCATAATTGCAATCTGAGCTGCTGTTGTTGCTGCTGCAAGAGCCATCATTGGGATTGCAGGAACGGGCCAAGTATTAATTGCTGCCATTGTTACAGCCATTGCGCCATTAACAATTGCCTGCGTCATATTTCTTTCATATTCGGCTTTCTTTCTCTTTTTATCAAGTTCTTCCTGTTTCTTTTCAGCCTTTTCCTTTTCCTTTGCAATCTTTTGCTCCTGTTTTTGAGCCTCCCTTTGAGCGGCCATTTCAGCATTTAATTGGTCAATCAGGTGTTGTCTTCTATCACCTCTTGCTGATGACAGTTCGTCCTCAATGGAATCAACAGCATCCTTATGTTTTTGAACAATTTCCTCTTGTTCATCAAGCTTTTTATCAAGTTCATCATTATACTTATCAAGTTCATCCTGCTCCTTATCAAATGCATTATCCTGAGCATCCCATACAGCTTGCATAATGGTTTGGAACGACTGCATACCTGCTTGCACATATTTCATTATTGAATTAACAAAATCAGGGAAAAGATTTTTTTGTTTTTTAATGACTTCTTTTGTTGCTGTATCAATTGATTGCTGCATTGCAACAAGTTCCTGATTTTTCATAAAGAAATCTTCAGCAGTTATTTCATTATTTTGCAAGCTTGTTTTAAGGTTTTCCTGTATTTTTGAAACATCTTGAGATAAATTCTGATATTCTGCTAAAGCTGCTGCATAATTCTCTTTTGTTCTTGAAATCTGTACAACTCCCCAAGCATTATCAGTAACAGGTTGTTTTGACATTATTGCTGACACTCTATCCTGCCTTTGTCTAACTGATGTTAACAAATCAGTATAATATTGATTATATAACTGTTGTGACTTCTCAAGCCCTTCTTTTGTGTTTTTAACAGTGTTTGCAGCATGTTCCCTTTCCAAGGAATTCATATTATCATTAAAAGCAACCTGTTCTTGTTTGATAAGCTCAACAAAATCCTTGAAATCCATTTTACCCTGATTATAAGCATCAACAAGCTCACCTCTCATATTTGCAAGTTGTTCCTGAAGTCTTCCTTCAACTTCAGCATAATCCATATCGCTTCCTTCAGGTACTTTCTCAAGTTCTGCCTTAATAAGTGCTACAGTCTGTGCATCAGCAACATTCTTATGGCGCAGTTCCTCTTGTTTTCTGTTATACTCATACTCATTATCAAGTTCCTTTTGTCTAAGCTTTTGTTCCTCTTGTAATGCTTTCTTATCAATTTCAAGAAGACTGTTATAATATTCCTCCCTGCTTCTTGTTTCATCAGGATTATCAATATCAATAACGCCTTTCCAATTGTTTTGCTGTCTATTAAACTGTAGGTTTGTATTAACTGTTAAATCGGTTGATAATTCTCTGTCTTGGGCTGTTTTTTGGATGCTTTCTATGTTGTTATACATTTCTTCATAGATTTTCTCCATTTCTTTTGCCCAATCCCTCTTTAACTGTAATAGTTTCTTATCAAACACAGCTTGAACAAGACTGCTTCTTTCTTGAACTCTTATTCCACTATCAGCAATATCCCTGAGCTTTTGGTCTCTTTCATTTTCAAGTGCTTTTATTTCCTTTGCAAGACCTTCTCTCATTAACTGCAAACGATATTCATCAATCTCAGCTTGTATTTGTCTATCCTGAGACTTCTTTTGGTCTGCTTCACTCTTCTTTGATTTCCTATAAGCCTTTAGATTTTCCTGTAACTCTTTATCATACTTTGCGTTTATCGCTTGAGTATATGCCGTATTATAATCAACACTTTCAAGTTCCTTCTTTCTATTAAGCTCATTCTGTTTTCTTATCTTTTCCTCAGAATCAGCCATTGCATCAATATTATACTGTTGCAATTTTGATGGGTCAACTTCGTTTGTTGCTTTTCCAAGACGATTTAACGCTTCAGTAACCTTTGTAATCTGATTGGCATAAAAATCCCCCTTATCTGAGAATTTTTGGATATTAAATAGTATTGAACGAGTGCTAAAATCTTCATTAACCTCTCTATTTAATTCCTCAATTTCCCTTGCTGTTTCTTTTGAAACCTTTCCTGTTTTAAAAATCTCTTGTTCTGCCTTTGCTGATGCCTCTGATGCTCTTGCTAAAAAATCATTTGCAATAGCATCTCCTAACTCTTTTGCATTTCTTTTTGCTCTATTTGCTCCCCCTATAAGATTATCAATGAATTTTCTAACTGGGTCATTAGTTGATTTAATTTTCTTTTCATATGCATCAATCTCTTCAATGTTTTCCCTGAATTTTTTCTTTGCTTCTTCAAGGCCCGTTGCAAGTGTTTTATTAATATTACCGGTAAGGCCAAATGAAACCTTAACTTCTCCAATTCTTTTTAATTCCCCTAAATCTTCTAATGTCTCTTTTAATTCTTTATTTAACAAAAACAAATTATTTTTTGACGTTGCAGCATCACTTGCGATACCGGTAAGGAATGAATTAGAATTTTCTTTTTGAAGCCTATCAAATAGGTTTGTTGTCGTTTCTAATTGTACGTTAAGTATTTTTTCAGCATCACCTGCTTCAAATCCTGCATTTGCCCATTTCTTAAAACTATCGATAAGATTTCCAACAATTGAAACAAGAGCCATTAATCCACCGGTAATGGCAACACCACCAACGGTTTTTAAGGCTGTTGATAAACCATTAAGAGCAATTGATGCACTCCTTGATGTTCCAATAATCTTGCCCATACGATAGTCAGCACCTGCAAGATTTGCAACAAATTGGTCAACAGCTTTAGAACCTTTTGCAAAATACTTTCCTATTCCTTCCGTAGTATTCAATTGTTGGTTAATCCTCTCAATTCCCTGAAGTATATTCTGAAGTGAAACAAGTTTTGCAATCTGTTTTTCCAATTCTGAATTATCAAATCCAAAAAGTGTTGAAACTCCTTGTCCAATCTGACCAAGTGCTGTAAATGACTGCATTGTATCCAATAAATCATCCATAGCCTTTGAAGAACTCTTTGCATCTTTCATTGCACTGTTAAGACGCAACTGTGCCTTAGATACCCTCTCAAGCTCCTTTTCAAGGTCCTTATACATCTTGGTATCTTTCTTTCCATTTGCTTCCAACGCACCCATCGCATTCTTAATGGCAACTGTTGCTTGTCTAAGATTATCAAACTCCTTGGTAATTCCATTAATCGTTACTGTTATCTTATCAAGCCCATCAAATGCGCTCTTGTAGTTACCAACATTCCTTCCAAATTGGCCATAAGATTCCTCAATCTTCTTAAGGGATTCATTAAGCCTGTTGGCTTCCTCTGTCATTTTTTGGAATGCGTCAGTATCACCAAGGTCAACAGTCTGCATTGAAGCCTTTATGTCAGCAAGCTTCTGTTTCATTCCCATCATTGTATTGGAATAAGCATCAGCTTGCAACCTTTCTGAAGCTGCAATTGCCTTTTGGTCTGTTACTGTTTCCTTTAATACATCCTTTGCTGCAAGATAATTCTGATATATCTCCTTTGAATAAGCCTCTCTCTTTTCATCAATCTGAGCAATCTGCTTTGCAAGCTTTTCCTCTTCTGACAGTGCTGATGTTGATGATGATTTTGAACCACCACCTGAAGATGACACAGAACCTGTCTTTATATTAACCGCTTTGCTTTCAAGAGCCTTTATCCTTTGCTCAAGACTTTGCAACTGTTCATTAAGACTTTTAACAGCATCAATTGATTCCTGAATGCCATTTATCTTAATTTTAAATTCTTTTATACCATTTGCCATAATGTTTTATTTTAAACATATTAAAAAAAAGCAGGATTTAATTCCTGCTTTATAATTTTTTCATTAATTTTATCTCGGTTGGATTATAACAGGTTGGGTCATATCCCTGAATCTCCACTACATAGTAAATGTCGCTGTCAAAATGCACCAACGCTCCATTCTTTAACATATTATATTCATCAGGTGTTATATAAGCCTCAAGCGTTACATAATTGGATGCAAGATAAGGCGTTATGTTAAAATACTGTTGAAGCAATGACTGTTCTTCCAATTTGTAAGATAAATTAAGATACACATCCCTATAGTTTGTATAAAGGTTTGATGGTGTGTAGAGCATAACCCTTTCAGCGGGGAATGTCCTTGTCCATACATAACAGGATGTTCCTGATGGTTTAAACCAAAATCTTTGAGCAAGACCATATCCATCATGTTTAAGACTTTCGGAATAATCATAACCATCAATCATATATTCCTCCTTTGAAATAACAGGTATCTTTAATTTAATCTGTGTGTCTGATGTCTTTGTGAATGCGCTATCAACAGGATACCAATTAAAATCATCATACCATGTGTAAGAGAACTGCAAATTTACATCCGATGTTGACGTTGTATATGTATCATCATTTAACTGTACAATTGAATAACCTGATTCACCATATTCTTTCCAATCATCGTCATCAATCTTATCAGGTGGAACTGATGCATAGAATCCATGTTCATCCGTATCTATCTTATATTTAACTGATATTGACCTTGGATATTCAATCTTTGATGCTTCAACCTCATTTGAATTAACCCTGTTATCAAGTTCAACTGCTGCCAATAGGTTTCTATTGAATTTCTTTCTAACATTTAATTCAACACTGTTTCCATACTGCGTTAATTCGATATTAAAAGCATCCATTACATTCTGAATCCACTCTGATATTTTCTTTTCCTTATTTAAAAAGTTTGCAAGGTTTAATTTATCATCAAATTCTACAGGCGCTTCATATCTATTATCATGGGATGCTTTTATATCACTGTATGACCTATTTGAAAACGCCCTTATCTTTAAATGAGCGTTTGTGGTTGTATTATACGTTATTATCTCACCTCCTTCGTTTGTATATTCTCTATGTATTTCAACAAGTTCCAAAACATCATTCTTATTAAGCCATACCATACAACTTAAGGTTCCTGTCATAGTATTGCCTGAAACGCTGCATTCTGATGATATTGGGGTGTTTATATATGAATTCTCATTGAATTTTGTTGCGGCAGATGTAACAACACCAGTTCCTGATTCTCTCTCATATAATGCGTAACCATTTTGGGTATAAAAGGCTTCATTCTTTTCTGCTGTTGATTTTGACCAACTGTAGCCATTCTTCATGATTGATGCACAGCCACCATACATTGATGAAAAACCACATATAAATGACTTTGAAACGGCTTGGTCATAGCACATTGGCCATCCATCCTGATAAACATAGCCATATGTCAACGGCGACCATCTTCTACCTCCGCCTGACATATCAATTGTTCCACCTCTTGTGCCACCTCTTCTACCAGAGAAATTACCTGATGCTGATACGTCATTATTTCCACTGCCCGTATCACTTGCGGTGCCTGTTGATTCAGGTGATGACGTTCTTTTTCCTCCCAATCTTGGTTGTGATGACGTTTTAACAGTTAATTCATTCTTTTTTGTTGGCAATTTGGCATTAAATGGGTCTTCATGAGGGAAACAGGTGTACCATTCTGTTATATTATCCCTTGTTACACCACCACCAATGTCATATGTTGCATGTGTTGGGTTTCCATCAGCATACTGTCTGTTTAATTTGCCTTTAATTAATTCAATATTATCGTCATAATTTCTTATTAACTGTATTTCAACAGGCGTTATCTCATTTAATCCAACGGGAAGGTCAATATTTTCAAATGTCATTTCCCTTGAAATCATATCAACAAGGTTTTGTCCAACATTTATGTTACCGGTTGTATTAAGTGTTGTTGTTGCTGATAACTCAATCTTATACCATCCATCAACAGGAATAACGATTAATCCCTCATTTGGCTGATACATATATGATGGTGATTGATTGCAGGTGACGTTATCAGAGAAAAGCATTGAATTCATCTGTATTGATGTATAATTGTAATTCTCATCAGACGTTCCATCGCCTCTGTATGCTCCAACAAAATAATAAGGGAACTGTAATTCCTGTGAATAACCATCACCACTTGATGAATAGTTCACCTCAATGTCAACATTTCCAAACCTTGGGTTTCCAACGTTATAATCAGGGTCTTGACCATCAGCAAGGTTTGTCGAAAGATACACCTTATTTAGAAAAACATCGTTGAATACATCACCAAATGCGTTATATCCCTTATATGAAAAGGCATGTTTAATCATATCCAACATCTTTAATGATGGGTAAAATGATGATATATACCACCTATTCCACTCATCAAGGTCATATTTTGATGTATACGTTTTTCCCGCATCATCTGATTCATAAGGGTCTTTTTGAAAAGCACCATAACTAACAAATGGGAATATAACATCAGGGTTCAATTCACTGTTCTTTTGGTTGATTGTTTCAACACCATTAAAGTTTATTTTCCAATTGTTAATATCAGACAATACAGCATCACCAAATATATCATCCAATGAATATACCTTAACTGAAACAAGATTGCAATTATACTGTCTATTCTTATAACTGTTTAATGTTAATGTTCCCTCGAATATTGGTGTTCCATCAGCATACACCTCCGCATCCAAACGACTTCTGAATTTGCCCGTCTTTGAAAGATTGTTTGCATAATCAAATATCAGGTCATTTGTCTTTGTGGAGGGAAGGTCAAAGGAAAAACTATATTCGGCTTGCGATGATGTTACCTTTTCAGGATTAAACAATACATTCTGAAATCTAAGGTTCAAATCCCTTTGTGATTCAAGGTCTGCCTTTTTTCCGTTTATATATAACTCGATAAAATGTTCCTTCCAAATCATATTAGAGCAAGGTTGTTGGTTGTGAAAAATGAAATTTAACTGTCACCTCAAATATATCATTCCTATCGGTTTCGGTAAATGTTACACCATCCACAATTATTAAATATTTTTCATTATTGATTATTGTCCATACTTCAGGCGATTGCATAAGGTCATTGAATATGTATCTTCCATCTTTTTCAATTAAATGAGACTTTAATGTATATGTATACTTTGCATCAATATTATATACTTTTTCAAGTTCATTCATTCCTGATGTATAATAATCAAATATATTCTTCTGATAGGTCATTGTCTCGGTATCAATGGCAATGGTTTCTTGTCCGGTAAAGTCAAAAAATGAAACACCACCATATGAATTTCTAAAATATACCCTTTGACAATATTCCGTCATCTTAACAGGTTTAATAACGTTATACCTGATAATATTGCCTGTGTCTTCGAATTTGACATCAATATAGAAAGAAGAACGCAATAATCCCTCATCAAGTGGAATAACTGTCTCCTTTAATATGTTATTGGTTTCAGGTGTATAATTGAAATCAAATGCTGATATTTGGTTAAATGCTGAATCCTTGTAAAATACGTCAATATGCTGTTCAGCGTTTGATGTTGTATAGAAAGATATTGGAATAGATGGCTCATATACATACAGTACCGATTGATTATATACACCATGATTGTTACCTCTTAACACATTCTGAGCTAATACAGACTTTTCCTGAGCAATGTTATATTTTGCGCCCTGATTAACCATATATCCAACTGTTACATAATGTATTGCTGAACTACCAAGTGTTGAATATGTCCCATCTGCTGATAAACATCTTATATGATAATTAAATGGCGTCACCTTTCCCGTTTCTGCCAATGTTGATAAAACGGGTGACAGGTTAAACGCCACCTCACCACCGTAATAATTCTTTTCAAGCGATGTTTGATACCTGACATTGGAATATATCTGTACCTCAATCTTTGAGCCATACAGTGATGATGCTGCCGTTCCCTCAACGTTTGTTGCTGATATATAATCTGATGATATATTGGTAAGGAAATAGTTTGGTGTGTTTGCAAATATCGGGCCAATCTCCCTTGCGTAGAAGAATATCTGAGCATTGCTATTCATTACCCTGAAGTTTGCAGCAACTGTTGGACAGTTTCTGAATGCCCTGCATATTGATGCTGCCGTTGAATTTAAAGAGTTTGAAATCCAAAAGTTTTTTGATATTGCATTCTTATATTCCCTGACATTTGTAATCGTATCTCCCATAAAGGAAATATAAAATTGTGAATCACCTGTTACATGTGATGCAAGGTCATTACTAAGCGTTATTGTAAACAACGCTCTTGTTCCAGCATCTGTATCTTCAACCTTTAAGATATTTGGAATATCATTGTAGACAATAAGGCCTGACGGTCTTGTTATTCCATTAAGTGTAATTTCCATATTAATTATTAAAGTATTTATCTATATCTTCCATTATTGCATTGAAAAGGGTTTCAAACCATGAATCAATATATTTATCAAGTTCAGGTATCATTTTTGTCATGTCGCCGTCTTCATCATATATCATAAATGGCCTTTCCCTTAACCCTTTCTCCCATATGTTCTTTATGATTATCCACACCATTTGAGATTGTGTTAGATTCCCCAATCTTATTCCCTTTCTTCTAATTCTTCTAACCCAATCATTAATATTGCGAACAAATAAATGCATTGTGCCCGGATAATTTCCCGTTCTCTTCCAACCTCTTACAACAAATTCAAAATAATCTGCAATCTGCAACGTTATTCCATCCTCTTCTGCTATTACCTGAATTGATTTTTGAAGATTTGAACCTTGAAGGGTGTTTGAACCTGTCTTTGGATTAACACCATATCTGTTTATTCTATCATTCAATATCCTTTTAACTGCCAATGCAAGCTCTTGAAGTGCCGTCTTTACATCCATTTGTTAACAGTGTTTTGGTAGTGTGATTGGTCGAAGGTCTATTTCTCCAACACCATTTATATTTAAATCAATCTCATTATCCTCATCTTCCTCATATGGCTCATCATTGAAGTTATCATCCAATGTACATAAGTTAACAGGAGATGGCATTTCCAAAACAAGGCTTAATTTGACTCCTGCGCTGCTATCATCAGTGTAATGGGATAATGTTAGGATTGAATAATCATAAACGCTTAGAACACCTTTATAAGCCTCCTGGGTGTCAATGTAAGCAATTATATCAGCAGCAATTGTATATGCGTTATTCTGAACAGTTAGAACATCATTCTCATCATCTACAAAACCCAATACATAAATCTGAAACTCAGCCTTGAATATATTGGTTGTAATATTTAACTGATGAAGAGAAATATCATCAACGTATACTTGATAATACTTGTGATTGTTCTGAGCATTGTTATAATCATCACCTTGGTATCTAAAGGTTTTAACACCCTTATGACGAAGGGAAACATCTTTTAATATATCAATAATATCTTTAAGCATACTAATTTTATTTTAAACATATGAAAAAAGGTAGGATTTTATTTCCTACCTTTTTTTGCTTTCCTTAACATATCCTGAAAAGCATCTTCCTTTTCTTCCATTGCTGCCTTTTCAATCATATATGACAGGTATTGAAAGTAATCTGCTAAATACATTTGATAGATTTCTCCAACTTTTTCAATTTTTTCATCTGCGATTTCATAGAGCGTCTTGAGATTTCCCCATTTTTGTGCAAAGTCTCTATATTCTTGCGAGTGAGGTTTACGGCTTCCTCCACCTTCGAAGATAACAGGGTAGGCAGCAATGATAGATTTGATATTAGCAAAAAAAAACTTATCAATCTCATCACATTTAATACCGGTTGATTCTCCCACATCTTTATCCTGCCTTCAATTATCTCATTCTCAAACTTACTGTCATATGGTTCATCATCCTTTCTGCATAATATCGCCAATAATGCAGCATAATTATGCTTATCATTCTTCATAATCGTATCTGCTGCAATATATTCTCCAACCTTTAATTGATTCTCAAAATGAATTGTATATGTCTCGCCATTTATAACAATTTTATTGGTTGGCTCACCAATTTCAGGCTTTTCAGTCATAAATGATAACTTTTCCAATACCTTATCAAGAAATTCCATTGGAAGAGAATTAATATAATCCCTGTCCTTGTCAATCATTATATCCAAAACATCAATTAAATTGAAATTCTCATCCTTATTCTCATAAAATGCTTCAATTTCCTGATATTTCTTTAAATTTATCTTATCCCAACTATCTGGAACATAAATTGTTCCAAAATCCTTAATATCTTCCATTATTATAATATTTGTGGTATTATTTTATTTATAAATTGAAGGTTTGGTGTACCTGCTGTTGCAAAATCTTTCTTACATCTTAAAGCAATAGCCAACGATAGTACTCTATCATCATGCCCAGAACCTCTTGCAGCAAACGTTAATTTCCTTGATTTTGACACTGAAACAACAAAATTTCCTAATTCATAAAATAATTTTGTGTTATTTCTCTCAAAATGTATGTTTTTATTAGCTATTTCAACAGCCAAATCAGAAACAATCTCTTCCTTTGATGAATTTGTTGTTGTCCAGTCATAAATAACAGCTCTATGCGTTGCTAATTTTTTTATTTCATTCAAAAATGGACTTCCGATTCCGTTAATTTCTCCATATACAGCCACTGGATGCAATTGATTTAATATATTTGCAATTTGTATATATTTTAAATCAAGTGTTCCTGTTATTTCATACTGTTTTATCTCATTTTTATCATTAATTCTAGTTAAAATTGTGGCATCATTTCCATCACCACTAATATCTAACCCTACCCAACACCTTCCATCATTTGAATTTTCAATATCAAAGCATTCAGAAAAACCCTGAAAAAAAGAAATTCCATCATTTAGCCATTCGCATAAATATTCTTGTCTGAATGACAATTCTGGTATTGCTTTTTTTATTTCTTCAATTTCTTCAGGTTTTACAAACCCATCATCATATATTGTTTTTAAAATTGAAATATATTGAGGAAAATCATCTGATAAACCTCTTTGATACATTTCATAGAAAATATTGTTTTTTCCTAAAGGTGTTGATACGAATATACATTTTTTCCCTCTTGCTTTAAGTGTTGGTGATAAAATATCATTCCATAGGTGTGTTCCATCTGTTTGTTCTTGTTTATGAAATGCGAATTCATCGCAAATCATATGTGTGAATGTTTGGCCTCTTAAAGAACTACCTTGTTCCGCTGAATAAAAGTTCAACGTTGAACCATAAATGCTTTCTATAAAGAAATCACTTCCATTTGATGATTTAATTATATTAGCAGGTATTATTCTTATTAATTCCCTGTATAATTTCTTTGCCAACGTAAAGTTTCTACAAACATAAGCAATAGTATTTCCTTTTCCAAAAAGCCATTCAATGCATAAGCACTCCATTAGTACTGTTTTACCTGATTGTCTTGAAAAAACAACCGTTATATATTTATACTTATTATTATGTACTAAATCATATACTTCTTTTTGGGATTTTGATAACTTTAAATCAAATGATACTTCCATTATACAAAAAATTATTGAGAATCAGAAATATTTTCATCTTTATTGAAGCCGAAATTAACAACTACTTTTCCATCATCACTACCATTTATTTGAATTGCTGTTGATGGCTTTTTATCATTTGCAACACCAGTTAACTTCATAAGTTTATCAAGAGCATTCAGAGCATTATACCTGTCATTTGCTGCCATACAATCAGCATACACTGCCATCATCTTTGAATATAAATCAGCCCTTAACTTCTCAGCATCCTTTTCAAAATCAAATGCCAATCTCTGTTGCGCAGCATTTATATATTCAATTCCTGTCCTTGGCTTAACTCCCTTTCCCTTCTGCAATGTATAAAGACCTTCCTGAAGCTTCTGTATAATATCACTCTTTGTAAGCCCATTGACCAAATCAACATATACCTCATCTACAATCTTATCTACCTTTAACCAATTTTCAAAATTTAATCCACCTGATTCTTTCAATTTTGATTTCTTCCTTTGAGAATATGTTGGATATGAATGTGATTCAGTATTAAATGCCATATGTTAACTCTTCTTTGGTCTGCCCACTCTTTTAGGCTCTGTAGGCTTATTATTTTCTTCAGGTGTAATATCTTTCACCTCTTCTTCTTTTAAGGCTTCCTGAGACTTTATTTCTTCCTGTCTTTTAAGGGCTATCTTATGTTGGTTTAACGCTGTCTCCAATTCATTAACCCTCTGTCTAAGACAACTTCCGCAATTTGTTGTTGGAACATTTCTTTCCAATACCCTGTTATATACTTCAGTTAATTGTTCTCCTGATACGTAGTAGCCTTTGTTCTTTATTTCGATAAACTTCTCAATTAATTCAATATCTTCCTTTGAAAATTTCATTTTTATTTAAATCTTAATTGTTTTATTTTTTTGATTAACCCACATGGCTAATGCATTTAATATCGCTAATATAATTCCTGCTATCAATACAATCCATAATTTGAAACTAATACCAATTGCAATATATACTCCTGTCAATAACCAAAAGGTAAGACATAAGCGACATTGAAATGGTTTATATTCCAAAAACTCAGGTACGTTATCCTTTTCAGTAAACCACCAAGTAAAATAGTTGATAGCAAAGAATATTATAAATACTGCTATAAACTGTATAATCTCACACATACTTTAATTTTAGTAAACATATTGCCAAACATAATTTTTATAAATCTAAAAATAAATCTCCATATATTTCTTGGAATTCTTTTTCAATTTCTTTTTTTGAAACGTTTTCCTTTAGCCAATTCTTAACGTTAACAACCTTCTGTCTGCATCCCTTTATACCTGTCTTTTCTTGAAGTTGTTTATACGTTAATCCCTTTTCAAATACCTTTTGTTTAAATAGATAAAATGATTCACTATCAAAATTAGCTTCTGCCTGGTGTAATAGATAAAGTGTATAAAAATCTTTTTTTAAGTCTGATTTTAGTTTTTCCTGTTCCGTTAGTTCTGTATTCTTATACTGTTCATATGCTCCTGATAAATTAACAACATTGCCATCCCTTTTTTGATTTCTTGCATACTGTTTTTCTCTTAATGTATTAACCTTGAAACTCATAAACATATAGTTATCAAAGCCTTTATCTGAATCATCTTTTGCCCCATATTTCAATATCTTCTCGTATATCTTCAGGTATGTATCAGAGAATATATCATCATCAAACTCATATTTCTTATCATTGCAAAATGCTATTAATTTATCTTTCTGTATTTGGTAATTATCATTTATCCATTTTAAGAATTTATCTGCCTGTTCTTTATATGAAATCTTCTCCACTTCTTTTAATCAATTTCCCTTCATTATTAAAAATCGCAGCATCTTTTAGATATAAACCCTGTCTTCTTCCATCTTCTTTTTTCTCATATCCTTTGGAATATATATTGTTTTTAATTGTTTTCTCAGGTCTTTTGGTTAATTTGTTCAAATTAAAAACTATGATATAACCATTGACAGTGAAATTGATATATACCGCTTCATATCCAATTATTTTATCCAATAACAAATCAGTTATCTTATGGTCTTCAATATATAGTGTTTCTCCTGTATACCCTCTTCCTTTTGCTGTGCAACCTGATATTGTACCATCTTCTTGCAATATTACATTTCTATTTTTTAATTCTATATTCCATTTGGTCTTTTCTCCAAATTTGTTAATTGTATAACCGGTGAAATCCATATGTTGTTTATCAATCCTTTCCAAATCATGGAATATACCTGTTTTTTCATTGAAATCAATTAGTTTTTCATCGCATACTTTTTCTGATTCTTCAAAATAATTTTTATTCATATATAAACAGTTTAAAAACTTTATTTATATATAAATATCATTTATGTTGCAAAAAATACAAAAAAAACTACTTTGATTAAAAATTTTTTTTCAAATAACTTCTATCAACAGTTTTATTATGGGCTTTATAACGTTCTATTGCTATTGGATTATTACAATTTTGTTTATGTGTAACCAATCTTAAATTACAAAGTCTGTTATCTTTTCTATCACCATTAATGTGGTCAATTTCATAGCCTTCTGGTATTACTCCATTAAATGCTTCCCATACAAGTCTATGAACACTTTTATTTTTTTCGTTAATAGCAACTTGCAAATATCCTAAAGTGGTTAAATTTGGCTTAATTATTTTCCCTTCCCTGTTAAAAATTTCGCCTTCATTTGTAATATAATACGGTCTGCATATATTATTATAGTATATTGAATACGTTTTTCCCTTTAATACAGAAACAACATTTTCAATTCTTTTACACTCTCTTTTTAAACTGTATTCTTCCCTATATTGTGATTGAATAAGCAAATATTTGTTTTTCATTTCTTCACTCATATTAGCATATCTATCTTTATGCCTTTTTAAAATTCTAATATAAGTTTCCTTCTTTTTATTTTCTCTGTTTAACTGTTTTATTCTTTTTTCTTCAAGCCTCTTATTAATTAATGCCTGATGTTTAACTAAAAATTCTTTTGTATGATTTACCATATTTTTTTTATAAAAGATAGTATTTTTTATAATATGGTAAAGGGCTATTTGAAAAATACCTGATTTTTGAAAAAAATATTTTTATAATTGCACTATAAATTGGAATGGTTTTTCATTTTTCCTTTATTTAAAGGTGTTTCAAGAGATTTTAGATATTTCGTTGTGAAATACCTCGTATAATTTATAATATAGAATCAAAAATGATAAAACAAACTGTATTTCAGGTATTTATATATATTTAACGTCTATAATTTGCATAATATAAAAATTGGATATATATTTGCATTGAAGTTTTATAATGGCACTATCAATGAGTCCATTTTATATTAGTATTTTAAATTATAGATTTATGAGAACGACAATTGCTACAATTCATTTGGTTTTGAGAACCAACAAGCGTTTATCAACAGGTTTATTTCCAATTATGTTACGTTGTAATTGGAAGTCAATGAAGGAGGTATCTACAGGTTATTCTTGTTCAATAAAGGATTGGGATAAGAGGAATGAGTGTTGTAAGAAGTCTATGCAAAACTTTGTAATGGTGAACTATGAATTAAAGAAGTTGAAGGATGCTGCTATAAAGAAGCGAGATTCATTTATTGCTTCAGGTATTATATACACTCCATCTATGGTATTGGAGAAGGAAGAGGTTAGTGATATTATAAGGAATGATTTAAAGGGTTTAATTGAGCGTTATATTACTGAGAAGGGAATTAAGTCAAGGACAATTGAGCATTGGTGGGTTGTATATCATTCAATTGAGTCAATGACCGGTAGGAGTGATATTATAATAAGTGAGGTTAATGAAGCGTTTTGCAGGCGTTTTGCAAAGTATTTGGAGGATGAAGGAAAGAGTGATTGTACCATTAGGAGTTATTTAAGCAAGGTTGGTGCTTTATGTCATTATGCTATTGATAATGGTTTAATAACTGTATATCCTTTTTCCAAATGGCGTTATAACAGGGTATATCAGGAGTCGAAGAGGGAATATTACATTCATTACAAATCTTTATTGGTATTAGAGGATATATTTACAAATTATTGTGTTGAGTTTACCAGTGATGGAAGATGGAGGTATAAGGATAATGTTATTGAAGAATTAATGGATAGGAATTCTAAGATATATGGTTTAATGCTATATATTGCCGGAATTGTATATAAGGGTCTTGCTCCGATTGATATTTCATATTTAAGGAAGGAAGATATATCTGTTATAAGGATTGGTGATAAGGATTATTATAAAATTGATGGTGCGAGGATAAAAACGGGTCAAAGATATAAAATCCGTATTGAGAAGGATGATATATTATCGAGGCTTTGTGTTGATACTTATTTAATGTTTCATAATGAGCCGGGGAATTATTTATTTCCAACAATGGATGGTTTTGTTGGAGTTCATAGAAATAAGAGGGTTAATAATACTTTTATGTATCATTCTGAGCATTTAAAGGAGTGGTTAAGGTTATGTAATGAAGAGATTGTAAAGAGGAATGTGAGGGATGGTGACAATATACCGTTGATTGATATTGATGAATGTACATATTATTCTTACAGGCATACTTTCATTCAAAATGAAATGCAGAAACCAAATGCAAATTTATTAAGGATTGCTACGATGACAGGTAAATCATTATCCACCGTTCACCAATATTTGGCATATTTGGATGATATTGATTTGGTTTAAAAAATGGGATTACTTGTTTAGGGTAATCCCTTTCTTTTTTTAAAACTTTACAATTTCTTCTGCTTCATCGAATGGAAGGCCTACTCTATAAGGCTCGCCATAGTTGAATTCAATCTTATGATTCTTATTGAGGGAAAAAACAACATACCCGTCATTATAGACTGCTACAATATTGTAGTGACGATTCATTCCTTTTCCATTTTCTTTAATCATTAAATCGAAAGTAATTGGAATGTACTTGTTATTTTCCAGTTCATCTTCAATTTTGAAGAAATAGTAATGAAATCTTTTTTTATCACTCCTAGTGATAGATAATGTGATAACGCTTGTATCACCATCTTTTAAAATGCTTTGCGCATTTGCTTGAATAAAAGTTTTACTCATTTGTTTAAATTTTAAGAAAATTATTTTTAATCTATATTAATAAAGAGTATCAATTAAAAAACAGGTGCTAGCGAAATTGCTAGCACCATTTTCACATCTTGATGTTTTGAAAAATAAAAACTAACCGAATTTGTTGGTTTATCGTCTGTACCAACAACGTTCTTGATTTATATGGTAGATTTAGTATGAATACTTTGCTC
>RHMF01000497.1_pt1 | contig 16896 bp, 52 predicted proteins | sample 5365151 | NCBI WGS metagenome assembly RHMF01 (sample SAMN10266501, study PRJNA497801) | feces metagenome | isolation source: feces | host: Bos taurus | place: China: Prairie of Fairy Mountain | collected 2017-08-14 | reverse complement strand
ATGCAAAGGTACTACTTTAACTTAAATCCTGCAAATTATTTCGCACTTTTAACACTAGTGTTTTTGAGGAATTGCAGAGGCATAGCTTTAGGGGTGTAAAAGCATTACTTCTGCGTGCAGAGGCAGCCCTTCTGCATGCAAAAGCATTGCCTCTGCAGGGCATTTTAATCGGTCGTGTAACGTGCTGTAAATTAGAGTGTTGCAGATAGGCACATTTTTTTATGAAAATAATCCCCTTTTTATCAAAATAGCACAAAAGTGGCAAAATGTGCATTCGCATTTTTAACATTTCGGAGAGAGGGAGGGGCGTTACAGCGTTACAGTGTGACAGTTAGATTTTCGGTCACCACTTGGTGCAGAAATAGGTGCAATATTATATTATATATATATATATATTAATATATATAATTATTTATTTAAATTAATATATCTTCACTACGTTCAGATATATTAATTTCACAATACTATATATTCCGTTACACTCCATATATAGTATTGTGTATTTTTATTTATAAAGAGAATGAGTTTTTAATTTAAAAGTTGAATGTTTTAAATCCTATATATATCTTAATTAATATATATAATATATATTTCCTGAAATTATTGTCGTTTTTAAGACATCAAAAGTGGTCTGAAGCCTTGTGTGGCAAGGGTTTGAGTGGGGTGGCTAATCTTAATTGAAAAGTGGCGCGGGTGAAGTATAGTCTTAATCGAAAGTCTGAAATCACTTGGGAGAGTATGTCTTAGGGATGTTTTTGTAAAAAGATCAAAGTTTTATGGTGGGGTGAGAGATAGGTAGAGATTGTGGGTAAATGTATTAGGTGAAAACTGGTAGGGTTGTCTGATGGAGTTTTCTATTAGTATATTTATTAGGCATGTGCTGGAATTGTGTATACAATTATATGAGTTGACTGATTAATTAGCTTGACGAGTGGCTTATTATGGGGATTAGTTAGTTTGTTGGCTTAAGATGGGGATTTTGATAAGCTGGGTTATTGGGTTGTTATGGGAGCCGGACGGTGAGTTCAGCGGTGAAAGGTATGGGAGGGGATGTGGGGATTTTATCGTGGTGTGAAAATGAAATAACTACCCTGGAACATTTGTTCGTTTCCGGGTATTTGGTTTTAAATATCCCCTACTATTTTTATATAATTATTGTTTATATAATACATATTATAAAAAATTTTAATTTTGTGCATAATCCCATAATAGGCTTATTATATAAATGGGCACACAATAGGTTTTAAGAAGTACAAAACAATTGAATAGGTATCAGCCCACTTGAGATAGTTTCTATCTTGAGTTAACTTAATAAAAGTCTTACAAGTAAGTTTCTTACAGAGTAAGCAATTGCACATTGACAACAAAATATCAGCCTATAATTTAAGAGTAGTCTTGAATGTGATAATAAAGGGTATAAACAGTATATTGAAACTTGCCTACCACTTTAAAACCACTTGACTATAAATAACCTTAGTATAGTAAGGACTAAATACTAAGTGTTGAAAAAATTCTTGAATACTCTGAAAAAAGGTTTCTGTATATCAATATAGAATTAAATAGATAACGAAATGTAGGGTATATCAGCCGAAACTGATAATATTATAAAAAAGGATGGTAAAAATTATGTCAACAATGCTCAATACTATTAATGTAAAGGTTGCTATTTTATCAGTTATTTTAGGACTTAGAAAACAGATTGAGATTTTAGGTAACACATACAAAAAAGAAGTGAATAAGGTATCAGCCGAAAAGGATAAAAAAGTTGCTGAATTAAATCAGATTGTAGCAAAAGCAAAAAATAAAGATAAGGTTGTTTCTACACCTAACTATATTAAAACATTTAATGAAATAATAAGTTGCAATACTGAATTAGATAGATTATCAAATAAGTATAAAGAAGATTTAAAAGACTTAAGAAGTAAATTAAATAAAGAATTAGATACCATAGTTTCGGACGATATGTACTACTTAGGATATATCAGCCGACTTTATAATCTTAATGATAACGATAATTTTGTATATCAGAAAAAAGAGTATACAATCCCCTATTTTGAAAATACTGACATTAAAATGAATATCGACTTGTATTTTAAGTTAGTATTAAAAGACTTAGGTTTTGAGAGAGTATTTACAGCTGACGATAAGCCTTATAAAAGGTTTCAAACTTTTGTAACTCCATTTTTAGCAAGTAAAAAGAATAGTGATTGTATAAAGGTTATAGGCAAGTACAACTATAAAGAGTTGGTTATTATGGTTATAGTTAGATATTTACTTAATACTAACCTTTTTAAGTACAATGATGATGAGACTGAGTTGGTTCGGATGTAATTACAAAAAGCCTGGATTTTTCCAGGCTTTTTTAATTGCTTTTTTTTCTTTTTTTTTATCGTGTGCATGTGCATACGATAGCAGCTTTTTTTTTGTTTACACATATAAGAGCCGATTTTCAGATACACCCACGAAGCCCGGAAAAATATAACACCCACGAAATATGAATCGTCTGTCAATCCGTTTTTCAAATATGTTCGACATATTATTAAGTGATAAACCAGTCAGCCTATGGTTTGCACAAACATTTCTTAATGAGTTTGAGTGTATAAATAATACATCTACATATCAAGCATATAATGATAATAATGAAATATCATGCACAACTATGGATGTATCTTTTAAAGACAATAGTCTTTTGCATCTTGAATTTGACTTAGATACAAACTTATTAACTGTTAACTCACCATACTAAGGAGGTTTCTTATGAATTTTGCAAGTATTAAATATGCTTATAATTGTCAGGTTACATATGAATATTATGATAAAGGTATCTATTCAGCAACTATGATTATTAGGACTTATGCACAAAGTGGACTTGAAGCTTTAAAGAACATCATGAACAATCTTGATGTTATTATTGATGATGATTATGATGTTAGGGGTGTTGTATTACTTGATAACACTAACGATGATTTTGATGAGGAGGTGTGATATATGCATAAGGCTTTATATCCAATCATAAAAGAAATGTCATCCAACATGACAACATTAAAAGGCACTTTTCAGACGGCAAGAGATATCCAGCTTGATATCAAAAGGAAGTTAAAGGCTATGAAATTAAATCGTAAAATTCCATTTCATGATGTAATGCAAGCAAGCACAATCATTATGAAAAAGGTTCAGGAAGCTCCATCTAATATGTGTGTTGTAAAATCATATCGTAACTATTATACAATCATGCCTACAAAGTATATCAAAGAAACCAGGAGTGGAAGAGAATGAAACTATATAAAGATAAGAATGCCCTATTAAAGGCAGTAGAACGGATTATCGCACAAGGTAAAAATTGCACATATCGTGAATGTAACAAGTATGACGGAGTAGTCGGATGGCTGCTCTTTTTTTAATACAAGGGAGGTTGTGTCATGCATTATTATTTATACGAAGCTGAAAAACATGTTAGAATAGACGGCATTATTCATACTGAATACAGAATAGTTGGAAAGTTTAATACTTCAGAAGAAGCACACACTGAATTAAGACATATGGAATATTTAGCCGAAAAGGATGCAAGGGAATGTGGTATTCCTTCAGATACATATACCTACAAAATAAGAAAAGGAGTGTGATAGTATGATAAATGATATTGAATTAAGAAACGTCATAATACAATTAGAAGAACGAATACGATATGAGGCTACACAGTTATATCGCCTTGCATGGAGAATGGAAAGACACGGATGTGCAAAGGAAAATATAGCAAAATGCAGAGAAGAGGCCAGGTTTTTGGATGGGTGTAGTTATTATGCCCTGAAAGCGATTATTGATCCATTTACAAATTTTGTATATGCTTTTAAAAATAATAGAATCTCATGGAAGTGCAGAAACAATATGGATTTTTAAAGCCAAAGGAAATTTAAAGGCAAATAAAGGAAATTTAAAGGGAATTCAGAACGGAAAGGAGATAAAAATGGATTATCTATTAGTTATTGTATGTTATGCAGCCGTAGGTTTACCTATTGTAGGAATTATGATTGATGATATGATTGATGAATGGAGAAGAAAAAAGAATCAAGATAAAAATTAATTTTCCACTTGACAACACCCATATTAAGGGTATATACTGGACAACAAGATACAAATTAAGAGTGAGGTGAACGGATATGGCATTTAAAGAGAAATGGGTATATGAAGTCGATTGTCGTGACCATGTGGAAATGTGGTCAAGCAGAGCAGTTGAAGAGTTTTATCAAACGGAAATCTGCCACGATATAAACGATGGTGGATGGGCAACATTCGATGATTGGTTCTACGATATGCAACGGAACGGACTTATTAAGGAGGTAGCATGATGTTTGTATACAGTTTTCCACATTCAAGATATCCATACAGAGAATATAGCCTTGAAGAAGTTAAGGCAGATTGGGAAATGTCAAAGGAAAACGGATGGCTTGATGATAGTCCATATAATACAAGCTTTGATTGGTATATGTTTTGGGCAACCACCAACGGAGTTATCACACGAAAGGAGAGAACAAGATGAAAATTATATTAAGAGCGATTTTGGAATTGATTTGTATAGCCGGCATAATAATGGGATTTATCTTACTTGCAACGGAAACCCCGGATAATGCAACATTTGGCACATTATTAAGGATATATGGTGGTGGAGCATTACTTTTATGTATCTCACTTGCCTTATTATCAATGCTTAACAAAGATAACAGAAAGGAAATTGAACAGAAAGGGGGAAAGTACTATGGCTTATGATGAAGTAAATAGCCTGAACGCGTACAAGCAATTCGCTGACAGAGCCACAAGGGAACTCTTATGTATCTATACAAGCAAGGTTATCAAGCCTTTTATCGATCAGATATGGGCTGCACAAAGCAAAGCAGAAGTTAGCAGAGTTATGACAAATGTTAGGAGGGCAATATGAAGATAGCAAAGGAACGGATAATATTTAACAACTATGATGTATCAGATGCTTATGAAAATGCAAAGCAATTCCTTATTGAAGAAGGAAATGAAGAACCTACGGATGACGAAATATGGGATCAGGTTCGTTGGGATGAAGAATGTAATTGGGATGCTGAAAGGGAAATGCTTGAAGATTTCTTCAAGGGAAAGACAGTTGGTTTCTTTGGAGAAATAGGCAGATGGGATGGAGTTTACAAAGGTGGACGCATAGGTGATTTTTGGGATTGCTATTACAAGGCAATTTCCGATTGTGATTATATCAAGATATATGATGAAAATGGACATATGTATCTTACCTGTTCACATCATGATGGTAGTTGTCACTATGAGATCAAGATTATAACGGAAAAGGGGATTGATTACTTAAACAATTGGGAATATTCCTGGAGCAACCACAAGACAAAGGAAGAGATTTACACACAGATATTCAATCGTTATTCAAGACTTCCGAGATTTGCAGAAAAGGTATATGGTTGTAAGGCAAGGGAATTTGAAGAGTCTACCAAAGAGAAACTTATTAAAAAGTTAAACAATAAGGCTATGAGCTTCTATTCGTGAAAGGAGATAGATAATATGGGACTTTATATTGTGGATGATAAAAAAGGTATTATTACACACTATTGCACTAATCGAAAAACAGAAAGGGCAATAATTGCACTAATTGAACAGATTGAAGATATAGTAAGTAGTGAATCATATCCTGGTTATCAGATTAGATACGAAGAAATAGAAGAAAATAGGAGGACAAAAGCATGAAAGAACAGTATATGGACATACTTGATAAAGTATTAAGGGAAAACGATTGGAAATGGGGTACGATTTATCCTGATGGTGATGGATGCAACGAAGAAGTGTTTCTCTATGAAAACTATGGCAACAACATTAGTGATCTCAATGCAATTCTTAAAGAAAAACTAAAGGAAAAGGGAATTGATACATATCCCGATTACGACAGAGAAGATTATTATATCGACTTTGTTACCGGTAATAATTGGGGATATAGTGATTCATACTATATTTGTGATGAATGTGGGAAAGCATTCCGCTATCCCGAATATGGAACTGTAAACTATTGGTCAGGTGATGGTTTCATTACATGTGAGGATTGCGTAAGGGAAAATTACAAGGAAGAGTATATTGCAGAACTTATTAATAATCCCAAATACGCAAATGTGTTATTAAATCCTAATGAGTTAAGGGAATTAGGTTTTACAAGGTTAGATGGCGATTATGAGAACGGATTTTACGGAGTGGAAGATAAGCCACAGGCAATATATGACAGGCTGAAAAACAACAAAGCAGAGATTATCTTCCATGTAGACGAAAGCAATCCGTTTGCAATTTACTTCAGTGTATGGGTAAGACCTATCAACGGAGAACAGTTATTTTATTCCAAACGTGACGGAATTAAGACACTTGAGGAAATGAAAGAATTTTGTGTAGCCAACTTCGATTATGGTGATGAAACAAATGCCGTCACATATATGGATGAGTGGTGGAAAGAATATGATTTTGAGGAGGTGATTGAATGACAGTAACGATTCGGCAAGAGAAAGTTGGTGATTATTACATATGTATCGAACAAGAAAAATATTGTTCCACTTACAGAGTTACATTAGCAAAAAGATATGGGAACAGTGATGATTATCATATGATAAATAATCAGATTTATCCAACGTTGTCACAAGCGAAAGCAAGATTTAGTTATTTAAAGAGAAAGGTAAGGTGATTATATGCCAGGTTTATTAAATCCAACTTATGCAGAACTTAAAGCCTATAACGAAGGCGGATTCAGAGAACGGTTTGCAATGGAACACGGACAACGACATACTTTTTGGAGTGTTGCAAGGCAAGCTGTTATGTGGATGTATAAATATTCATCCAAAGAAGAGTATCAAGACGGAAACGGAGCGCAATATGATTTTACACATGAAAGGTGGGTGAATTAAATGAGTATTTCATTGTACAAAATCTTATCTGATTGGCATTACAAAGAGCCTTTAACAGACGAAGAGCAAGATTTAAGGAAAACTTATTATATCAAGTTGCGGGCTTTTGTAGGAGCAACAGCAAGGGGCAATCGAAGAGAACGGATATTAGCAAAGCCGTGGAACACATTATACAGACACGGAATATTTAATCGCTTACGAATTGATAGGGAAACACAAGAAGTAGAATACATCGTTGGTCAAGAAAGATTGTCAGAGATGGCAATCTTAAGAGATTGTTTTGATTAAGGAGGTGTAAAAATGTTATATCAACGGAAAACAAGAGACAAATGGGATATCGAAACCAACTACGGATATGGTTGGGAAGTGGAAAGCACTTATGATAATCGTGCAGATGCAAAGGCAGATTTACAAGAATACAGAATGCATACAATTCATTATAATGCACAGTGCAGAATCAAGCACAGAAGGGAGAAGATAGCATGAACTTGACACCGAAACAGAAAGAAACAATTAAAGACAATCTCCGGGCATTCATAAATAACTTCGGAGAACCACGAATTGAAAGGGATGATTTAGGGAAAGGTTTCTATGTCTTTTATCCTGCTGACAGTGATAGTTGGATTCAGTATTGTTATTCAATTGACTACCTCGATGGTTGGTTGTATGGAGTAGTCCAGGGAGTTGTAAGAGGTGAGTTTAAGGAAAGGAGATCAACATGAATATAACACCAATACCCATTGATGATGATGAGATACCTGTTACATATGGTATCTATCTACATGGTTTGTTAGAGAAAAAGAACGGATTTGATATGGTTAATATTGATGATTTACCGAAAGAAGATGGTATGTATGATTGCATAGTAACAATAGATGATGTGCAATATATAAGCATGTTGTTTTATTGGACATTACCCGCAATTAACGGAAAGAAGTTAAATCGTGGTTATATCGTAGCAGTTGATGATGTAGCATATATAATAGATGCACAACAGAAATTTGAAAGGAGAGCTGAGTACATATGACACGGAAATACAGACTTATCAATTACTTTGATGTTTGGGGAAACGAAAAGGATGGTTACGAAGTTAATAATCTTTGTACCGAAGCTGATGATTTATGGATTGATGATGATAGCACATTAAAGGAAATTGCAAAATTCCTTGTGCAGATAGGATTTCTTGTAACAAGTGATATGAGAAAGTTATATCTTGAAGATGACGGAACTTATATTGAAATTTATCAAAAGAAAGGGATGTACCCATTAGGGAGATTGGAGGCAATAGCATGAAAATATTAACAAAGATAGTTGAAGAGATTATCGGTTATGAAGCTTATGACGGAACAGTTTTTAAGACAAAAGAAGAGTGTGAAAAGTACGAAAATACTGCAGCTTATGTGATTACAGAGAGATTTAAGAAATTGGTTGTAAAGGAAATGGAAGGTATAGATATAACTGAATGTGCCAGTGCCTTTTGTTTATCAGGCACAGATGAAGATTGGTATTATGTATTAATCGAAATTAAGAATGATGATGATTTAAAGGTAGCTCAAATGTATGAGAATTTAGTTGGCTTTAAACATGCCGATAAGCGTTTTACAACAGAAATGATAGGCAAAAGAATTATTGTAGGTGCTGGTGAAGGTGTATATCCAAGACCTGAAAGTGGTAAGAGATGTAATTATCAGTATTGTTATATATGGGGAACTATTGAAGAACAGATAGAAAAATATGCAAAAACATTAAGAAAGTTAGAGGAGGTAAATGACAATGGAAAACAAGCAACAGATATGTAATGCAATATGTCAGGCATTAAGGAAAACAGATGCGGCCGGAAATAATAATGCACTTACAGAACTCCGTTACATACAGAAACCAAACGGAGATGAGATAGTGCGTCCGGTGTTTGAGAACGGAGCTGGAGAGAGTGGTTATTATGATATCAATGTAAGTGGTGATTCTGGAATAGCAATCTTCATGGATATTGTAAATCAGTTTGTAAGAAAAATGTGGTAGGAGGTGAGTGCCATAGCAGAGAAGAGATTTTCGGAAATGAGAAACAAATGGATCGTTAGTTATGGTTCAGAAGTGTGGGTATTTGAAACGGAAACACAAGCAGATGATAAAGTTAAGGAGGTACAAAATGACTTACAAGCAAGCAGTAAAGCAATTTAGAGAACAGTATCATTACTTATACGAAACACAAGTTGACTATTGGACAGGTCAGCAAGCATGGGCGGGATTCGTTGACTATCTTAATAAAGATGGTCAGATAACGGATAAGCAAGCATTTAAATGGCAGACACCTTTCCCTTACGGAAAGCGATTAGGTGTTAAGTATGTTTACACAAGTTTAAGAAATGCATAAAAAAGGAGGAAAGCATATGGAATATTATGGAGATTTAAACAAGAAGAGATTACAGATAATAGCAGATTATAAGTTAAACGATATTACAAATCCTACATCTTATGTAGGATATTTGTATTCAAAGGGATTGCTTTTGGATTATTCCTTAAAGCAATATACTGAAGGTTACATACATAATAGCAAGCAGGGAGATATCCATCCGTGTGATAGTAATATATCTTGGATTATATATAGTGATTGTTGGAGTGCTTCAAAGGCAAACAAAAGAAATAAGAAAACATATTATACCGGTGAATTTACTTGGAATGGAAATAAGATGTATGGAGTATTTATGGAACTTCCAAGAATAGCCAATGATAGCACATTCACATGGAGAGAAAACAGAAAGTACGGAACACTTGAAGCAGTAATCAAAAGTGAAAATTTTGAATACTTATGTGTTTCTAAGTTAGATGGTAATGCATTTGTAGAAGTTAAATATACAAAGCAGGAAAATAAGCACAGAAACAATGTAACCATTGCAAGAATTGATATCTACAATGCAAGCAATGAAGATATTTTAGAAGCTATTAAGAAATGGCAAAACGAAATTATATCTGATTTAAAATTAAGTCAGAAAAATAATGTAGCATAATACATTTTAAGCGTATAAATATACGCAGAAGGGAGATTAAAATGACAGTAGGAAATTTGAAAGAAATCCTTGATTGTTACGATGATGAACAGAAAATTGTTATTGGACAGTATCAGAACTATGGTTCAAATTTTGTTTATAACATCTGTGACGATGTTGAAGAGAACGGAATCAACAAATTTTACGGAAACAATATTAAAGATGCAGTTATGCTGATTCTTGGTAATCAAATTGGCACTATTAAACAGTATGACGATGACGATGACGAAGATGATGAAGATGAAGATTTTGAATGAAAGGAGAGCAAATGACAACATATAAATTATTTCGTATCAAGAACGGAAAGTTATATCCGTTATATGTACTTGCTAACAAGGAATTATTAAAAGGCAAAAAATTAAAGGCAGAAGTTGGTGAGTTAAAAGATGCAACTCATGTAAAAGCAAAGGGTTGCGGCGGAGTTCTATCACTCCGTCCAGGTTTTCACTCTTGCTTTATCCCTTACACAGATTGGATAGGCAAGAAAACAGAAGATGGAACACTTATACAAAGAAAAGATACAGTATGGTGTGAATGTGAAGTAACCGGAAATGAGCAAGTGGTTACAGATCGTAACGGTTTGAGAACACTTCCTAAAAATTGGTATTACTTCAAGACAAATGCAAAACAGAAATGGCCTTGGGTAATATCAGACAACATAAAAATTAAGAAAATACTTACAGATGAAGAAGTGGCAAATATCTGTAAGGCAAATGGGATTAATCCACAAAGAAAGGAGGTGGCATAAATGTATTACTTAGCATGTTGTGATGATGAAGGTAAATGTATTGGTTTCCTTACAGTTGATAAGACAGTTTGTAATGATCCCAATGTGAATCCTAATTACTTAATGTCTTTCAAACGGAAACGGGATTCAAATGAAACAGTAATGCAGATTAATTTATCGAGATTACTTCCTAACGGATATCCGTTTAGGGTAGTAGCAATACAAGGTTGAAAGGAGAAATAATATGAAGATTCTATGGGATTTAGATAAACTTGTTGCTATTCCTAAAAGTAATATTAAAGCATTTGAGATTGATAATATTGATCAATGGTCTAAAGAAGCAAAAGCTAAATGGCAAGGTGGTAGATATTATGTAATAGCAAGATATACTATTTGCATGGGTAATTCTCAAAGGGTATTTACATCTGATAGTAAAGAAGATTGTATAGCATTTATAGAAAATGCATTAGAATGAAAGGAGAATAAGATGGTAGAACCTATTAAGATTACAAAAGAAATGGTGGATACAAAACAGAAACGAATTGATAATGCAGTATCAAATCAGAATGCAACTATTAAAGTTGCAATTGAACATAATAGAACATCTTGTGTATTCAACCTGGACAAACAAGATGAGTTGTATTCAGAAGTGAGAGCAATATTTGAAAGAGCCGGATATAAGATAAAGCCGACAGGTTACATCGGTGGTGTTTGGCAATTGACAGAAGATATATGTTGGTAGAAAGGAGAACGATGATGAGAGCAGAATTATATTATGCAATGCTTAATATTGTTGATTATCTTGCTTTAGAAGATAACATTAGTAAGGAAACAGAAGAGAAATTATACAAAATCTTAGATGAGATTCTTGATATTGATACAGAATATCAGTTACAAGATGGTGAAGATTTTAAGCAAGCACGTAAAGATCATTTTGATGGCATAGCCGATGCTAATGATGCTGGTTCAGCTCGTGATTGGAAAGAAATGGCTGCAATATTTAGACACTTGTGGGTTAATGGTGATAGGGTATCTTTACACGAAGAGGAGTGATGATATGAAATATGAATATTGCAAGTACGATGGAAAACAGTATTGTAACGTATATGTTGATAATACATATGCTAACGGAGTTTTAAGATGTAGCCACGAAATCGATGTAACATTTCTGTTAGAAGATGGTGAATGGAAATTCAATGGGGCGTGGCATATCGGAGTAGAAGATAGTGAATGGAAAGCAGATGAGCAAGAAAGTTTTGAGCAAACATTTCCAGGATTACTTGAAGAAATGAAGAAAGGAATGGTGAAATATGACTAAGATAACAGTATATGATGTTGAAGCAAAACAACTTGAGAAGATAGCTAATGATAATGACACAAATATTGCCGAGGTTGTACAAGCAATTATGGAAGATAAGGAACTGATTGAGAAGATGAAATGGAATAACGGATGGAGGTGAGAAGATGACAGAACGGGAAAGGATATATGATATGTTAAGTTTTACTCTTACTGAGTATGAAAATAGTCCTGACAGAAAGGAAAGTGGTTGGGCAGACACATTATACTATGTATTAGTGGAAGTGCAAAAGAATTGGGAAACAGTTATTACTGCAAATGAAAGCTAAGTTTGAAAGGAGATAATATTATGATGTATTTTGATAGGCGTAATGGAAAAGAAATTTGTCTTGCATTAAATGGGCAGTTATTTGTTAAGGACAACGAAAAAACCAGTAGATTATATGACAAATTAGAAGATGTATGGAAAGCTATTGATACAGATACAATTGAATGGGATAACAAAAACTAAGTTTGAAAGGAGAAAAACAAAATGGATAGCATATGGGAATGTGATGATATAGCAGATTTGGATAATTTATTAAAAGCAGCAGAAGAAGAAACAGGATTTGAACACGGAAGAATACAGGTATACAATGACGATGAAGGTACTTATGCAATAGAAGTTGATGGAGAAGATTATTCTACATTGATTTCAATCAAAGAAGCTGAAGGTACAATAAGAGATTTATTTAATGGAATTAAATTAGCAAATAAATAAAAACTAAATTTTAAGGGAGGTAACGGATATGACGATTAAAAGTTTGAGAAATGAAGCACAAAGAAAATACAAACATTCGGAAAGGTTAACGGAAAAAGCAAATAAACATCTTGAGGACGGAAATGAATTAGAGTGGGAAGAGTGCATTGAAGATGCTTTCTACGAAGATGGCTATGCAGATGCTTTAATGTGGGTAGCTAATCAGTTAGAAGGAAAATAAAACTGAGATTATACGGAGATAAAAAATGAAAATGACACAATTAGAGTTTCAGAGAATAACATCTTATCTAATGGAAGAACTTGTTGAAAATACGGAAAGGGATTGGGATACAAAACATGAGATACTTTGTGAAGAGTTAATAAACGATTTTGATATTGAATTTGAAGATAAATAAAACAAGGTTTTTATTAACAATTTGATACCATATATAGTGGCGATAAAAGAAAATAAACTACTATATATGGTATACCAAATAAAATAACTTTTTCATGAAAGGAGAATAGAAAATGGTAGTTAACGAATTTGAAATTACGGTAGTGTGTGCAAACAATATTAGTCATGATGATGGAAGCTTTCCTGTTTATGGAGATATTTATGAACAGTATGAGGAGTGTAAAAGAGAACATCCTAATGATGAGATTATATTTGGATACTATGTAGAAGATATTAGTATAAGTAATTTTACTGAAACACCAGATTGGTTTTACACCATTGAAGAAGCTATAGAGTGGATTAAAAACAATAAAAGTTGAGTTTTAGGAGGTAGACATGCAAGAAAGCGAAATTAAAGAAATATATGGTAAATCTATATGGGATATGACATCAGAAGAACTGATCAAAAACAATCTTGTAGAGATATGGGTAAAATTAGTTGATGAAAATGTAATGGAAAGGAGATAAAAAAATGACAAAAGTAGCTATAGTAGTTGAGGGTGGCATAGTACAAAAGGTACTTGCAAATACAAATGATATCGAAATTACTGTACTTGATTGGGATTCAGAAGATGAAGATGAGTTAGATATGTTAAATGAAATGGAACAAAAGATTGTTACTGATTCCACATTAATACAAGTGTATTAAGAAAGGAGAATTAAGATATGTATAAGATTGTACTGAGTAACAAATGTGGTGGTGATGGTTATGATGTTCAATATATCGACAAGGAAGATATTACGATGGAAGATCTTGCTGAGATAGATTGGATATTAGATGACGGAGATATAATTAATATTTACAAGGAGAAAAGCAAATGAAAACTAAACGATATTGCATAACATATTTATCACCTGGTGGTATTCATTACCACTTCAGGTGCTATGCAAAGAACAAAAGAGAAGCAAGAAAGGAATGCCGAGTAGGATTAGGAATTAAAAATAAAGATATCATAGAAATAAGAGAGGAGGAAACATGGATATGAAGTTAAGAAATCACAAGGAATTTACGGCACTATTAACAAAGAACGGATTTGAACTACAGAGAGTGTCCGGTGGTCATGAGATATGGAAACGAAACGAAAAGGAAACAATCGTTGTTCCGTATCACAAAGTAAACTTTATGATTCAGCATAGGTTAATCAAAGGTTATAAGTTAAAGGAGGTATGAGATGGGAGTTTGGAAAGACTTTGAAGATTGGCGAGATTCATTGCATTGTGGTGGTGAGCGGCCAAGGGAATGGAGAGAAGCTGAGTTAGGTGCAAGATACGAAATGATTGATTGTGTATATGACAAGGTAGTAAAAGTAATTACTTGTACTGAAAAGAACAAAGCTAAAATTGAAGAGAACTTAAATGATACAGAAAATGATTTATGGTATTACAGAAAGGAGAAACGAAATGACAGAATTTGGTAATTGGTTAGGTAAATCAAACGGAAAAGATATGATTGCTGATTGTTTAAAGGAAGATATCACATATGATCAGGCAGCTTGTGTAGTAACAACATATTGTATCTTATTTGGTATCAATGTAGATACAAAGGAATGGGATGATTTGATGGTATATATCTGGGGATTTTACAATTGTTGGTTTGATACTTATGAAGATATGGATAAAGAGTTGGCAAAGTTTTTGATTTGAAAGGAGAACGGGAATGAAAGATGAATGGATTGATATGTCAAAGATGGTTATTGAAAGTCAGATTAATGAGATTGTTTCAAGAGCATTTGGATTAGGTTATGCAAAAGCAAAAGAAAAAGAAAACAAACCTATGAAAGTAACCGTTGAAACATTCGTTAAGTTATATAAGGCAGAAACATTAAAGTTCCTTGAGATGTGTGAGCAAGGTTTAGATGACGGAAATTCACCTATCAACAAAGATATGACAATTACTTGGAACGGAGTTACTTGTAATGTCGGTAATGGAGCTTCAGTAAGTAATCATGTAGTTGACGGCATTGAAAATTTCTTAAGAGAAGATGATGGTATCGAACCTAAAGAATGGAAATAAAAAGGAGGATAATACAATGGGGCAGAGATCACAGATTTATGTAAGATGGAACACAAATGACGGAAAGAAATTCTTAGTTCCACGGTACTATCAGTGGAATTTTGGTACAAGAATGATAAGCAGAGCAAAGGGAATCCTGGAGTGGCTTAAGGGAAGTGGACAGTATTTATACTCAACACTTCATAACGATAATGTTGAGAAACTTCGTAGGATAATGGATACGAACTTTGATTATAAAGATGTTGTTCTTGGAAGAGATATTATTGATGAATGGCTTGAGTTTAGAGATGCAGATTTTAGTGATTGGGTATTCACTGGTCAGGATAATAACGATGGACAGTTATTCATTGATATGATTGTTGAATGGCCGACAAGTTGGTTAGATGAACCAAAAATAAAATTTAAGTATGCATTTATCGCAGATTCAGATGGTGAAAGTCCTATGAACGGAAATGAATATATGCAATGGGATGAAAGATGTGATGATGATGATTGTGATTATAAAATATGGACAGATAATCCTTATATCAAAAAAGAAATCAAGTACACACAAAGGAATATTGCATATATCGAAAAGAATGCAGAACTGATGACTAAAGAAGAGATAAAGGAGTTTAGAGAGTATCCTTATGTAATAGATATGGGGCTTGAAGAACTTCCTTTTACTTAATCTAACAAGATAAAAATTAAGAAAGGAAAAGATGATTATGCCGAGATTTATAGGAAAAGCTGCAATAAACACAAGAGTAAGAAATCTGATTCAGAAAAGAAGTGAAATGGAAAGCAATATTAATGAGTTGCATGTACAGTTAAGACAAGGTAATCGTAAGACAGGAGTTAATTGTTGGACAGTATCACTTCTTCCGGTTGTTGATTGTTGCAATTGTGCTGAATGCAAATATGAATGTTACGATATTAAGTCAGATATGATTTATCCTAATGTAGTAGCAGATAGATGTAAAAATAGTGCAATTCACAAGGCAGATATCAAGAGATATTGGAATGAAATTGATATGCAGATCAAAGCAAATTTTGTAACGGAATTAAGATTAAATGTTGGTGGTGACTTAAACGATGATGACTTTTCATATGTTGCTGAGTTAGGTAGAAAGAATCCTAAAACAATGATAATGTTCTTTACAAAGAATTACAAGGGAATCAATAAGTTTCTTGAACAGAACGAATTTCCTGAGAATGTTCATCCAATAATGAGTGCTTGGGAAAATACACCAATGGACAATCCAAATAATTTACCTTGCTCTCATGTTCTTTATGAAGATGGAAGAACAACAGCTCCACAGTATGGTGCTATATATTGTGGCGGAAACTGTAGTGAATGTGCTTACAAAGGAGATGGATGTTGGAATCTTAAGAAAGGTGAGCATGTAATATTTAAGGTACATTAATTAATTTGCTGGCTTATCGGCAATACGGAGAGAATGGAGAAGAGAAATGAAAAAGAAACAAGTAAGATTACGGTATGATAATAATTGGGAAGGTCATGGTGAGTATTATGTACTTGAACTTAGAACAGATACAAAAGAAGAATATGGATTATGTTATGCATCACCAGTTAGAGATGGTGAAGTAAGCACTCAGATACTTTTAAGAATTATACAAGTAATTAATCTTGGTTATATATTTGAACCATATTATTGATATGAAAGGAGATAATAATTATGACAGTACAGATTGAAT
>RHMF01000624.1_pt1 | contig 16906 bp, 21 predicted proteins | sample 5365151 | NCBI WGS metagenome assembly RHMF01 (sample SAMN10266501, study PRJNA497801) | feces metagenome | isolation source: feces | host: Bos taurus | place: China: Prairie of Fairy Mountain | collected 2017-08-14 | reverse complement strand
CTCGTCGACATTGCAGGTAATGGTTTCAATACGGTAGCTACCATGGATGTGCTTGAGCATAAGATTGGATGCTAGGTTCACAATAATGGTATCCCCAACGTCGACGCTATTAAGGTCGAGAAAGTCATTGCGGACGGTAACGGATGGTATCTCAATAATATCCTTAAGCGCATGGAGCGCAGCCTTAGAGTGCTCAGTAATGGTTTCATCTAGAGATACAGAGTTCCAGGTCAATACTCGCTCACGGCGGTAAAGATAATTCTCGCTGTCCTCGTCCTCAGAATCATATTCAACGGTATCTTCGCCGTTGCCGGAGCCAAGGGCGTAGATATAGTTGGCCACCTTCTCGATGGAGCGGCTGAAGCTAAATGACTGGATGTTGCCACCCTCGCCGTAGTACAACACGATGGATGGACGATAAACACCCTTGGCCTCGTAGGTGTTGAACTTCTTGTCTGGGGTAAAGTCGAAGTCACACCCCCCAATAACATTGCTCATCTGTTGAATTAGGCTCGCCACCTCTTTGCGCTTGTAGTGGCGGTTGCGCTTGACTACTGCCCCTGTATGGGTGCCACGACGGACGCCGAAGTCTCCACCAGGTTTCTGGTTGCATTGGTTGATAACACTCCACAAGATTTGGTTCTGAGCGATCTGGTTAAAGTCGGCGGTAACGTACTGGGTCTTATAGAAGTTGAGATAGCCGACACACTCCACCACCACCTGCACGGAGGGGTCATTAGTGGAGTAGGTGAACCGATAAGCATTAGTGCCGATTAGGTACTGGCCATTGCGTTTCACTCGGACATCGCAGCGCCCAACCTCGAAAAATCCGAACGGGTCATTGGCGAAGCCTAGATCGGTGAGTAGTTTCTCCATGCGGTTTAGGTCGATAGAAAAGGTTAGAGTCTCGGAGCCATTGAGCGTCTTAGACCAGGACAGGCCGGAACAGTATTGGCGAATGTCCGCCAATGGCTGTCCGTCCTTGTTCCATATCTCGATTTCGTAGTGTGCCATTAGATACTTAGATACCCCTGCTTAAACTTGACTTCAGCATACCCTGAATCGTCGGATGCTTCAGATGTTAGATAGAGCTTGTTCTCACCCGGAGCCAAGAGTAAGAACTCGGACTCGGCTGTCTTGAGATGGTAGGCGTCTTGGCCATTGATAGTAATAGTGCGAGCCTGCGAGTCGATAATGGCTACATCCTGGTCAATCGTGTATTCGGTCGCGTAGCTCACTTCCATCTCCCCTTGCGCCCCTGCACTTGGCACGAGTGAGATATTATTCACTCCGCCATACAGACTGGCGATGAAGTTGAGCTGAGAGAGTAGTGTGTCATCTGTGATTTCGGTGTCGGTTGGGGTTGCGAGTGCGTAATAGACGGTGGTGGGGTGAGTTGAGAGCCAAGTCTGGAAAGTTGCCAAGTCTGTGATTGCATCATAACGAATTGCCGTCAATGAGCCACTCATATTTATTGACAGGTTGTAATTTGTTGAAGATGCGACGTGCCAACGCGGACGGCAGATAAAGTAGTCACAAAGAGCGTTGGTGGCTGGGTTGCCGTCAAAGGGTAAAGAGCCAAATGAGTTGTCTAGTTGGAAGTAGCCACCACTTGATGTCCAGTTTTCGCTTCCGTCAAATACCACCTTCCCCACCTGTTTCTCGACATACCACTTGCCATCGTCCTTGTAGATTCTGTCCTGATAGTCACCAATTTTGCAGAGTTCGTTAGAGCCTAAGTTAATGGTGTAGCTCTGCCCTTGATATGGCTCGTAGGTTGTGGCGGTTGAGCCGAGTTCTAATTGCGCCCAAGACGGTAAGCCAAAACCTGCGCCTGACTTATAGATGCGAATTGCGGCGGTGGTTGCGTTCCTTGTTTGCTCGATTTGTGCGTCCGTAAAGGCGATAGGACAAGTAATTGTTGTGCCTGCCGTTCCTGTTACTGTCCCAAAGTTGCCTGCGCTGTTGCCGTCTAAGACGAGCGAGACGGTGTTATAAGAAACATCTTTGTCTAAAACTGTCGAGAAAATATAGTTTGTGCTTTTCTGAACTACGTTTTTGTTAATGTTAAACAAAATGATGGAATTGCCACCTGCTAGAGAAATGTTGCTAATCAGGTTTTTCCCCACCACTCCCACCGTCTGCTCGCCTGTCACCGTCTTGACTTCTTGTGGGTAGTCTGGGTTAGGGGATGCTGTTCCGCCGACATAGGGTTCATACTCCGTTGCCGAACTCCCAGCCTCAAGCATTGGGTTTTGTAGCTCGAACACTTGTGAGCCAGATGGTGCTAGGAAGTATAGGTGCAGAGCGTTCGGAGCGCCGAATGTCTGCGCCGCCGTCGTTGTGATTGTGAAGCTGAACTTTTTCCATGTCGAGTTGAGCATTCTGTATGCCTCCGATGCGGAAGCTCCACTCGCGTCTTTTAAATCCCCTCTCTGTCCGATGATGTAGCCCTGAGTGTTTAGAAGGAGCGAACTTGAGTTTTGGCATCTTGCCTCAAATGACACAGTATAAGTGCCAGCTGGCATAGTCACGCTTGAGTTATAGTAAGTTGCCAAAGCTGTGGATGAGGTTGACGCTTGGATTGTAGATTTGAAACCGTTGCCTTGTCTTGTGGAGTCAACAGATGCGCTTGTGTATAGAGTAGCGGTGTCGAAGTCGATTAGGTTTTTCCCACTATAAGTCTGTTGCGTGGCGTTGCCAGAGAGTTGGGTGAGAGTGAGTGGAGCATCCTCGATGGCATCCGAGATTGTGATGTAGTCGCCTGATTCGGTTTCATAGCCCGACCAGTTAATGGTGTACTGCAGGTCGGCATCGAGTTGCATCTGCTGGTTAGTAGTGGTGTTGACGACCGTCGGACGATGGAGTGGACCGTAGAGTTTCAGGATAGGATAAACCGTCTCCTCGCCATTCTGAACAACCGTATCTTCGGCCCCACCGCCAATAGCAAGGGGTAGGCCGAAGTTAATCTCGAAACCGCCAAGAGCCTGTTGGACATAAAGAATGGCCTCGGTGCCAGCTGATGCGCCATCATCGTAGATGAGCGGATCGTCAGCTCGGAGCTGAATAAGAAACTCCTGGGTCGTCAGGACGCGCTGGAGCGCCATCTCGCAAGAGATAGTGCGAACAGAGATAGCATAAGAATTGCCAGCCTCGGTAGTGATGCGGAGCGTGAGTTGTTCCTTGCGCCCCTGACCGAGTAGAGATGCGATGGCTCGGCGCTTGGCCTCAACCTGGGATACATCAGGGTTAGCGATGACGCCACGAATGGTAATCAGGCGAGCGTCGTAGTTTTGAGCCGATGTCCAGCCACCATCGTAGCCAGCATTTACCCCACTGGTGGTCCTAATCTCTGGTAGACCTGCTAGGCCCTCGAGTTCTGGCACCAAGAAAACACCCTCGGTAGCCGAGTTGAGTTCTATCTTAGTTGTTGAGCTTTCGATTGAGCATTGAATGTTGTTCGTCATACTATCTCCTAAATTGCGGTTGCGACTTCCCAGCCGAGCTTCCTGGACGCTTCCTTAACGTCTAGATCGTTGGCCACCTGGTTGAATGTATTATTCTGAATGACTTGCGCTGGAGCGACGGTTGGGATGTTGGACTGAGTTGCTCCTGCATAGTTCGTACTAAGACCGAGAGAAGCTTGCCCGGACATTGCATCGATGGCGGTGGCGGTAGTGTCCCTGGCGGCCTGCTCGAGTTTAGAATCTAGGCTTGAGATACCAATCATCAAGCCCTCGGTCAAGTTACGGCCAAGTTCCATAGTCTTGCGTGACGGTGAGTGAGATTGAGCGGCCTTCTTAGCGTCCTCAATGGCTCTTGAAACTGCGCCAGCTAGCGTTCTGCTAACTAGGCCCTTCTTGCCCTCTAGGCCATCTAGAAGCCCCTGCATAAGGTCAATACCGAGATTCTTGGTAGCCTTCGTCGCTAGCGGTTCATACTTGGTGATACTGGTAGCGAAGTTGCCAGTCAGGCCCTTAGCGCCACTCTCGCCAAGCTTCTTCATCTCTTCGGTAAAGGTGGTGCCATTTTTCTTAGCGTTGTCGTAGATGGTTCTCCAGGCATCATCCTGTCGTGCCATGGTCTGAGCCAGGTAGTCCACCGTATTTTCCATGTCCTCTTTGGTGCCTTTGACCAAGTTGCCATTGGCATCTTTGTACTCGTAAGTCTTACCTTTCAACTCATCAAGTTGTTTTGCCACGAGATTGTACTTGCCAGCCCGAATTTCCTCGGCCAGTGTGAGCTTATTTATTTCGTTAAGCTCGGTCATACGGTTTTCTTTTTCAGACTGTTCAGCTCGAGCCGTTTTTCCCTTGGCATCATTGTACTTATTTTGAGCGACCGTTCTGTCCTCGGTGGCTTGTGCTAATTTCAGCTCGGCAATACGGTATTCATCGGTGCCTTTCTTGCCCTCTTTCTTCAGGCGATTGACCTCTTCCTCGGCGTCTTTCACGGACTGTTTCGCATACAGGTATTCAAGCTCGGCTGAGTTCTCTGCACTCTTGGCATTGCTAATATCGTCGAGTAACACTTTTTGAAGCTCAAGCGAGCGGTTGTAGTTGTCGGCAGCGTTTTTCTCGTTTACGATTTGCTTCTGGTAATACTCAGATACATTCTTCGCGTGCTCAGTATTAGATGCGATTTGCGAAACACCCATATACACGGCAACTCCAGCTGCGGCAAGAGCGCCAAGTCCAATAGATAGCGTGGCCAACTTGCTCGTAAGGCCGACGGTCGAAGCCCCGGCTACATTCATGGTGGCAGTCAGAGAGCCGTTAGCGGCGGCAAAGGATGCTGACCTGGCTGTAGCGGCCGAAAAGGCGGCACTAAGTCCACCGCCAACGCCGATAACTCCTGTGAATGTCTTTACGACGGCGACGCCCTTAACTACGGTGGCGAGTAAGCCACCGATTCCGAGTGCTAGACCTTTGACCAATGAGATGGTGCCAGCAATGACCTTGAATGCGATAAATGCTTTCAAAAGCTTTCCCAGAGCCTCTCTAGCGACCTCTGTCTCAGCAATCCACTTAATGACGTTCTTGACCACCCCAATGATGTTTTTAAGAACCGGGATAATCTCATTCTTGATTGGTGGTACGATGTATTTGACAATGAACTGACCGACCTTCTTGAAGCTCGACGTGAAATTATCGAGTGTAGTGTAAATATCCCCCGTGCCGAAAGCCTGGACAACCTCGGCTAGAGCCTTCGTGATACGAACTGGAATAAGGCGAACGGCGGTGCCAATAGTATGAGTGGCATCACCGACCTGATCCTTGAATGACGTGATACCAGCGCCACCCTCGTTGTCTAAGTCAATAAGAGCCTTCTGTAAATCTTCCAAACGCTCCTTGGCATGAGCGTTCTTATCTTCAGATATCCACTCATAAAGGTCCATACCGTCGAGCTGATCGACGGTCTTTTTGGCACTCTTAGCGTAGTCCTGGAGCGACTCATTGTTCTGGCCCATATACTTGGCCAGCTGTTTGAGCTGTCCCGGCATGACCTCCATCATAATCTTCCAGTCTTGCATGGATGGACGGCCACGCGAGATAACCTGAGTAAACTGCTCAAACGCGCGGTTGGCTTCTAGCTGACCTTTACCGCCAGCTAGAGCAGCATCGTTAAAGGCGATTGCCAGGTTGGTAGCGTTATATGTGCCCTTATTGAGCTTGCCAGTAGAGCTAGCCAAACGTTGGGTGTAGGACACGATCTCATCAAGAGTGGTCGGCAAGCCTTCAATACGATCAGAGAGCTTATTCACGGATGACGATGACTCGTCCGTTTCAAAGCCCAAGTTCTTCATAATCTTAGGAAACGTATTCAGGGTATCGACACGAGAGATGGCATTATCGAGAGAGCTGCTAATAGCTGAGATAGCCTTATGGGTAACCTGTGCCGTGACGCCAGCGATAGCGCCAGCGGCTTTGCCGAACTTAGCTGTGAAATTATTAGAAAATTGGGCACCTACCGAACTGCCGAGTCCACCGAGCTGTTTTGTGATGGTGGACTGAATGCCCTGCATCTGCGGAGCTATTCGGATGTATGCGGTACCTAGATTGTTTGCTGATGCCATTTTGCGGTGTTCTCCGTTCTACCAGATTGACCGCTCTGTGGCGTAATTAACTAATTAAATCTTATCACACTAACCGCCTAGGCGCGTCATACGCCCGGCGTCTAGAGCAAGGTGCAAGGCCTGATTGTCCATGTTTCTGGCCTCCCCATAACTAGGCTCGACGGAATCGACTCGAGCATAGACACGTTGGCCACCGCGGCTGTTAGGTAAGCCAATGGCCACCTCGGTGACCTGGAATGTGTTCGGGTGCTCCCTCATGGCCCCAGATATACGGTCGGCACGTTCGGCGATACGCTCAGCGGCTTTGACGACGGCTGGTCGAGCCATTTCTTGGATCACGGTGCGACCACCCTCGTGTCCAGTATTGAGTACGAACTTAACTTTCTTGCTCATTTGGCTTAACTGTAACACTTTGGCGCGGTCTTGACAGAATTGCCTTGATTTCGTCAAGATCATGCGCCTCGGTCTCTTTCTCTTTCTTTGGTTTGAGTTTCTCCATGAACTCGGGTAGCCATAGCTCGGGGTATTCTTTGGGGTTTCGCTTGGTAGCATCTTCGGTCTTCTGCCACTCCAATACCCTCAGCTCGTGCCAGATGTGGTTAAGTAGGACCTCGCGCCACCCCCATTCGTTCTCAGGATGAATCTTGCGAGCCACTCTCGACTCGGATGGGAGCTGAGCGGTAAGCCTCGCCCCTCGACTAAACTCAACCTCGGCTAGGTTTAGGTGGTAATACTGCTGAAAATCTGCCTCTAGTTCGTCTCTGTAGAGCTTTCGGACGGCCCAGAAGCTTCGTCTTTTGGGTCAGTAATGCCCAACATCTTATTCACGGCATCGGATGCGATGCTCATCTTGAATTTGCCATCACGCTTAGTGAAGTGGTCGGCCATCTTCTTGTAGGCCTCTTCGCCAATGCCCATCTTGAGAATGTCAATAATCTTGGCTGGATGTTCTTCGGCTTCTTCGGTCGCCTCAAAGAAACGAACATCATCGAAGTTGTCTAGATCGACGTCTAGCTTGTAGCCGTCTACTACGATGTGCTTGAGATTTTGTGCCATAAAATAGTCTCCGTTTATTGAGAACTATTTATCATGTGAGGTCACCAATGTCAGATAGAAAAAGCCACCCTTGGCGAGAGTGGCTTTAACGGAGAGTTATAGACTAAGCCGAAGCTTGTACAGCGGCGATGTATTCGATGTGATAATCGCCATTGCTGTTCGGGCTGGCGCTGAATACGGCTGGGTAAGCAATAGCGGTCGTATCATCATAAGTGATGTCTCCACCACGATCCGCAATCTTAGCGCGTGGGATAACCACACGTTTGACGCGGCCACCAGTTAGAACTAGCTCGATAACCACGACGTGCTCTTCGAGGGCTTTACCGGTCGAGTGGACGGTAATGACGCCGTCTGTTTCGGTGACGTTTGATGCGCCGTAGATAACCTTCAGCGTGTCAACATTCGTCTCGATGAAGTTGACGGTGTGGGTTTCAGAGTAGCTCGACTGTTCGGTCAGAACGGTGTCACCGCCCCAAGCCTGAACCTCTTCGGTGTCCGTCTCGATAGACTGGACGTAGCCATCTTCAGAGATGTAGCCCATATTAACGAAAGCGCTGGCGAGAGCGGTCGTTCCGTCGGTTGGTAGAGTTGTGCCAGCTGGAGCGATCCATACGCCGCCAGCGGCTTTTGGCTTGCCGAATGATACATTCGATGCGTTATTAGTTGCCATTAAAGTGTCTCCTGTTTGGAGTAGTAGCCCAACAGTTCCCTGCTCGGTTATGAGTCGAGTGTATAGCAGGCCGGAGTCTTTGTCAGAATTGCCATACAAAGCGCTTAATTTGAGCTGTGAGCGACTTTAGACAAAAAGATGGGTATGAACCCATCTTTGTCTTGTAGGCTAAATAAGCCGCCTATGTCTACTCGCTGTCGCCAAAATTGGTGTTGAAGTATAAACAGGCTGGGTAGAATGTACGATCCTGTGTGGTGGCCTCGATAGATGTCGACGCGCTCGATTGGACATTCACATAGATATAACCATCTGTGCCGACGGCAAATGGGACCGCGAATGCGTTTCTCATAACAGCGGTGCCTGTGTAGCTAGCGCGGTAGTGGGTTACGCCTGCCCCATCGACCTGGTACGCGGCGGTTGGAGCGGTGTAGAGCTGTAGGCCAGTCTTTACCCCATACTTGCCACTAAGTCCTGGTACGGCCACGAGCGTGCCAGTCTTAGACGAGCTGGCAGAGTTGGATACAAAGAATGTGCCATACACCTTAAACAGGGAGCCATCAGCGCTCTGCGCCAGTTTTACGGTGCCACTACAAGTAAGGTTAGAACCCATAGCGGTGCTTGTTACTGACCAGCTTGTGTAGTCGGTCAGGGTCATGCTAGCCATAAATGACTCGAGCGTCGCCTTAAGCTCTGCAATGGCGGCGGCGCCAGATGCAATGGTGCGCCTGTCGGTAAAGGTGGCGTTTGTTAAGGCCGTTGCATTGGCCGGGATAGTTACATTCCAGAGAACCATATAGGGGTTGCCTGCCCCAATAGCCGATTGGATGGCGGCGGCGGTTGGAGCGCTCGGACTTGCGGCTGGAGTGCCGGACACGGCTACGAACTTCAGGATGCCGTTGGTGTTGTCCACCACACTAGTACTTGGCGTGACTGAGTTGTCGATGTAGACCACAATCGAGTCGATACGAGCTGTCGATGCGGCAGTTGCGATAGCAATAGTGTTGACGGCATCGGATGCGATGCGGCGAGCGAAGCCCGTGCCTGTTGAGATTAGACCATTGCCGGTAGATAGGCTGACGTTCATGCCTGAGCCAGCGGTCGCCACAAAATCACTCTCCGTAGCGACGCAGGAACCGTAGAGCGCATTCTCGAATGCAGAATAGGCGGCGGCTGAGTGTAGGCCTCCAGCCATGTTGAATACTTTATTCGCCATAAATATCTCTCCTTGTGTTAGGTGTTATAGAATCAACGATTTGGTTGCCAGAGATGCCAAGAGCTTTCAGCTCGGACTTCTTAAACCACAAGTCGCCTGATGGATTGGTAAAGCGATAGTTCTCGCTGTATGGCCCGGCAGACTGCGAATAGTTATCCACAGGTGGCACGTCGGTCGGAGTAGCCATGGCGCGTTTGACCGCCTCCATAACGACCCACTTAGCAATGTTGGCGAAGTCTGTGCTATCTTCGACTTTCTGGTCTAGATCAATCCCTGCCGCGTCCGCATAAACCCTGAGCCTAGAGCTTGCGAGCGTGAGTAGGTTGTTGGCGCGATCCGTTTCGGACTCGGTAATCGTTCTCCAAAAGACGGATAGGTCATCGACGGTTGCGTAGTTATTTGGTTCGTCTGCCATGTTTCTCTCCTTCTAAATGCTTAAACCATTTCTGGTAGTTCTCGACCTTTTCATGGACATAAGAGTTCCCCCCATTCTTTGAGTAGACGTCATATTCGTGCAAAATGTTCTGATAGTTAGTTGGTAAACCGTCCTCTAACACGGTAAGATGGTCCTCCATAATCATCTGTAAGATGGAGTCCTTGGCGGCGTTCTTCTTGGCCACTCTAGACTGGCAGATGGCCGTGATGGCGGTTGTAAGGGTTGGGAACCCGGCCGTGATAAGAGCGATGATGATTGCTTCGTCCATTACTCTTCCCCTCCTGATAGCATAAAGTTCGACGGTCGAGCCGATGCGGTTCTGCGAGATAGGGCTTCGGCCTCACGGATGTTCATGCCAAGCATACGGTAAAGCGTGGTGGTGCCAGCAAGCTCTGGCATAGCCTGAATGAGCTTATTAACAGCATCGCCAGCCGATCCAACATCAATCTGGAATAGTGGTTTCCAGGTCGGCTGGATAGTTTTAAGGCGAGCCGGGATGGTCGAATTGCCATCTAGGACAAGGCGCATCGAGATAGCTATCTCGCGGTACTCTCGGCCAAGCTCCGCCTGGCTCTCTTGAGCTTCTAGGAGCAGATCATCAGACATAGCGGATAGGCTCTCGGCTGATGTTGGGTTGGCCGTTTCGTAGCCAAGGTTGCGGAGCGTGAGTGCAGTTTCGGCGCAGAAGTCTCGAGCTAAGTCTTTCTTCTGGTCGCTGAACTGGTTGATGCTCATCTGCGCCAGCTGACCAATCTCAGGCTTCTCGCCATCCTCATCACGAGTAATGCCCCAGACCTTGCCTATAGCGCTCTCAAGGTTGGCGTTATCCATGGTGCCTTCGGCTAGGCCATTGATGTAGCGCTGTGGGGCTGAGTAGAACTCAGCGGCAATCTCGTAACGAATCTTTAAGCGGCCAACTTCGTCCACGATTCTACGAACCGTGTTAGAGATACGGCTCTTACCGAACGGACGATCCGCCGATTGACGATGAGTGAGAACATGGAGCAACGGACGGCCAGTTGGGTTTTCCACAACCCTCACTAACTGTTGGTTGATAAAGTAGGCAGTAAAGTCTTTGGCAAACAGGATGTAATCGGCCGGCACCAATCCGATATTGCTCCAATCGCGCCAAAAGCCCGTGTAGATGTTGTCTTCGTATGGATACCACCTAACTACCGCCAAACCAGTATCGAGTAGGCCGGTGCGTTGGTCGATAGTACCCGTGGCCTCGGTGGCCGTGAACGGGAGAAGCTTCACTGAGCCGTCATCTGTAGGCATAGTGGCTACAAAAGAACACCCTGCGATAAGGGCATCGGTCTTAGCCTTGTTGAGAATCGCCGCTGCTCCAGTATCGTCGAACAGGTCATTGATACCAAAATCGTCATTGGCGAAACCGTCGAAGTTGATACGGTCGGCAATAGTGTTAACAGCGCGACTAGCCCAGCCCACGCCTGGTCTCATATTCTTAAACTTCTTAGGCACCGAGATGCCTAAGTCCACCACTCCCTGAGTGGCGTTGTAATACTCGTACTTCACTCCTGCAGACCATGCGAGTGTCTGGAGCTTGTTCAGAAGTTTGGTAGCGACTTCATTGACTGCATTAGTAAAATCGTCTGGCATTTTGTTTCCCTCTGTTACCAGACTTGACCGCGCTGTTGCGTGCTTAACTTTAATTTGATTATAACACTTCCACTAAGGTCACGTTTTGCGCCTCGCCAGCTGCCATAATCTGGCTTAGGCGTTCTTCGGTAACCTGCCATTGGTCGTTGACTGACCTAGTACACCCGGCGACCACGTCGTAGAATGGCGCGACTGCTTTGACCACAATAGGTTCTTTAGGCTCGGCTTTCTGAACCTCGACTACCTGCACGTCTTCAACATTCTTAGCTTTGTCTTTCTTGGCCATAGTTTCTCCTTATTGCTTATATTGTTTCCAACCTTTGCCCGTGAGAACCCCGTTATGAGATTTCCATCCAGATGTCTCGATAGAGCCTCTACAATGGTCATGTTGAGCAAAAACTTCCCACGTCGGCTCGACAAAGGTGCCGACGTGCCTAGCGCACCATTCGCAACAGCTGGGTAGCTCGGTGCGTGTAGCCACCCTATACTTACCGCTCTGTCCGGCGGTCTCAAAGGCATCGTACTGAGCCTTATGAATCTGATCTTGGAGCCATAGCTCGAGCTGAGCGATAACATCATCCCGGCCACCAAGAGAGATAGAGTCGGATAGGTTCTTGGCCATGCCGTAGTAGTTGTTATTGATACCTGGGCCTCTGGTGTACTCAATCTCCATGTCGTAGGCGTTCATAGCATAAATGACATCGTAAACCTCGGTGCCAGCCTCACGGAGTAGAATCTCAAGGTTGAGCTGGCGTGTCTCGGGGTCAACCTCGGTATTGAGAATCAGGTCGACGGCTTCTAGTAAGTCCCTGTCGATAGTATCTGCAAGCTTACCGTAGTTCATCGTAGCTCCAATCATTGGCGCGAGCCTTAACCTTATCTAGCAACTCAATGACGCGTTCTGAGCGTTTCCGTGAGTAAGTTCTCGCCCGAACAGGGGCTTGGCGTGCGATAAGGGCATCTATCATCTTGGATGCCTGTTGGTCGGTCGTAGCATCGAGAATAGCATCCACGCTCTTGGCGTTCTTAACGGTCTCGGAGTCCGGCGACACAATGCCGTTAGAATAGAGCATCTCTTTGAACTCTTTGAACTCTTTGAGTCTCTGGACGGTCAGATCCTTGATGTAACTGCGTTGAGTGGGGGTTGCCATATAACACCTAGATACCAAGTTTCAGAAAAAATGTCAGATAGAAAAAACCACCCCTTTCGGAGTGGTTCTCTCTAGTTGAGCTAGGCCGAAACCTGAGCTTGCTTGATGATGGCGAATGCGTCGTCGTCAAGAATCGCGAAGCCAAAGATAACTTCAGCGCGGATAGCAACTTCGTTGGTGCGCTGCAAGTCACCAGCACCATCTGGATCACCGTATTCGATGAGATGAAGCGGAACGTTGCGAGCAATGCCCCATTTAAGAGCGGACCAGTCAGCCATGATACCACCGACGCCAGTCGAGATAGCGTTTGGCAACTCGGCAGAACCAGAAACCGTGTTAGAAACAGCGGCTTGGATGCCAGCGATGCGGTCGACGTTGAAGCCAAGACCGAGTTCTGGGAACACACGGTCTCCGTTGGATTTCTTGGTGCGAGCCAAGACACCAGCGTAGACAGGGTCAAGCGCGATACCAGTTGCTACATAACCAGAGCCTTGGAGTGCGGCGGCAGCAGCGTCAAGGTCGACCTCTGGAGTTGCAGAAGTGGAATTGATGACGTGACCATTGCCGCTCTTCGTGATGTAGTCTGTGACGGAGGCGGCGACCTGACCAGTAAGTGGGTTGATGCCGTGGATAGCTACTAAATCAACAGCGCGGCTGACACCGGTAGCAATGTTGCCGGCGAGAGCTTCCATTAAACGTAGACGATATTCTTCGTCAGCGTAGCGAACTTCATCGCTAAAGCGGTAAGTGAGCTGAACCTTGTAGGTCTTGCTCGTCTTCTTAGCTGGGGTACCGTCCATGCTGGACTTGTTTGCACCTTCGCCGACCAACTCAGCTTTTGGAGTGCCGGTAAAGGTAAAGAAATCGGTAGCGCCAACCATGATTTGTGGATCATCTGGAGTCAAGCTTCCGATGATGCCACCCTTGATGTTCTTCTTCCAGATGCCCGACGCGGTATGTTCCGCAAGGTCGAGAGCATTGGTCAAAAGTGGGTTTGCCATGATTAAAAACTTCCTTGTGAGATTATTTGGTATTATTCGACCCAAATAAGTTGTCAGCCAGTTTAGCTAAGTCAGATTTCTTAGTTTCAGGCTTCTCTGTTTTGTCGATGTCGATAGCCTTCGTGGTCATGTTGTGCGCCAGCTTCTCTGCTCGCGTTCGCATTTCCTCGGCCGTATCGCCCGTGACAAAATCGGCTAGATCGTCTGAGAGTTTGAACTCATTAACGATACGGACTTTCTCGGTGGCCAGCTCTGCCGCCTTGACCTTGTCTTCCAGATTAGCTTTATCTGTCAACAGGCCGTTGATCTTGTCCTCGAAATCTCTCTGTTTCGCTGAGAACTCCTCATTCTGTTTCTTGATTTCGTCGTAGTCGGCGTACTTGCGATTGACGCGGTCGACACGCTCCCGAACTGCTTGGTTGATGTCTTCCTGCGACAAGTCCGCTTCTACGAACTCGCCGTCTTCGTTTTTCTTGTAATATTGGGTCATTCCGCTATTTCTCCAGTTTGCGTTTATCTGTTAGCGCGAAAATAACATACAAAAAACGGCCTGTCAGACAAGCCGTTTGTCAGTTAGTTTTCCACAACCCTGCGATGGAATACGTCTACATAGAGCTGGTACCGATGGTAACCCTTGGCCGTGTCATCGAGTGAGATATTCGAGTTCACCGTGGCCTGAGTGATGTTCTCATTATCCTCACGGAGCTGAGTGATGTGGTCGGCAATAAAGCTGGCAATCTCGGAGCAGTCAGCACGAGAGTTCTTGTCATACACCTCAATAAGTACCTCGGCGTTGTCGCCCACCATGGCGACGCGGTTGCCGCCGGTGCGCCTGACTAAAATGAACTGGTTCGGCAAGGTCTTAGGGGTGTCGGAGCTTGCCGGATAGCCCGGCACTAGCTCTCTAAGCCAACTAATAACAATAGCTTCAACGTTCTCACTATTCATACATAGCCTCCGCTCTAAAATAACGATTCCACTGGGTCGGGCAGTTCTCGTTCATGAATTGGACGGACGATGAGTCAAGATGGAATGTCTTGCCGCCCCATTCAACGTCTGAATCGCCAAGATCGCCGGTAAAGGTCTTCGGTAGGTGGATGCGAACTTGGTCCTTGCCCTGTTCGAGAGCCTGTTGCTCTTTTTTGCTCGTAGGCTCAGTAATTGGCGCTATAAGGCAACCATCAACAGCTATCTCTTCTGTGGATTCGATTGGATTCCCGAACGCGTCAACCTCGTTACCTTGAACTGTTTTAGTAAAGGTTAGCGTCAATGTCTTCATAAGGTCTCAATATCATGGTTTAGAGTTGGTGTCAGATTTAAGACGCGGCAAGTCACCTCGGTTGAACCGTTTAGAGAGTGAGTCTGGGTTGAGCTCCCAGTTGTAAATATAGCTAGGTATGTGCCAATCGTTGCGTGTAAACAGCTCAAGCCCTAAGCTCTTCAGCCAGACAATATCTTCGCCGACATTCATATCTTCGTCGAAGCGCTTATACCCGATAATTGACCGCCTAAACGCCCAAGCCCAGACCGCATAGTTGCCATAAAACTCATCTCTAAACGGGATAATTCCGCCAGATGTAGCGAGAGCCGGGAATGTCGCATATCCATACCCATCCATGGCGTCGACGATGTTCTGGATATAGGAATCTGTCACATAGTCATCGGCGTCGATAAAAGTAACAATCTCGCCTCTTGCCCCGTCCAGACCTACATTTCTACTGTGCGAAACACCTTGATTTGGCTGGCATAAGTTCATAACTAAGTCGGCGTACTCGTGTGCCTCGTAGCTGACCGGCAATGGCGGATACGGCGAGCAATCGTCGACTACGATAACCTGCGTCTTAATCTTAGCTTGCTCTGCCTGGACGCCAAGAAAAATAATAAGGTCTCTGGCATTCTCGCGAACGGAATTGCTATTGGCGTAGCACGGAATAATAATCGATAATTTATAGTCGTCCATCTAGTACATCCTCCCATAATGGGCTTATTTCTTCTTCTCTTGGCTTCGGCTTAAGACTCTTAAAGAACGGCTCGATATTATCACCGTTATGGTAGATGTAGCCATTCTTGCCGTTCTGGATTAGTTTCCTTAGCTCTGGGATATCCGACACGATACACGGAACTCCAAGCTGTAACGCCTCCCGGACGGAGTAACAGTAGGACTCGTTGTAGCTGAGCTGAATCAGGTAGTCTGCCGCCCTAAGTAGCTCCTGAGCGTACGGCGTGGGTTGGACAGTAATGACGCGTGGATTGTCTCTAAGATAGAGCTGAGCAGAGTCCTCGCCTTGCTCAATGGATGAGCATAAGAATAGAACGTAGTCCTTGTCGGCCTCGTCGAAACGGCGGAGCAAGGCCACTAACTTATCTACTCCCTTCTCCGGCGTGGCCCGTGTCAAACTCATAAAGACAATCGGCCTAGAATCGCGTTTAGATAGGATATTCGGTACAACTATCGAGTCGAGCTGAAAAGCGCGTTGTAGGCCCTTCTGTGCGGTCTCAGACACACTTAAAATGGCACTTGTCCGTGGGTTCGGTCCCCACACGAAATTGCGCCATTGTGGCATCTGCTTTAAGGCATAGAAATCGGCATGAATCTGCTGGTAAATCTTGCGAGCGTGAACACGATCCATGATGGCCGGAGCGGAGTCGTAGTTCGTAAAGATGCACACGTCGGCATCATAGGTCTGGCGGCCGTCATCGATAATGACATCGTGGTACTTCCCGAGAGCCATAATCTGATCCGAGTCGCCAGAGCCGAATACAAACACAATGTTACGGTCTCGGAATGCCTTGGCGATAGCCATATTAGCCGTCTCGATGCCGCCAATCTTGTAACAATATTTCTGGTGAATCATGATACGGTTCCCTTTGCGTTCTGGGTGCTTAACTCCAGCGAACTCACCTAGGCGCAACCTAACGATATTACGGACGCGCTCGTAGTCATCCGTTTCAAACATGGAGCCGACATTTACGGTGTTGCCTGTCTCACGGTCTGAGAACTCATGTAGGACACGGATAAGATAGCCCATTAGAAAACCACCTCCTCTTCGACAGGACCTCCAAGATACTCATCAATGATCTGTTTTGCTTGGTCGAAGCCAACAGCGAAGCGTGCCATGTAGTCTCGGCGCTCAAGCTCAACTAATAGATCGTGCTGCTCCCGGATGTGTTGGTCGGCCACAAGGGTGCCGTCTTTCTTCAGGATTCGAGTGCCGTCTCTTTTCAACTCCAAAAAAAGACCGGCAAAACTGTATTTGTCTGGTCCTATTTGAACGGTTCTAGGCTCGGCGATAAACATATCTGGCCAAGCCCTACGCCCACCATTCTGGCGGCTCTGAATGCGAGCCTGGCCCGGAGTGAGCCGGATGCCAGAGCCGTAGTCTGAGTGGAATAGAACGTGCGGGTAGCGAAGCCTCAGATAATCGGCTACATGGCATTGGAGCGTAGATTCTTTCATCACTCCTCCTTGCCCCTTAGCTTCATTATTAGCTCCCGCAAGTGCTTCACGCAGCCGACTATCATGACATTCCCATCCCCGATTCTCACATATGTTTCAACTGGATTTTCTTCACAATTCTTACAGCTCATTCTTCCTCCTCTCCTTCCTTGCTTTACGAATAGCTCGTAAGATTATTTTCTTCATGTTCTTGAGGTTCATTTTCTCACCCCTGGCGTCTTAGTTT
>RHMF01001231.1_pt1 | contig 16917 bp, 22 predicted proteins | sample 5365151 | NCBI WGS metagenome assembly RHMF01 (sample SAMN10266501, study PRJNA497801) | feces metagenome | isolation source: feces | host: Bos taurus | place: China: Prairie of Fairy Mountain | collected 2017-08-14 | reverse complement strand
TTATGGTAAGAATGTTTATTGTAGAGCTTCTTCTAATTCAAATCCTGCACAATGAGACCAAACAAGATGTGCATTTATGGCTTATATAAACAATCCAGATATCTCTAGTGCCACTGAAGTAGAGTTTCAATATTATAGAAGTGTTGCTACTCATTCAGATAGTACGCAATGAGATGAAGTATTTGTTTATAAGTTAAATAAAACTACTTGATGGAGTGTTACTAAAAGAAATGCTTATACAAAGATAGCTGCTTGAACTAATATGACTTCAAGTTATAGTAATGGCACATTAACATTAAATGCTACAGATACGACTTATAATACGGCCACATCTTCTACAGCTTGAATAGTTAAGCTATGAAGTGATACAACACAAACGGAATCTGCACAAAGTGCTTCTAGTACAGCTTGAAGGACTTATCCTATACAGCTTAATTCTTCAAATCAAATGGTAGTAAATGTTCCTTGGGAAGATACTACTACTTGAAGTGCTACATCTACTGCAGCAGGTACTGTTAAATTATTTAGTGATACACAACAAACAGAAGCAGCACAATCTGTTTCTTCTACAGCTAATAGGACATACTGAATACAAAATAATTCAAGTAATCAAATGGTTGTTAATGTCCCTTGGACAGATACAACATATTCAAATTGAACATATCTTACATTAAATTGAACAACATTTGATGTAGACACATCTTTAATAGCAACAAAAGCAGATTTAGCAAATTTTGCTGGTTTCCAAGTAGTTGCCACATTGCCTACGTCAGACATTAAAACAAATATAATATATCTTCTTTGACCATTTACTTCTGTAACAGGAAGCGATAAGTATGAAGAATGGATATACTCAAATAATAATTGGATTATGATTTGAGAAACATCAGTAGATTTATCTCCATACTTCAATTATACAGCTCAAACTTCTGATGCTATTACAGAATGAAGCACAAACTTGTTCTTAACATCAGCAGAAAGAACGCTACTTTGAAATACAAGTTGAACTAACTCAGGAGATGAAACTAAGACAACAATTCAGACTAAGCTCTGAGCTGCTACGGCTTCTAATAGTTGATATTTAACTTCTACAGATTGGTCTACATTTAATAGTAAACAAAACGCATTAACTGCTTGAAATAACATCCAGATTTCTAATTGAGTAATAAGTGCAATAGGTTATAATGCTTGAGAATGAATATCAATATGAAACGAATCATACAATTCAAGAAAATGACCAGCACCAGATTGATTCCATATTCCATCAAAAGCAGAATGGCAAGCATTAGCAACTGCAATGAGTTGATTAGGTTTAACTACTTGAGACGATTGGAGAATAAAACTCCATATACCGTTCGCTGGTTACCGTTATTACTCGAATGCGACCCTCTACTATCAGGGGTCCCTCGGTTTCTATTGGTCATCTTCTCCTAGTTCGGCGGGTTCTTATAACGCACGTTACCTGCACTTGAATTCGTCTAGTGTGTACGCGGATAACGACGACTACCGTGCCCTCGGTCTCTCCGTCCGTTGTTTCAAAGATTCATTTGTCGCACCAGATTCTAGTTGGACGGTAATACAAAGTTGAGATAAAAGTTGAAATGTTATATGTAGTGACTATTGTGATTGAATTTTCTGGAACCAAACAGAATGACTAATAACGATAATAGCTACTGATTGAAGTACAGGATATACAATAATGGATAAAAACTTATGAGCTACAACTGTATATTCTGATTGAGACACATTATCAGGAGCTAATATGTGATATATGTATCAATGGTGAAATAATTATTGATTTCCATCAACTTGAACAATATCAGATACATCATCAACACAAGTAGATGCCTCAGGTTATTGACCTACTAATTACTATTCAAATAGTATATTTATAACTTGAAATAATGACTGGGATAGTAGTCATAATGCCAACCTTTGGTGAGATACTACTAATGGAACAGTTACTATTAATAATGTAATAAGTAATACTTGAGTCCTTAGTGTAAACTGACAGACTGGAGATGTAACTATAGCTTCTCCTGATATGAGTAATTATCTCGCAAAAGATAATACAACTGCTTTTACTCCTACTTGAGATTATCAACCTGCAACTAAAAAATATGTTGATGATACAGCATTTAATCAAATGCAATCTGCTATTATAACAAGTTCATCTCAACCAGAACGGGCAACTGAATGAAGATTGTGGTACGATATGACTAATAAATTATTAAAAGCCCGAGATTGAAGTGCTTGGAAGGTAGTGACTGTAGATAATACAGCTTATGCAAGTAGTTGGAATTGAGATTCAACTCATTCGCCAAGTAAGGATGCTGTCTATGATAAAATCTCCGCTATGGATACTACTATTGATGGTAAGCTAGATAAAGTTACTTGAACCGCAGGTCTTGATAGAGCATATATAGTAAATACTTCTTGAACACAGACTACATATAATGTAAGCCAATGAAATTCAAGTAATGCTATTGTTAGAAGAAGTTGAACTTGAATTATAGTCCCTGACACTCCTTGAGCTAATACTCACGCAGTAAATAAAAACTATGTAGATGCTGCAATAGCTTGAATTACAGCTTGAGATATGTCTTATAGTGATTTCAACTGGGCAAGTAAAACTTGAGCGACAGTAACATTAGACTTAGCTTCAACTATTACTCCAAGTGCAGACTTTACAGTAAATGCCCCAGCTACTATAAAGGATTGACAGACTTATATATTGAGAGTTTAATAATGAGTCAACAGCCTATACAATGACTCTCTGAACAAATGTAACTAATCCATTCAATACAGATATAACTCTTACAGATTATTGAATTGACCAATTTGTATTCCTTGCTATAGGATGAAAGCTTGAATTACAACCAGAATGAGGAGGTTGAGGTTGAGCTATCACAGCTGATACAACTTGAACAGAGACATCTATAAGTAAGATTTGGGTAGGAACAGAAGCAGAATATGCTAACCTATGAACCTATGAAGAGAATGTAGCTTATATGACATTCTAAAAAGTTATAGAAAAAACCTAAAAAAATATAATCTAAATATAGAGAAGTAAATTCTCTATAGGCTCCTACTTTATTCCCCCGATAAGGTAGGGGCCTTTACTTTTTAATAATTTAATTTAATTGTAATGAGAGCAATTAAAAACTTTATGAAAGCGAAGAAACCTATGTGGCGTTGTGGAGAATGTAAATGTATTACGCTCGCTTGTTGGAGGAATGCAGATGAATTCTGTAATTGTGGAGACGCTACAATTTGAGATATGAGAAGTTATGCAGAAAACCGATTTGCGACTTCAGAATTAATGAATAATGTAACTGACCCAGATACAGTTCAAGCTAATGCTGATACAATTATAGAATGAGCTTGAGAAGAATTACGCCCTTTCTATAATGCAGTTCTAGCAGGTAATACATTTGAGAAATATGTTACTGATGAAGGATTGACTGTAGATGAGACTGGAACTTGTGATGATGAATTAGCTAATACAGATGCTGCATTTATATTATATGTGTCTGCTATGGGAGCTATTGATTGTAAATATCTATGATTAGATAGCGGTAACTTAATCAACGCTACAGAAATAGCTGCTTATTTAGATAGCATTAATGCAGATTAATTTACCCCTTAAATAAATTATAATGAAATTTACATATAAGCCAGGTAAAGAAGATTACTTCGATTACCTTAAGAAATTAATGTGAGTTAAGAAAAAGAAGAACTCTAAGAAAAAAGAGAAGAAAGAAGAAGATAAAATAGACTACCTTTCTTTAGATGAATTAAATAAATAACGATGCCAACACAAGAAGAATTAAATGCCGCTCAGGTTGAATTAGATATAGCTAATGATAACTATGCACAACTTGCTAATAGATACAACCAATATCAAAAACTATTTCAAGAATATGCTAAATCTAGCCCAGAGGTACAAAATAGGGCCGCTAATGCTATGTGAAGAGCTTTAGAGGATTTTTATCAAATCCAAGAAAAAATGCGTACAGCGGAAGACAGGGTAGCCGTAGCGCAGAACGCAGTAAATAACTATAATAGCGTTATTGCTAATCAGCCACAACAGACTATACCTTCTCAACCAATAGTTAGAAGAAGAGTTGCAACCCCTAATGAGACTATTATACAACCAGAGCCTCAGTTTTTAGATAATAGGACTAAATCAGTTGTAAATAATCCAGTGTTTAATAAATTAAACGAACAACAATATCTATATAATTATAGAAGGCCTCAAGTAAATTCTTCCCCCGCTATAATTACAAATAGCGAATGAATCTATTGAACTTTATCTTCGGCTCCTGCTGTTCCTTATGAGATACAAAATGTTAGAAAATTAAGATGAAATGATTACCTACAATGATTAAAAAATTTGGAGGATAATTATTGATATAATGTTATTTGACAGAGGGCTTATAGAAATTGAAATTCCTATAGAACATATTAATTTAATTAAATAATATTTAACGTATGGCAACAAATAGATGAAGAGTTATTTGAGGTTATATGGATGCTAATGGGAATATTATAGAAGAATATGCAAACCCAGCTCAAGAGATGTATGATTATATACATTCTAATGGTGCTAATTTTAGTCCATCTTGAAGGATAAGCACTTCTACAATTAGCCCCGCTACTTCTGTAGGTCCATCAAATACATTCTCTAATTATGATGTATATAACTTACAAGCACAGTGATATGCTAATCAATGAGATAATGCTATGGCTAATGCTTATGGGTGAATTGCTGATAGTCTATGAAGGTATTCTAGTTTTGCAAACAATTCATTAAATGCAGCTGATGCGTTATTGAACTATGTAAAACAAAATGAAACTTGATTACAATCAGCAGCTAAATGAGCATATAATATAATCTTGTCAGATTTACAAAATCAAAGAGATTATGTTAATCAGATGTTTTGACCTGAATGAGAATTAACTAAAGAGGTTAATTCATACTATGATGACTTATGAAATTACTTAGCTACTGACGCTGGTAGACAGGCTGCAACAATAGCAGCGCAATGAATACATAGCTGAGCTTCTTTAGGTTCAATTAGAGCTCAACAGAATGAAGCTTATAATGAAAGTTTTTGAAGATATGTTCAAGCTAAAGAGCAGCAGATTAATGCTAAATTAAATATAGCCACAAATTTGATTAACTTTATGAGTAATCTAAGAAAAGAATATTGAGATACAACAAATCAATATGTTATAGATTTATATAAAAGAGCTAATGATTTATATAATACTATAGCTCAGAATACAGCTACAGATATTGATAATTATAATAAAGCCTTAGCTACCCCCTCTTCTAGTTGAGGAAGTGGGTGAGTATGAACGTCTACCACAACCAATCTATTAAGTAGATATAATGATTTAAAAAATGCCTGATATACCGACGACCAAATAATGGCTCAATTAAAAGCAGAATGATATATTGCAAACACTCCAACTAATAATGGTAATAATATTGAAGTAAATGATAATAACAAACAGCAAAAGGCTAAGAATAATAAAAGCGCCTCAAACCAGAGTATATGATTGTGAGATGTCGCTAGAATTTATGCAATGTTAAATCCAGCGACTCTTACTGCTATGGGTACAAAATATGGAACAAATTGGATAGCTAATAAAGTTAAAGATATAGTTGGCAGTAATTAATATTTTTGTAATCTAATAAACATATAATGGCAAGAAATATATTCTCTAGGCAGCTTGACCTTTAATAGGAAATAGTTATAATAATATGTTTTATATTCTTTTGCATAGACAATGGCTAATCGATGGAGTAATGCTACAGAGGAGCAAAGACAAAATTTTAAGGAAGCCGTTTCTAAATGAAAGAAAGAAATGCGAAAAAATCTATCAGAAGAAGAGAGGGCTAAAAGGATAAAGCAATTAAAAATAAACGTCGAAAAATGAAGAAGAAATCAAACAGATGAAAAGAAAAAAGAAAATTATTGAAGTCTGGGATTGGATATCTAAAGAAGATGTAATTCTTTGGTTGAAAGAATGAAAAATATTTGAAATCTCTTCTCCTAGACTAAATCGATATAACCCTAAAAATAAAAAACATATTATAGATAATTGATACAACAGAGAAGATATGATAAATGAATGATATATTGAAATACGAGATTGTTGATTTTAATTCTTAATAAATATATTATGGCACGTAATATTTTTAGTAGAATGGTGCGAAAATTAGTCAATGAAAGATGACTGCCATTAGACTATGCAAAACGCTTAGCCTATAAAACTCAATTAAGGAATTGAAATATTATAGAGTGAACATACCAGCTCACTGAACAATGAAAAGAATATTCAAACCTCTTTTCAGAAAAGAGAGCCGTTATAAGAAAGAATAGAGCTAGACAAAATCAACTAGCCAAGAAACAAAATGCTTTACAATGATTATTAGAATAATGAGGTGTGATTTATGTTGAAAACCTACAAGGTGTAGTTGTAAGGGGGGATGATGTCCTTGATGTAACTCAACAAATAAACAAATCTCCTTTATGAATGACTTACTTAAGTTTTGAGTTTCTAAAGATTTAATGAAAGAAAAACTTAAAGAGATACATTGATATACTGAAAAGATAGACAGCTATACAATGTTTGAATATCTTACTTGAGTTATCTCTGAAGAAAGGTTTAATGAGCTTGTAGAAGAATATCTTCCTACAAAAAAGAAACCTTATACTCCTATAAAGAAGTCTGAAGTAATTGATACTACTTGAAGAGTTAATCCTGAAAAGATGTGTGTCTTTACAGGTACAAGTCCTTGGGATAGATGTATTTATTGTAATTCTATTAGGAAATATATTCAATGAAAAGAATGCCCTAAATTTAATGCAGAAATCCTAGGTAGTACTGTCTCAGAAAATAACGAGAGCGATGTTTAATTTATTAAATGAATAATATACCGATGTGAATGTAACATACCCCTGTTACACTTACATATTCTTTTATTTCATAATTCTTACAACCTATGACACCAGAAGAAGAAGTTGTATTGACTCCTGCTACAGAAGAAGCTGAAGTTGAAGTTGCAGTTGAAGAAGAAGCTGTTGCAGAAGAAGAGGTAGCTGAAGAAGCAGAAGCTGTAGAAGAAGAAGTTGCTGCTGAATAATTTTATAGGAGGTAAATCCTCCTGTAAAATTTTATTCCTTAAATAAATATATATGGAGGAAATTAAAGATTACGAAAATCCAAAAAAGAATGAAGCTTGGGATGATTGAGATGAGTGGGCTTTTTGAGAAGAGGTAAACTTCATAGTACCTACAATAACTCATAATATATGGCCACATACAAATCAAGGTAGCCGTACAAAAACTACTTCAGCTTGTACAATCTATTGAGCTTTAAATCAAATTATTAGATTATTTTGAATAGACTTACCTCTTAAAGAGAGTAATGATTTAGGGGAAGAAGTTGTAGATTATTGTGCTAAAAATCATTGATATATACCTTGACATTGATGGAGTACCCCTACAGCAATTAATGCTGTATGTAAATGGTGGAATGAAATCTGATACAAGGTGTTCAATAAAGAAAAAGTATTCTATACAAGAAGACAATATACAGATGATAAAATAAAGGAAGCTCTTTCTAAATGACATTTAATCTGATTTACATTTAATCTTAATTGGTGAGATGATAGAAAGAAAGGATTAGTTTGGAGAGATAGCTATCCTTGAGCTGGTTGACATAGAACAAATTGGCAATCAACTAAAACAACAAAACCTACTTGATGAGCTTCAGAACCAACAGCAGACTGTTGAGTTTATGATAGCTATGATTGAGGTTATAATCAATATCTGATTAGAGATAGAAAAAAATATATAAACAAATGAATGCTCCCTACGAGCTATTTAATTCTTCCTATATCAACTATGGTAGATACTACAGTAGAAGAAGTTAAAGATAATATAGCTGAGACTAAAGCTATAAATTATACATTATGAGCTTTAACAACAGCTTGGGCTAATGTGCCTGAGAAATATCAAGAAAAATTTGCAGCATTAGCAAAAGAAATGAGAGAAGACTTTAAAGATGCTAGACCTTTAGAACAAGATGATACTAAAAAGGTATGACAAACTTTAGCAGATGCTCTTTCTTATTGTTGGAAATATATGCCAGAAGATATCCAAAAAGATATGGCCGCATTAGCTAGTAAAGTTAGAACAAATTTAAATGTTAAATAATAATATATTATGTGAGAAGTAAGTACTTGAGGGGCTGTTGCTTCAGTAGTGTGAGGCATCTGATTAGCGGGGATATTAGAATATTTTCAAGTATCTAGCGAGGTATTAATAATCCTTTCTGTTATGCTTGCTTTAGATTATATCTTCTGAATAGCTGATGCTTATGTAGAAGATAAAACACAAGTAACATCTGCTAAAATGTGGAGGTGATTACTAAAAAAAATGACACGTTGGATGTTGCCTTTAATTGTGGTTGCTATTCTTAGATGAGTAGGAGCCTGAGACTTAGAGTCTGTTGCTACAGTGATATTCTCTATACTAATTATAACTGAATGATATTCTATTATTTGACATATCTATTCTATTAACACAGATAGAAAACTTCCAGAAATAGACGCTATGGAGATGCTTTTAAAATTTATTGTTAACCTTCTTAAAGGTAAATTACCTGAAACAAAATCTACTGAAGAAGGTAAAGATTTAAATGAGGAAGAATAATATGTGAATAGACAAACATAGAATGGTTATTGAAGGGAAAGAATATCGCCTTCAAAGGGTTATTGATGCCACAGCAGAAGATATTCACCATACTATATGAAAATGTTTAAGGTATGAATGATACGATACAAACAATCCTATAAATAAACAGAAAATAAAAAGAAGGATGCACGTACATCTAAATAATTTCTTCTGAGATGCACAAGCTCCACATCTTCAATTAAAGAAGATGGTTGAATTATGGGAACCTGTGTTAAGTGATTGAGTTAGGGATGAACTTTATGCTATTCTTTCTTTACCAAGAGGTGTATTTTATAAGGAAGAATTAGTTAAACCTAAACATAGAAATAAGGAATTATTCTCTAATGAGGTTAGTAAATTTTATAAAGATACATTATAATTATGGCAATACATTTTGATACACAGGGCCCAGCCCCAAATGGATTTCACGTACCACTTAATACAGAGTGGCAAGCTATTCGTGATGTATGGGCAGCTTTAGGAGGATGAAGTTCAGATTGAACTAACTTTTGAATAGCATTGAAGCTGCCTTTTGCTGGTAACCGCAGCTACAGTAGCTCTGGCGTTGAAAATCAGGGTACAATCGGTAGCTATTGGTCTTCTAATCCATACGATAGCAATAACTCCTACTACTTGTACTTCCGTTCGTCTGGTATCAATTCACGGTACGACAGCTACCGTTCTTACGGGCGCTCTGTCCGTTGTTTTAAGGATACACCTACTATACCTACAAATAGCTGGACAAAACTATATTGAACAAGTATAGAAGCGGGTTGAATATTCTGGAATACTACAGACTGACTTATATCGTTAAGTAGTGACTGAACTACTTGGATAACAATAGCAGATAAGAATGTATGAGCTACTACTGTATGGAATAGCTGAGATACATTAAGTGAAGCTAATTGTGGTTATTATTATCAACGATGAAATAATTATGGATTTAGCCGATATAGTGTAGACCCTATAGCAACTTCTTCAACACAAGTAGATGCTAGTACATATTGACCTTGAAACTATTATTCATCTAGTATATTTATAACTAGCTGGCTTTGGGATAGTTCATATAACGACAATCTCCGATGATGAGTAAGTCAATGAATGCGGTATGACCCAATGAGGCTTCATTGAACGATACAAACCTTTCATCGAGCGCCACATTATGATTGATATCTTAATGGGGCAACTATAGCATATTATCCTCTTACAGAAGATTTACTTGACCATAAAACAAACCAAAAAGACCCTATTAATTTGTCTGTTTCTTGAAGTGGATATTCATTTGGAACTAATTGATTTTGACAAGCTTGAGTTCAACTTACTTGAAGTACGTATTTCTATCCTTGAAGTTGAAATGTTTGGGGCAAACATCCTTGAACAGATGATATGACTATAGCATTTAGAGTTAGTAATTATTCCCCCGCCGCTTATTGAGGTTCTTGAAGTTGATACCATTGTTGAATATTATCTTTTGGTAGACAATTCAAAACTTGAATAATGTGAGACTGAGTATTAGGTAAAGATGTAGGTATTTTAGATAGTGGTTATGAATGATTTTCTCTAGATTCAAATTATGTATGGAGTACAACAGAAAATCCTAAAACTCTTAACTGAGTTACAGCAGAAACTTATCTTAATTCATATCTCTCTGTAGTAGATACATTCCATAATTGACATCATACTAGATATATATCTAATATATGAGCAAGCACACCTTTTGCAGAAAATGATTATGCTTCCACAAAAACTGTAGATGTAAACTATATTTGACGAGATAACTATTCTTCATCTAATTATAGATATTTCCGTTGATATATGAGAGACTTTGTAGTTTCTTGAGATGTATGGACTCCTGCAATGATTAACGCCTATTTTAATGAAGATTTAGGAGGATGAACTCGAAAGCCGACAACTAATACATTATTATATTTTCCATTAACAGATGATTTAATTGACCATTCTTGAAAATCGGTTACATCAACAACGACAGGTTCTCCAACAATAACTACGTTAAATTGAGTTAAGTGTTGTCAGTTAAATGGTAGCTCTACTATAGATACAGATGTCACATTAAATACTCTTAGTAATGTATATGCAAGCTGTTGGTTTTATACTGCAAACGCTGAAAATAAATGGATATTTTGAAATCAGCCTTGTTGAGTATTTAATTGATTTTGATTTTCTTTAACTAATAGTTCGAATTTTGTGGTAGAAGTGTATTATAGTGGCTCATCATCTACTTCTGCTAGTGCAAGTTGAAGTTTCCAGGGTTCTTGGCATTTATATTCGGTGTCAAATTGAAAACTTTATATTGATTGAATTTATAAATCTACATTAAGTACAACTACTTTAAATTGAAATCAGCCTATGTGTATATGATGACATAATCAAAATTCATCTTGTACTAGACAAAAAGTAAACTGATACATAGGGGATTGTATCTTAGAAAACAAAGAACGAACAGCTAGTGAAATAGCAGACTACTACAACAATACAAAATCAAACTATGGACTATAGTCAGATTTATATATTTTCTTAAATAAAAACTATGCCTAAAATTAAAGAAGTTTTTACCCGAGTTGATTGAGTTGAAGAGAGGATTTATCCTACTGCTAGGAATGTGCCTGCAGCTTATCAAGAAGTGGAGTGGATTTGAAGTAGCTGAACGCAATGGATAGATACGTGAGTTACGCCTACTAGCAATACAATGAGTCAAATAAAATTTATGAATTTGGCTACTACTTGAGATGTAATATATTGAATGTATAATTGAAATGATAATGCTGATTATCGTTTCTTTAATGCTAGTTGAACAATGTATTGGGATATTAATTCTAGTAGAATAAATTGAAGTTCTGTAGCTGTTAATACATTATATGAATTAGAATTATGAAATAACTATGTTAAAAATGTTTGAGATACCAGCAATATATTAAGTTGAAGTACTGTAAGTTGATATACTGGAAGTACAACAATAAAATTAAACAATTATAATAATTCAACATATTCTCAGAATAAATGGTATTATGTAAAAATACGAGAATGAGCTACACAGGTAAGAAATTTCATACCTTGTTATAGAAAATCAGATTGAGTAATTTGATTATATGATACTATATGACAACAATTCTATACCAACTCTTGAAGTGGTACTTTTACTAAATGAAATGATGTATAAAAATGAGTCCTATTTATATATGGAAAGAATATGATTGGCCTTATGAGCCTAGTTCTAATACATTGTTATATCTACCATTTACTGAAGATATGGCCGATTATAGTTGAAATAATCGTACAATTACTAATGATTTATGAGAGATAAAAGATTGATATTTTTATAACGATGATACTACTAATAGTAAAAGTTGATTAGTTGTTGCTAATATGCCTGATGTATGAAGTTGATTTACTCTTACATTTTGGGAGAAAAAGACTTGAGCTTATGCAAATACACAACAACCATTATTTAGATATGATTGATGAAACACAGTTCATTCTTTTGATGCTGGTAGCTGGATATGATTTAGACTTTGGTGATGGGATAATAATCGAACAGTTCCTAATAATTGAGCAGATACACGGAGAATGATAACATTTACATATACTTGAAGTGTAATGGCATTATATGTTAATGATACATTAATAGCTTCTACTTCTAGGTCTTTTAGTTCTCCTTGATGAAACCAAACTTATTTTTGATGGTGAAGTACATATACACCATATCAATGATACATTTCTCATTTAATTGAGGAAAACTATTGACGAACCGCTCAGGAGGTTTCAAACTATTATAACCTGACCAAATGAAATTATAGTTAATTTTACCTTAACAAAGCAATAAAATGGTTCTATTACAAAAAACTATAAAGAAAATATATCTGTGAGCGAAAGGTGGGTGGCCTTATGAAGTTAATAGTAACACTATGGTGTATATGCCATTAACTTCAGAGACGCAACTTGAAGCTGAATGAACTTTAGGAAGAACGTTTACTTCTACAGGATGAACATTTACTGATGATTATTATCAGACAGCTTCTACTTCTGAAAAAATAAACTCTGCTGCATCTTATTCTTCATATTCTGCATACACAATAACATTTTGGGTTAATTATGATTCTTGAAGTAGTTGATATGTATGATTATGAAATGCTAGAAGTTGAGATTCTGGAAACGTACAAATTCGTGTAGATGAGGTTTGTTGGTATAATGGTTCTTCATTTCCAGCAGTTTCTTTTTCTTTTCCTGCGTGAGAGTGGCATCTTATAACTGTGGTATGAACTACTGTCTATGTAGACTGAGTTAATAAATGAAGTGTATCCAATTGAACGCAATGTAGACCTTATGATATAACTATAAATTGAAGAACTCCTTGAGACTGAGCCTGATGAGCGGCTAAATATTCACATCTTATCTTTGAAGACAGAAATCGAGACGCTCAGGAAGTGGTTGATTATTATAACGCAACAAAAGATTTATTAAGCTAAAATATAACCTTATGAGAAATGTATTAAGTTTTCATAAAAAACAATGATGGGAACCTTGAGCAAGCGTAACAGCTTGGTATAAATTTGAATGAGATAGTAAAGACTATTCTTGAAATAATAGGGATGCGACAGAGCAAACAAGCACACTTTCTTATGCGACGGACGGTAATTTGGTCTATGCAGTATTTAATAATACTATGCTATCTGCTAGTAATTGATTAAGTAGTGCTAACTATACAGCATCTGCTTGGATAAAATCTAGTGAAGAAAGGTCATCTTGCCTATTAATCACTTGATGAAGTGGAAATAATATGCAACCACTAGCCTTTAATAAAGGTTCTGAAACTTCAAATAAATATATATTTCAAAGTAGATATTGGATATGAAGTGCAAGCTACTGTCCACCAATATGAACAGCACCAGATGAATTAGTAATAACATTAAATCAATGGAAATTGGTTACAGCAGTAAGAAAAGACGGTGTTTGCTATCTCTACGTAAATTGAAGTTTATGTTATTCGGGTTCTATCACAACAGAATTAAGAACAGAAGAATGGCATATATGAAACCAATGGACTAACTCTACATTATATTTTAATGGTTGAGTGTCAAATTTAATAATAGACCAATCTCCACGAACTTTAGATGAAATAATAGCATACTATAACCTTACTAAATCCAACTACCAAAGTAGCAGTGGATGATGAGGGACGCAAGGTGCCGCAATTCAATAATTTATTTTATTACCATAAACAATGACAAACATTTTCATTTGGCTTATTGCTATTTCTGTAGTGATTACTAGCGTAGTTTCTTTCGCTAAACCAGCTTATAAGAAATTCGCAGGAAGATTTGCAGTAAGTATTAACATTCTTTTAAGTTTTATCCTTTGAGAAATTGCTTCTTTCTCAATAGCTCCTTTATTAGGATTAGAATTTAATACAGGAATGTTAATCTTATTATGATTAGCTCTTGGAACCTGAAGTAATATATTCTATGACTTGTGGAATATCGTTAAAGGAATAGGAGACAAGTTGAACTGACTTACTAAAAAAAACTAGAACAAATTTTACCATTTACCAATTACCAATTAATGCAATGCAAAAAGAACCCCTTGCACCGTTTGGACAAGGGTTATGGGTTACATTAGACCAGTAGATTGATATAACCCAGGGAAGAAATCAGAGTTCTATTGAAGGAAATACTTCGAAGAGAATGCTATTGATAATTCAGAGTTTATTCGTAAATATTGAAAACAATGACAAGAATAAAATTAATTTCGGGGGAATTTTGTTCCCGTTGCCATATGATAGCTCCTCTGTTAAAGAAATATGCAGAGGAGAACAATCTATCATTTATCGAAACCGATATAAAAAATGCTTCTCCAGAAGAAATTGAATGAGCTACAATGCTACCAATTATATTTTTCTGAGATGAGAGAGTAGAATATGATGATGCATTAGCGAGAATTACCGCTTAGTACCGTTACTAAAAATAATTTAAGACACATAAAAACTTCTGGGTGGTATATTGTTCCATCCAAATAAAATTTATATCAAAATAGAATAAATTATGAGTGATTGTAAATGCCAACAGCCTTGTAGTCCTTGCAATAATAATTGCCCTGACGATGGAGAAATCTTACCTGCAGCAATATTAGACCCAGAAGATTGCAACACAAGCTGTTGCTGAAAGTCTTGTAAAGATAATTGCTGAGTAAATATCCAATCTACAAACGATTGTCTTACAGTAGACACATCTGAATGTGGAGTAATTAAACTTACGGCAGAGTGTCCTAAACCAACATATGTAACTGCTTGAGATAATGTTACTATAGATGAAGTAACTCCTCCAGATGAATGTTATATGGATGGAGGAGATTGCTGAATTGAAGGTTGATGGAGAGTAAATGCTTCTGATGAAAAGGTTAAAGCCTGCGGAGGAGACACTACTCCAGGATATCTTAACCAAAAGTTGGACGCTTGAAGCTGAATCGTTATAGATGAGGTTTGATGCTGATGAGGAAATGCCTATCTAAGAATAGGAATTAAAGAAGGTACTATTCCTGAGTGCCCAGACGTTCCTGATTTAGTAGTTAATTATGATTGAGATTTATTAAATATTTCTCAAAGTTGAGACCATAGACATATAGTGAATATTTCAGACAATAAAAAAGGTAGCTTTTTTGATAATGCTGTTATGCTATGATTTGTACATAATAAAACATATGCCCCTATTCAATTAAACGATGATTGAAACGCAGAACATATTGTATTTGTTGAATCTGGAGATTGGGCGTGACAATGATGATGGAATATGTATACAGGAAATTCTGCATTAGCCACAGCAAATTGAATAAAAATAAAACAATCTGGATATTATTATATATATTGACAAGTTACTGTAGTAAATAACTGGACAGATGCAAATTTCTATCTTAATCTAGGTAGAGCACTGTTAAAATTAAAAAGAGGGGATAATGAATATTTAGTAGCCACAGCTAAACATTGAGCTTATTGAACATTTATTGCTGCTAAATGATGAAAAGGAATTAATGTAGACCAAGATTGAACAATATCTCTTACTAGATGAACTGTAAATATCTCTTCTGATTGATGAACATACGAAGTAAGTTTTGAAAATTGAAGTTGAATACAGCCTACAAAATGATTTGATTGACCTTGGGCGACATTAAATATGTGAGTATATCTTGACCTAAGAGAATGAGATGTATTAACTGTATGATATCGTCCACAGTCGGATATCCCATCTTCTCCTTGAAAAGCTTGCTCATTTAGACTTGTTTGACAGGATGACAGTACACCAGAATGATTTGAAAATAAAATTGTTTTCTGAGGAACTACAATAGGAATACATCCTATAACTCCTACAGTATTTATGGACAATTCTCTTCGAAATATTATTCAATAATAAAAAGCCCCCTTATCCAAGGGGGTTTTTTGTAAGCAAAATACAATATATTTATTTCTAATTTAATATTAAAAATCTCCTGCACAAATGCAAGAGATTTTTTTATTACATATAACTTAGATAAAGACATATAGAAAGAAACGCTATTATTGCTATACATAGTATAGTAAAATTAGTTTCCATTTCTTTCATTCTTTTTTCGAGCTTATAGTTTTTATTAATGACTAGCTCTACTAATCTTTTACAACTCTGTATCTGTTCATCTATGGATTGGGTCTCTTGCCCAGGTTGGGGTTGGACAGCAGCAGAGTTCTGTGCAACATTCTTCTTCATATGGGTCTTTATATTGATAAAAGTTTTCTTCTTTATCAAAGAAATACCATTGTTTTATTTTTCATTCCCTAATACTTGTAATAGGGAAATCGCAATATACATCTGATGCCACTGCAGTTTTAAATGCTGTGAAGAAGTCTACTCCTTTAGCGACCTTATAGTAATTTTGGTCACCAGAACCGAAGACTAAATCAGTTCATTCTGGGATTTGTGTAGCAGCATATTCATCCACTGCCCGAAGTGTATTAGAGTTAGGTTCTAATATAATGAATGCTGCTGCAGGGCTATCTGTCAAAGATTTTAATCCGCTCCAAGCGTCAGATATAGTTTCTTGGATAAAGTAGGTTAACTCTTTTGTACTTTTTATTTTTGTTTTTGCAAGAGCTTTTTCAAAGATGTTTAGAATATAGTCTATA
>RHMF01000495.1_pt1 | contig 16925 bp, 16 predicted proteins | sample 5365151 | NCBI WGS metagenome assembly RHMF01 (sample SAMN10266501, study PRJNA497801) | feces metagenome | isolation source: feces | host: Bos taurus | place: China: Prairie of Fairy Mountain | collected 2017-08-14 | reverse complement strand
AGGCCGGGGATGATAGTGTTCTTTCAGCGATGCATCGTCCATATAATACAGCAGAGTATCGTCAAGAATTGGCTCGCATTCGCGAAGCTGTGCCGGGTATTGCTATCAGTACCGACTTAATGGTAGGGTTCCCGGGCGAAACCGATGAGCAGTTTGAAAACAGTCTGGCATTTTGCGATGAGATGGCGTTTAGCGGGATGCATTTATTCCAGTACTCTCCGAGGGAAGGGACACCGGCAGCCACATATCCACAGCAGGTGCGCAATGAGGTGAAAGCAGAGCGCAGCAAACGGATGCATGAAGTGGCAGAAAAGAATGCCCGTGCATTTATGGAGCAGCACATCGGTCAAGTGGTAGAAGTGCTCATAGAAGAGCCCCATGGTGAGGATGGTTGGAGTGGTCATACCGATAATTACTTGCATGTAGTGGTAGAGGGTGGCCATGCTCTGGGTAGAAACAAAACAGTACAGGTAATGCTTTCTGAAATTGACGGAAACGTTATCAAAGGAAAAATTTATTGATAAAATTATATTTTTCATCTTGCTTTTATAGTGGGAAGCGGGTAGAATATTGTAGGTAATATATGCGGGAGGTGAAAGATATGGATTGTATTTTTTGCAAGATTGCGAATAAAGAAATTCCTTCAACAATCGTATATGAGGATGAAGATATCATTGCATTCAACGATGTAAATCCTGAAGCACCGGTACACATCCTGGTAATCCCGAAAAAACATATTGCCAGTCTGGAAGCGGCACAGCCGGAAGACGCACAGCTGTTGGGTAAAATTTTATTGACCATTCAGCATATTGCGCGTGAACAAGGTATTGCGGCAGATGGTTATCGTGTCGTAAACAATTGCGGTGAACTGGGCGGTCAGACAGTGCATCATATGCATTTTCATCTGTTAGGCGGCAGAGAAATGTTGTGGCCTGCAGGATAATGCTTGATTATTTGCGAAACATCCTGTATAATACTACAGGTGTTTTATATGAAAGGTCCCTATAACAGCCATGTGCTGTGTAGTATCGAGGGGAGGGAAAACAGTGGGAGAAGTACATGTTGGTAAAACTGAATCTTTAGATAGCGCTCTGCGTAGATTTAAACGTTCCTGCCAGAAATCTGGTGTTTTAGCTGAATGCCGTAAACGTGAACATTACGAAAAACCTAGTGTAAAACGTAAAAAGAAATCCGAAGCAGCTAGAAAAAATAACAAAAGAAGATCTTTCTAAGTTTTCTGTTGCGTTATGACGCTATTCAAAGAGTATCACTTATGTGGTACTCTTTTTTGTTTGTTTTGCGGTTATTTTGTATTGTATTGTGCAAAGAATCCTGCATACACATACAAAAAAAAGTTGTATCGCATAAAAGAAGCGACAATATAAAATTGATTGCTTTTTTGTCTATAGCGGTATAGAATATAGCTATGAGGTAATTGCAGCTTTTTATGCTGCTCGCAAATAAATTTATTAGGAGGAATTCCAAAATGGCAAAAGCAAGTAAAGTAGCCGTATTAGGTATCGACGCAATGGACCCACGTCTGACAAGAAAATATGTTGATATGGGTATCATGCCAAACACCAAAAAAATTATCGAAGCAGGTTCCTGCAGACATGACCTGATGTTATTAGGTTCCATGCCAACAGTTACACCACCACAGTGGACAACTCTGGCAACAGGTGCTCATCCTCAGACACATGGTATTACTGCATTCTATAGACAGGGTGGCGACTTAGACAAAGTAGCTCTGAACTTTGACTCCACCAACTGTAAAGCTGAACAGCTGTGGAACGTAACAGCTGAAGCTGGTAAAAAAACAATCGTATGGCACTGGCCTGGTTCCGCTTGGCCACCATCCTCTGATAGCGAAAATCTGCATGTAGTAGACGGTACCTCCCCAGGTGGCGTTAACATGTCTTCCGCTCAGATCGACGGTGAATACATCGTTATGGCTGCTGAAACAGTAGAAGTTATCGAATATCGTTCCGGCGCTATGACAGACGCAAAAGTTCCTTGCGTTGTTACAGGTTTAGGCGAAGAGAAAAAAGCGAAAAAAGGTGGCGGGTTAAACGACCTGATGCAGAGAAAATCCGATGAAGGTTTCCCTCTGTACATCGTAAACCCTAACAAAGATGGTCAGGGTGGTTCTCACATGATCCCTGCTGACATCGCTTTCTCCTCCATCAAACCAGCTGAAAAATGGGCTAACGAAGTTCCTGCAGATGCAAAAGAATTCGTTCTGCTGTTATCCGGCGGTCTGCTGAGAAGACCTTGCTTAGTATTAAAAGGCGAAAATGGTGTATATGACCATGTAGCTGTTTACAAAAACAAAAAAGCTGCTGAACCAATGGTAGTAATCAACAACCGCGAATATGTTCGTGATATCGTTGATGATTCCATCAAAGGCGACGACGTTAAAAAAGTAACACGTGACATGCGTGTACTGGAAATCGCTGAAGACGGTTCTAAAGTAAGAATGTTCGTATCCGCTTCCATGGATATTTCTACAGATAGCTTCTGGCATCCAAAATCCCTGTACAAAGAAATCGTAGAAAACGTTGGTTACCCATCCCCATGTTCCACACTGGGCTTCGGTGACTTCGAACTGATCTATGACTGCATGCATCAGTGCTGGGAACACGTTGGTGACTTCCAGGCAGACGCTCTGACCTACCTGATGGCTAACAACGGCTATGAAGTAGTATTCTCTCACTTCCATGCTCCAGACTTACAGAAACATATGTTTATCCGTAACCTGGCTAAAGGTACAGAAAATACAACTGCTGAACAGTATGAATTCATCATGCAGGCAATCTATACACAGATTGACCGTTATCTGGGCAAATTCGTTCCATTCATGGACGAAGGTTGGACACTGGTTGTTACCTCTGACCACGCTCAGGTATGTCCAAAACATGGTCTGCGCGGCTTAGGCGATACAGGCTGCAACATTCAGATCATGGAAGAACTGGGCTACACAGTACGTGCAGTTAACCCAGAAACAGGTAAAAAACGTCGTGCTATGGACTGGACAAAAACAACAGCTGTAGCTAACCGTGAAATGCACATCTACATCAACCTGAAAGGTAGAAACCAGCATACAGTTAAAGATGCTGATGGTAACGAAGTTATCATCGACGGTTTAGTAGATCCAGCAGATCAGTATGAATTCGAAGAACAGCTGATCACTGACCTGTACAACATCAAAGACAAAGAAACCGGCAAACGTATCATTGCTTGGGCTCTGAGAAGAAAAGATGCTGCTGTAATGGGTCTGGGTGGCGACTATCCAGATTGCGGCGATATCATCTACTGCATGGCTGAAGGTTATGAACATGACCACGATGACAGCATGCCAACATCTCTGGGTGAATGCGATACCTCCGCTGGTCCAATCTTTATCGGTGCTGGTCCTGGCTTCAAAGTTGGCTTCGAAACAACCCGTATGATCGAACAGATCGACGTAGCTCCAACATTGGCTGCTATCATGGGCTTGAGAATGCCTGCTGATTGCGATGGTGCTGTTATCCACCAGATTATCGAAGCGTAATTGTATTCGATAAATTGCGAATCAAATAAGCATTTTAAGGGCATAGCTTCGGCTATGCCCTTTTTACATATTGAAAACAGGGTATGTGTGCAGTATAATAAGTGAGAATTTGATAGAAACCGATAAGATACTGTACTTTTGAAAGGAGAATCACTATGCAGAAAGAAAAATCTTTGCGCGTAGAACGTTTGAAACAACGTGCAAAATATTGCTGCTGCAGATATTGTGGCGGTGAATTGAATGTAAGACAGATTGTGTTCCATACTTATGCGGAAGCTCGTATTGAATTATATTGTGATCAGTGCCAAAAAATCGAATATGGGGTAGAAAAAGAATCTTACATGAGTGCAAAAGCTTTTGTTGAGGCTACAGAGTTTAATTTCTTCCCTGATATGGAGGATAACGAACAGCGCTTACAGATGAACATTGCTAAGGTAGCGAATATGACCAGTTGGCAGATGCGTTATCTGGGCTTGACCAATGAAGGCGGATTCACTGTACCGGTACATGTAAATGAATATGGTATGGAACAGTGTACCACTGTAGAAGATGATCGTTTAGAACAGTTGTTGGAGGAGGCAGATCAATGGATGAGCCAATTATCTCAACAAGAGGACTAGGATGCCAGACTGGGGATCGTTATCTTATTAAAAATATCAAATTGGATATCGAAGAAAAAAGCCGCTGGATTGTTTTGGGTATGAACGGCTGTGGGAAAACTACACTGCTTAGTATCTTGGCCGGCTATCAGGACTATACACATGGCACCATTACCTATCGCGGAACAGATTATCGCAATCTGGATATTATTGAATTGCGTAAAAAAATGGGATTGATTAGCAACTCTTTTTTCGATCGTGTATATCAGAATGAGTCCGTTCTAGATTTGGTGTTGTCCGGTCTCTCCGGCACATTGGGCATGGAAGAAGAATATATTCGCGCAGAACATGTACGTAAACTGAAACGTTTACTGGAAAAAGTGGGCCTGCCGAATCGTATGGACCATTCTTATGGTTGGCTGTCTAAAGGGGAACGCCAGAATATCTTAATTTTACGTGCGCTTTTGGCGCAGCCTGAAATCATGGTGCTGGATGAGCCTATGACAGGTCTTGATGTTGTAAGTAAACACAAAATGATGCGTTTTGTACACAGCATGGCAGAAGAAAAGAATCATACAATCTTGTATGTGACACATCACTTTAACGAAATTTCTCCTGATTTATTTGATAATTGTCTGTTGATGCGTCGTGGTCAAGTGTATAAAGCAGGTCCTGTTGGTGAAATTATTAACTCGGAAGTAATCGGTGAGTTTTTCCAGAAACCTGTGAATATTGACCGCAACAAAGATGGATATTATCACTTGTCATTCAAATAGGAAGGGGGAGGTATAGCATGACAACATCATTACGTGACGTTGCCAGTGCGGAAATGGTCCGTACTTTGGCTGAAATGAACTGTTTCGAGCAGGAGTGCGTAGTGTACGGCTACAGTTGGAAACATCCTGATGGGCAGAAAATGTACAGTATGAGCGATGATGAATTGCTGATTCATAAAGCTTTTGATGAGCACACTCTGGAACGATGCTGTATGACCCCGATTCAGCAGTGGAGTACTCGCTCTATTCTGAAAGAGGAAACAAAGGAAGATTTGTTTTTGTATTTTAAACTTCAGCTGGCCAAAGAGTTGAGAGAACAGTACAATGACGTTTACTTTGAAGTACTGCAGACATTGCAGGATGTGTATTCTGACAATCAGGCGGAAGAACTGTTGTTAGAATGGAAAGAAGAACTGGACGGGTATTTTGATCCCGATGAATTAATGCTGTTTGAAGGTGCGGTGGAATATGCCTATATTACCAAACATCTTCCTCCTAAGCCATATCGTCGTTTGTGCCAGTGGATTCAGCATATACGCAAGCAAATGATGCGTAAAATGCAAATGCATGATATTGTAGAACGCACTTTTTATGGTGTGGCATATTGGGATAAAGATTCCGAGAAATTTGGCTTTATTGTTAATGCCAATGATAAGAGTATGCATGATCGTGTGAAAGAATTGGATCATAAGGGTCAGCAGCACACCTCTATTTATCAGAAAACCTACTGGTTTTCCCGTACCAACGATGTGCCAAAAATTCGAAAACAGTTTGAAACGGATTTAAAAGAATTGATGGATGAGAGGTATTTAAACCGTATCCGTACTTTGCAGAATTTGCCTAGTGCAATTCCTGCAGATTTGTGGGAAGAATGTTTGGCTAAAGTAAAAGCAAATTGCTCTGAAGAAGCAGTACAAGGCCTCATGTTTTGGGGACACAAATGGAATGTTGTATAAAAAAGAATATGCAAATAAAAAATGCACTCTCCGCATCAAACTATATTGGTGCGAGGAGTGCATTTGTGTTAGGATTATTTTCTGTATTTCTTTGATATGATATCAGACAGCACACGATATGCCGGATGCGTTTTGTCCTTTTTGTGCAGGAATAAGTGATAGTTTGGCAACACAGGATAATCAACCTGCAGCATAATAAAGTTATCATCTGCAAAATACTTCTGATAGATTTTTTCGGAAGTAAAGCAGATTGTATTGTTTTCCAACATAAGTTGGCGATGAATATCAGGGTTATTGTTCTCGTACAATACGGTTCCCTTGACATCTTTTCCGTAATGGTCGATTGGCATTAGACCGAATAAACTACGGCTGTGAGTGTTTAAATCTTCAATAGAAAGTGTAGTTTTCTGTGCCATAGGTGAATTTGAAGCTACGACAGCAATGGATGGTTCCTCGGCAAAGGCATCAAACGCAAAGTGGTACTTATTGTATGGTGCAGCCTCTCGTTCTAGGTAGCTTAAGTTGATAAACCAAGCTGCCATATCACAGGAGTCGTCTGCCAAGGATGGCAAGATAGCATCGTGTGGCACCTCTTTGATAATCAATGAGGTCGTTGGATATATTTTATTGAATTGCTTCATAATCTCCGGCAGGTCTGCTTCCAGCAATACAGAAGATACGTATAAACGGATTTTGCTCAAGGGTTCAGTCTGTTCGCTGCTTTGCTGCAACTCTTTGCGTAGCTCCTGGTATGCATCGTGCATCTGCTGAGCGCATGCTAATACGCGCTCACCCTCCTGCGTAAAAGTAACTCCGGCATTAGAACGATTAAATATTTTTACATTTAATTCCTTTTCTAATTGCTTTATACTATAGGAGATGCTTTGTTGTGTTGTGAAATGTCGTTCTGCTGTCTGGTTAAAAGAATTGGTTTGCGCCAAATCCAGCAGCAATCGAATTTGATCTGTATGCATAGGCGATAATCCTTTGTTTTAGTAATATATTTATAGTATAGCAAATGTCCGTACATTAATCAATGTGTATTCATGTGATATATACAGCAATAATATTTGTGGCTAAAACGAGAATCCACAAATAAAAGTAGTAGATATGTTTTGCTATATATTTATAATAAGAAAAATCATGTTATTACGGATTGAAAACTTCTTTACAAATAGTTTGTGCTTGATTATAATATGAAACGTAAAAAACAACACAGGCAAAGATACAGCAAGGAGTACGATACCAATGTATGGGCGACGTACTTCTTTATTAAATTGCGAAAAAATTCTGTTGACACGCTTGTATTGTTATGCTAAACTAGATAGGCGTGAAAAATAGGTATACAAATGACCTTTTTTATAGAATTTCTTTTGGGAGGTGTTTGAAATGCGCGTAGGTATTACACTGGCTTGCACTGAATGCAAAAGACGTAACTACAGTACTGTAAAAAATAAAAAGAATAATCCAGATAGAATTGAGTTAAAAAAATATTGCCCATTCTGCAAAACTCACACTGTGCACAAAGAAACCAAATAAGATAGGATGAGTTCAAAATGACTGAGAAACAGCCAGAAAAAAAAGTTGGTTTCGTTGCAAGAACAAAAAAATCTGCTAAGGCTACATTGAACGAATTGAAAAAAGTTCACTGGCCTACCAAAAAAGAATTGATTACTTATACAGAAGTTGTACTGGTAGCTGTAGTAGTTATTGCAGCAGCTATTTGGGTAGTGGATTCTATCATTGCAGGTCTGTTCGGTTTAGTATTTTAAGTTAGGAGCCTGATTGATTATGGAAGAGAAAAGCTGGTATGCTGTTCACACATATTCAGGTTACGAAAATAAAGTAAAAACCAACTTGGAAAAAAGAATCGAATCCATGAATATGGAAGAGTACATTTTCCGTATTATGATTCCAACGGAAGATGTAGAAGAAAAGAAAAACGATAAAGTAAAAATCAACAAACGTAAAGTTTTTCCTGGGTATGTGCTGGTAGAGATGATTATGACCGACGATTCCTGGTATGTGGTAAGAAATACCACAGGTGTAACAGGCTTTGTTGGGACTGGTGCAAAACCAATTCCGCTGCATGAGTCAGAAGTGAAAATGCTGCTGCGTCAGCAGGGTATGGAAGAAACTAGACGGGAAATGGACTATGAAGTAGGCGATAACGTTGAAATCTTAGATTCCTCTTTCCGCGGTATGGTTGGTCGCGTGAGCGAAATTGACAGCGAAAAAGGCAAAGTTGTTGTAATGCTGTCTCTGTTCGGCGGTCGCGAAACACCGGTTGATTTAGATTATGATCAAGTTTTTAAAGTTTAAGATATCGTTTGATGTCTTGCTTTAGTGGGAGGGAAACCCCCGTTATACCACATTATTTTTAAGGAGGTGCACCAAAATGGCGAAAAAAGTCGTAGGTTTTGTAAAACTGCAAGTACCTGCTGGCAAAGCAAACCCTGCTCCACCAGTTGGTCCTGCATTAGGTCAGCATGGTGTAAATATCATGGGATTCTGTAAAGAATTCAATGAAAGAACAAAAAATCAGGCAGGTTTGATTATTCCAGTAGAAATTACTGTATACGCAGACCGTTCTTTCAGCTTTATCACAAAAACACCACCAGCTGCAGTTCTGCTGAAAAAAGCTGCTGGTATTGAAAGAGCATCTGGCGAACCAAACCGTAAAAAAGTAGGTAAAGTTCCAACTTCTAAAGTTAGAGCAATCGCTGAAGAAAAAATGGAAGACTTAAATGCTGCTAGTATCGAAGCTGCTATGAGCATGATCGAAGGTACAGCTAGAAGCATGGGTATTGAAATCGTAGAAGGCTAATCCCTTTTATTGTTGAATGCTGTGGGAGGATTATTCCGTAGAACCACTTAGGAGGAAAGACAAATGCCAAAACATGGTAAAAAATATGAAGAAGCCAGCAAACTGATTGACAAAGCTGCTCAGTATGAAGTAAGCGAAGCAATTGAACTGGTGAAAAAAACTGCTACTGCGAAATTTGATGAAACAGTGGAAGTTGCATTTAAACTTGGCGTTGACCCAAGACAGTCCGACCAGATGATTCGTGGCGCAGTTGTACTGCCAAATGGTACTGGTAAAACTCAGACTGTATTAGTATTTGCAAAAGGTGAAAAAGCAAAAGAAGCAGAAGCTGCTGGTGCAGATTTTGTTGGTGCTGATGACATCGTTGCAAAAATTCAGGGTGGCTGGTTCGACTTCGATGTAGCTATCGCAACTCCAGACATGATGGGCGTTGTTGGTAAAATCGGTCGTCTGTTAGGCCCTAAAGGTTTAATGCCAAACCCAAAAACAGGTACTGTAACAATGGATGTTACAAAAGCTATTAACGATGTAAAAGCTGGTAAAATTGAATATCGTGTTGACAAAACCGGTATCATCCACGCTCCAATCGGTAAAGCAAGCTTCGAACAGGAAAAATTAGAAGAAAACTTCAAAACCCTGTGCGACGTTCTGATCAAAGCAAAACCTGCTTCTTCTAAAGGTCAGTACATCAGAAGCGTAACTGTTTCTTCTACAATGGGCCCTGGTGTTAAAATCAATCCTTTAAAACTGCAATAGTTTTAATTGACAAACAGGAAACAAACATATATAATATGAATGCTTAACTGAATAGATTTTCGCTGTAGACAGTAGGTGTCGCAAGACTTAATTTCCTACCGAGGCCATTGTTGCTATGCAATTTCTGCCTTTGTGTCTCTACGCAAAGGCTTTTTATATGGTTTGATATGGTCGATCAGTATTTCAGTTCTGTATTATTATAATACACTCGTTAGGAGGTGCTGAAATGGGAAGTTTAGAAGGAAAAAAAGCCATCGTAGCTGAGCTGGTTGAAAAATTCAACAGTTCCAAAACAATCGTTGTTGTTGACTACCGTGGTTTAACAGTAGCACAGGCTACTAAATTAAGAAAACAGCTGAGAGAAGCAGGTGTTGATTACCGTGTAGTAAAAAACACTCTGTTAACAATCGCTGCGAAAGAAGCTGGTGCTGAAGCACTGGTTCCAACTTTCAAAGGTGTAACAGCTATCGCTTTCGGTGGTGAAGATTTAATCGCACCAGCACAGATTATCGCAAAATTCTCCAAAGAAAACAAAATTCTGGAGATCAAAGGCGGTCTGTTAGAAGGCGAATACCTGGATCAGGCTGGCGTTATCGCTCTGGGCGAACTGCCACCAAAAGAAGTACTGCTGGCTCAGGTTGCATCTTGTTTCCAGGCTCCAATCCAGAGACTGGCATACGTACTGGAAGAAGTACGCAAATCCAAAGAAACTGCGTAAGAGTTTGCGCATAGTTGCTTAATGAAATTTAATTTAAATTAAAATAGGAGAGATTACAATGTCTAAAATTCAAACAATCATTGATACAGTTAAAGAATTATCTGTTATCGAATTATCCGAATTAGTAAAAGCTTTCGAAGAAGAATTCGGCGTAAGCGCAGCTGCTCCTGTAGCTGTTGCTGTTGCTGGCGGTGCTGCTGCAGCTGCTGAAGAAGAACAGACCGAATTCGATGTTATCCTGGCTAACGCTGGCGCTAACAAAATCAACGTAATCAAAGTAGTACGTGAAATCACTGGCTTAGGCTTAAAAGAAGCTAAAGAAGTAGTTGACGGCGCTCCAAAAGCTGTTAAAGAAAAAGTAGAAAAAGCTGAAGCTGAAGAAATCAAGAAAAAATTAGAAGAAGCTGGCGCAACTGTAGAAGTAAAATAATTTTGCTTCCAGGTGACTGGATTCTAAAAGCAGAGGTATTTGCTGTTGAGAAATCAATGGCAAATACCTTTTTGTTTTTATACAAATATTAAACGTTGCAAAAAATATAATGAAAACTAAAAAATCTTGTTTACAAATGGAATAAAATGTGATAGTATTTAAGAACATGACTAATAAAATGGATGGAGTTTGCGAAGAAACTTCAATACCAAAAAATTGTAATAGTCAAACGTTGATTATAAAACTTTAAGGGGTGAGGAGCATTGGTCAATACGACACATGCACTAAGAGAACGGCATAGTTTTGCTAAAATCGATGAGATTATGGTTATGCCGAATTTAATTGAAGTTCAACGAAATTCCTACAAGTTATTTCTGGATGAAGGGTTAAGAGAAACTTTTGCGGAGGTTTCCCCGATTCAGGACTTTACCGGTAATCTGGTTTTGGAATTTGTAGATTATAGTTTGGGTGAACCAAAGTACAATGTTGATGAATGCAAAGAGCGTGATGCTACTTATGCAGCTCCTCTTCGCTTAAAAGTGCGTCTGATTAATAAAGAAACTGGGGAAGTAAAAGAGCAGGAAGTATTTATGGGCGATTTCCCTATTATGACTGCGAAGGGTACATTTATCATCAATGGTGCTGAACGTGTTATCGTAAGCCAGTTGGTTCGTTCCCCTGGTGTATATTATTCCGAAACAATTGACCAGAGCGGTAAAAAGTTATTTGGTGCAACAATTATTCCTAACCGTGGTGCATGGTTAGAGTTTGAAACTGATGTGAACGATAACCTGTTCGTACGCATTGACCGCACCAGAAAACTGCCTGCTACTGTATTGTTACGTGCGTTAGGGTATTCTACAAATGGTCAGATTTTAGAACTGTTTGACAATGACGATCGCATTAGAATGACTTTGGAACGTGATCATACAGAAAGCGAAAGTGAAGCGCTGGTTGAAATCTATAAACGTCTGCGTCCTGGCGATCCTCCAACAGTAGAAAATGCAAGAACATTGCTGAATTCTTTGTTCTTTGATCCAAAACGCTACGATTTCGCAAAAGTGGGTCGTTACAAAATTAATAAAAAATTAGGCTTGGATATTGATCCTGCTAAGAAAACTGTTACACACGAAGATATTATTGAAACTGTACGCTATCTGCTGAATTTGATTAATGGTGAAGAAGGATATACTTCTGATGATATTGACCATCTGGGTAATCGTCGTATCCGTTGCGTTGGCGAGCTGTTACAGAATCAGTTCCGTATTGGTTTGACTCGTATGGAACGTGTAATTCGTGAAAGAATGACGATTCAGGATACAGAAAACGTTACTCCGCAGGGCTTGATTAACATTCGTCCTGTAGTAGCTGCAATCAAAGAGTTCTTTGGTTCTTCTCAGCTGTCTCAGTTTATGGACCAGATTAACCCTCTGGCAGAACTGACTCACAAAAGAAGACTTTCTGCATTAGGTCCTGGTGGTTTGAGCCGTGAACGCGCTGGCTTCGAAGTTCGAGACGTACACCCATCTCACTATGGCCGTATGTGCCCAATTGAGACTCCTGAAGGTCCAAACATTGGCCTGATTAACTCTTTGAGTACTTATGCTAAAATTAACGAATATGGATTTATTGAATCTCCATATCGTAAAGTTGATAAAGAAACAGGTATTGTAACTGACGAAATTGAATACTTGGCTGCAGATGAAGAAGATAAATTTGTTGTTGCCCAGGCCAACTCTCCATTGGATGCAGATGGTCGTTTTGCAGAGAAAAAAGTAAACGCTCGTTATGGACATGCAAACATCGTTGTAGATAACGAGAAAGTTGATTATATGGACGTATCTCCAAAACAGGTAGTATCTATCGCTACAGCGCTGATTCCGTTCCTGGAACACGATGACGCGAACCGTGCGCTGATGGGTGCGAACATGCAGCGTCAGGCTGTGCCTTTGCTTCGTACAGATGCTCCGTTTGTTGGTACTGGTATGGAATATCGTGCTGCGTATGACTCCGGCGTTATGGTAATCGCTGAAAATGGCGGTACTGTTGAATATGTTTCTGCAAAAGAAATTGTAATCAAACGTGCTGATGGCGTAAAAGATCGTTATAAATTGGCGAAATTCGAACGTTCCAACCAAGGTAGCTGCATCAACCAGAAACCATTGGTGAAAAAAGGTCAGGTAGTAGAAGCTGGTGCTATTTTAGCTGACGGTCCTTCTACTGATCATGGTGAACTGGCATTGGGTCGTAACGTATTAATCGCCTTCATGAACTGGGAAGGTTATAACTACGAAGACGCGGTTTTACTGAGTGAAAAACTGGTAAAAGAAGACTACTATACATCTATCCATATTGAAGAATATGAATGCGATGCGCGTGATACAAAATTAGGGCCGGAAGAAATTACACGTGACATCCCTAATGTAGGGGAAGATATGCTGAAAAACCTGGACGAAAGAGGTATTATTCGTGTAGGTGCTGAAGTGCGTCCTGGTGATATTCTGGTTGGGAAAGTAACACCAAAAGGTGAAACAGAACTGACTGCTGAAGAACGTTTGTTACGTGCAATTTTCGGTGAAAAAGCTCGTGAAGTAAGAGATACTTCTCTGCGTGTACCTCATGGGGAAGCAGGGATTATCGTGGATGTAAAAGTATTTACATCTGAAAACAGTGATTTGTCTCCTGGTGTAAATCAGGTAGTACGTTGCTATATTGCTCAGAAAAGAAAAATCTCTCAAGGGGACAAAATGGCGGGTCGCCATGGTAACAAAGGGGTTGTATCTCGCGTTCTGCCTGAATGCGATATGCCATTCCTGGAAGATGGTACCCCTGTTGAAATTGTACTGAATCCTCTGGGTGTACCTTCTCGTATGAACATCGGTCAGGTAATGGAAGTACATTTAGGTATGGCTGCAAAAGCATTAGGGATTCGTTTGGCAACACCTGTATTTGACGGTGCAGGCGAACAGGATATTTTAGATATGCTGCAGAAAGCTAATGATGAAAGCGGTATGCACTATCCTGCATCCGGTAAATTTGTGGTTAGAGACGGTCGCACCGGTATGCCGTTTGACAATCCGGTAACTGTTGGTTATATGTATTATCTGAAACTGGCCCATCTGGTTGACGATAAAATCCATGCACGTTCCACAGGTCCATACTCTCTGGTTACACAGCAGCCACTGGGTGGTAAAGCACAGTTCGGTGGTCAGCGTTTCGGGGAAATGGAAGTTTGGGCGCTGGAAGCATATGGCGCAGCGTATACATTGCAGGAAATTTTAACTGTAAAATCTGACGATATCGTTGGTCGTGTAAAAACTTATGAAGCAATTGTAAAAGGTGAAAATATTCCTGAACCTGGTGTTCCTGAATCCTTCAAAGTATTGATTAAGGAACTGCAGAGCTTGTGTCTGGATGTGAAAATCCTGAATGAGTTTGACGAAGAAATCGAATTCGGCGAAGATGATGATGATATCGTAGAAACAGCAAAAGAGCTGGGTATTGATTTACCTGCTGAAAAATCTAAAGGTGATGCTGAAGCTGCAGGCGCATTTAATGATTTCTTGATTGAAACAGAAGATGGCCCTGTAGAAGAGGAAGAGCCGGAAGATGAAGATTTGCTGGATGACGATATGGATATCGCATTTGATCTTCATGGTGATTTAGAGGATGACGATGATTTCATCCTGAGCGATGAAACATTTTAATTAGCAACAGATTTTTGGGAAGGGAGCGAGCCCTTTGTTAGATGTTAATAATTTTGATAGAATTAGAATAGGTCTTGCTTCCCCTGACCAGATCCGTGAGTGGTCTAGCGGGGAAGTAAAGAAACCGGAAACAATCAACTATCGTACCTTGAAACCGGAACGTGATGGTTTATTCTGTGAACGCATTTTCGGGCCTACAAAAGACTGGGAATGTAACTGCGGTAAATATAAACGTATCCGTTATAAAGGCGTTGTTTGTGACCGCTGCGGTGTAGAAGTTACCCGTTCTAAAGTAAGAAGAGAACGTCTCGGTCATATTGAACTGGCTGCGCCATGCTCTCATATCTGGTACTTTAAAGGAATTCCAAGCCGAATGGGGTTATTATTAAATATTTCTCCAAGACAGCTGGAAAAAGTAATTTACTTTGTTTCCTATATTGTTTTAGATGGCGGTGACACTCCGTTAGAAAAAATGTCTCTGTTGACTGAAACCGAATACAGAGAAAACAAAGAAAAATACGGCAATGGATTCCGTGCAGGGATTGGTGCAGAAGCAATCAAAGAACTGCTGGAAGAAATGGATTTAGATGCGCTGTATGAAGAATTAAAAGAAGAGGTACGCAATACTACCGGTCAGAGAAATGTAAAAGCGGTAAGACGTTTGGAAGTTGTAGAAGCATTCAAAAACTCTAACAACAAACCAAGCTGGATGATTTTAGATGTACTGCCTGTAATTCCACCGGAAATTCGTCCGATGGTACAGTTAGATGGCGGTCGTTTTGCGACATCTGACTTAAACGACTTATATCGTCGTGTTATCAACCGTAACAATCGTTTGAAACGTTTGTTGGATTTGGGTGCGCCTGATATTATCGTGCGCAATGAAAAACGTATGTTGCAGGAAGCAGTTGACGCTTTAATTGACAACGGCAGACGTGGCAGACCTGTAACAGGCCCTGGTAACCGTCCACTGAAATCCTTAAGCGATATGCTGAAAGGGAAACAGGGTCGTTTCCGTCAGAACCTGTTAGGGAAACGTGTTGACTACTCCGGTCGTTCTGTAATTGTAGTAGGGCCTGAACTGAAAATGCATCAGTGCGGTTTGCCAAAAGAAATGGCAATCGAACTGTTCAAACCTTTTGTAATGAAAAAACTGGTAAGTGACGGCTATGCGCATAACATTAAAAGTGCAAAACGCATGGTAGAACGTCTGAGACCGGAAGTGTGGGATGTTTTAGAAGAAGTTATCAAAGATCATCCTGTAATGCTGAACCGTGCGCCTACTTTGCATAGATTAGGGATTCAGGCATTCGAACCTGTATTGGTAGAAGGCCGTGCACTGAGACTGCATCCACTGGTATGTACTGCGTTCAACGCTGACTTTGACGGTGACCAGATGGCGATTCACGTACCTTTGTCTGCGGAAGCACAGGCAGAAACACGTTTATTGATGTTGGCTTCTAACAACATCTTAAACCCGAAAGATGGGAAACCGGTAACCACACCTACACAGGACATGATCTTAGGGTCTTATTATTTAACTATTGATCGTGACGGCGCGTTAGGGGAAGGTAAAATCTTTAAAGACAATAACGAAGCGTTATTGGCTTACGATGCCGGTGAATTGCACTTACAGGCGAAAATTTTCATTCGTCAGGAAAACGGCAGCCGTTATGGTATTCCGGATGGTTCTCGTTTGGAAACCACAGCAGGTCGTATCATCTTCAATGATGTAATTCCTGAAGAAGTTGGCTTTATCAATGAAACTGTTGGTAAAAAAGGCTTAGGCAAAATTGTAGCAAAATGTTACAAACTGCTGGGTGCCGCAGCAACCGCAAAAATGCTGGACGGTATCAAAGCACAAGGCTTTAAATATTCTACCAGAGCAGGTTTCACTGTAGCATTCAGTGATATCGTTGTTCCTGAAGCAAAAACAGAAATTCTGCAGACTGCAGATAAAGAAGTAGAAAAAATTGAATTGAAATTCAGACGCGGTTTAATTACTGAAGAAGAACGATACAATTTGGTTATCAAAGTATGGACCAAAGCAACAAAAGAAGTAACAGATGCTCTGTTGGGCAGTCTAGACAAATTCAACAATATCAACATGATGGCTACTTCCGGGGCCCGCGGTAACAACCAGCAGATTCGTCAGCTGGCAGGGATGCGTGGTCTGATGGCAGACTCCACAGGTCGCACCATCGAGTTGCCAATTAAAGCGAACTTCCGTGAAGGTCTGAACGTACAGGAATACTTTATTTCTTCCCACGGTGCTCGTAAAGGGTTAACCGATACAGCGTTGCGTACAGCCGACTCTGGTTACTTGACAAGACGTTTGGTTGACGTTGCGCAGGAAGTAATTGTACGTGAAGATGATTGCCATACCACAAAAGGCTTGTTGGTTGAAGCAATCAAAAATGGTAATGAAATTATCGAGCCATTGGAAGAACGTATTGCAGGTCGTTATGCATTAGAACCAGTTATTCATCCAGAAACAGGTGAAGTAATCGTTGCAGCGAACGAAGAAATTACTGAAGACTTGGCTTCCATGATTCAGAAACTGGGTATTGAACAGGTAGTAATCCGCAGTGCTCTGACATGTAAGA
>RHMF01000530.1_pt1 | contig 16929 bp, 25 predicted proteins | sample 5365151 | NCBI WGS metagenome assembly RHMF01 (sample SAMN10266501, study PRJNA497801) | feces metagenome | isolation source: feces | host: Bos taurus | place: China: Prairie of Fairy Mountain | collected 2017-08-14 | reverse complement strand
GACATCAACGAACTACGGAAAGCAAATCCCAACCTCGGTGTTTCCGTAAGCGTTGACTATATGCTCGAAGAGATTGCAATCGCTGAAGGGTCTATCTCGAAGAAAATCGAGTTTCTCACGAAGTATTGCAATGTTAAGCAGAACTCCTCGGCGGCGTGGCTTTCTACCAAGGCTGTCGAGAGGATGTGCGGCGAGCCGTTGAGAATCGAGGACTTCCGAGAGACCTATGCGGTTGCCGGAATCGACTTATCGCAGACGCGAGACCTCACCGCTTGCACACTTGTGATAGAAAAGAACGGCGAACTGTATGTGTTCGCCAAGTTCTTCCTCCCTGCGGAGCGAATCGATGAATGTACCGCAAGGGACGGAGTGCCGTATGGCATTTACATAAAAAGGGGTCTGCTTCAGCCGAGCGGCGAGAATTTCATCGACTACAAGGACTGTTTCAAATGGCTCGCCGAAATGGTCGAAGAATACAAGGTATATCCGCTCATGGTCGGATATGACCGCTATTCGGCACAGTATTTGATTCAAGACTTGCAGAACTACGGATTCCGATGCGATTCCGTTTTTCAGGGCGAAAACCTATGGGGTGTTCTTCAGGAGATGGAAGGTCTCATCGAGGACGGCAAGATTCACATTGGAGACAACGATTTGCTGAAGATGCACCTGCTCAATTCAGCAATCAAGATGAGCAACGAGCGCGGACGAGGGCGGCTTATCAAGCTCGCGTCTACGCTCCATATTGACGGAACGGCGGCACTTGCCGACGCTTTTACTGTTCGGCAAAAATACGCTCAGGAGATGGGCGAACAGTTAAAAAATGAGGTATAAGAATGGGATTTTTTGACAGATTCTTCGGGAGGAGCAAATACGAAGAACCGAAAGGAGCATTCGTTGGATCATACAAGATGATTGACGGATATGTCCCGATTTTTTCGCGTTTTTCGGGTTCTATCTATGAATCGGAACTCGTTCGGGCGGCAATCAACACGATTGCAACGAACTGCTCGAAGCTGAATGTCGAGATTCAGGGAGCGGCGAAACCTACGCTTCAAACGAGGCTCAAAAAAGCACCGAATGACACGCAGACATGGAGCAAGTTCCTCGCTCGGCTGACCACTATCCTCTATGTTCATAACACGGCATTCATCGTGCCGATGCTGAACGAGTACGGAGATACGACCGGCATCTATACGATTCTTCCCGAACGGTGCGAGATCGTCGGCTACAAGCAAGGAAAAAATATCGTTCCTTATCTGCGGTATAAATTCCATTGGGGAGAGACGGCGGCTATCGAACTGGATAAGGTCGGTATCATGACGAGATTCCAGTATCGTGACGAGCTATTCGGCGAAGGGAACAAGGCATTGATCCCGACGATGGACCTCATCGCCATGCAGAATCAGGGGATTCAGGAGGGTGTCAAATCTGCTGCCTCGTATCGATTCATGGCACAGATGAATAACTTCGTGAAGCCTGAGGACTTGAAGAAAGAACGGCAGAGATTTACCGAGATGAATTTCGGGAAGGACGCTGACGGTGCAGGCGTTCTCTTGTTCCCGAACAACTATCAAAACATCAAGCAAATCGAAGCGAAGCCGTTCATCGTGGACGCAGATCAAGAGAAGCTGATTCGCAATAATGTCTACAACTATTTCGGCGTCAACGAAGATGTCATGCAGAGCAAGGCCTATGGTGATGCGTGGAGTGCGTTCTATGAGAATGTCATCGAGCCGTTTGCAATCCAGTTTTCCGAGGTTGTGACGAAGATGCTGTTCACGCTTCGAGAACAGGCAGAAGGCGCGAGAATCACCGCTACTTCCAACAGACTCCAGTATATGACGAACGCCGATAAGCTGAATGTTTCTGCGCAGATGCTCGACCGTGGCTTGATGACGCGGAACGAGATCAGAGAGATTTGGAACTTGCCGCCGGTTGACGGTGGAGATGAAATGCTCGTGAGGGCTGAATACATTAACACAAACGAAAGGACAGAAGAATGAAAAGCATCGAGGACAAGCTGAACGAGGGTCGGGTTTACAGAGACTTCGCCGCACTCGTTCCTCAGGAGGAAATGATGGTCGAGGGTTATGCAACGACTTTCAACTCTCCTTATCTCCTCTACCGCGACGGCGAATATGAGGTATGGGAGCAGGTCGATGCGAACGCTTTCGATGGTGCGGACAAATCCGACACGATTATGCAGTATGACCACAAGGGCAGAGTATTCGCTCGGGTGAGCAATAATACTCTCGCACTCATGGCAGACGATCATGGCTTGAAAGTGACCGCTCTTCTCGGCGGTACGGAACTCGGCAGGCAGCTCTATGAGGAAATCAAGGGCGGCTATACGACGAAGATGTCGTTCGGGTTTACGGTTGACGAGGATAGAAAAGAAATCCTCGAAGAAGGAGATTCCGTTCGTGTTTTACGGACGATTCTTAAAATCAATAGATTGTTCGATGTTTCGGCGGTGTCCATTCCTGCAAATGATGGAACGGCAATCAGCGCGAGAGCCTATGGCGAGGGAGTCATCGCCGAGGTTGCGGAGGAGTGCCGCAAACGCAAAGAACGCAAGGAACAGATCGAACGAATCAAGATGTTGACGGAGGTCAATTATGAACGAAATGACTACTGAGGAACTGCTTGAACGCAGAACCGCAATCGCGTCCGAAATCGAAACCGAGGGCGCGGACCTCGATGCTCTCGAAGCTGAAGCAAGAGCGATCAACTCCGAACTGGAGAATCGCAAGAATGCCGAAGCGGAGCGCGAGGAAATGAGAAATGCCGTCGCAAATGGCGAGGGCGAAACTATCAAAGAAATCAAAGAAGAAAGGGAAAAGACAATGACTTTTGACGAAATCCGTTCCAGTAAGGAATACATCGATGCCTATGTTGAAGGCATCAAGACCGACAACTTCTCCGAGTGCCGCGCACTCCTTGAAAAGAGAGACGCTTCTCCCCTGCTGACCGTCAACGCGAGCGGTGCAGTTCCCGTCCCGACCTATGTCGAAGATCGCATCAAGACGGCGTGGGAAAACAACGAGATCGCTCGCCGTATCCGTCGTACCTACTATAAGGGCAACCTTCAGGTCGGCTTTGAAGCGTCTTCCGATGGCGCGAAGGTCCATACCGAGGGCGGCGATGCAATCGCGGACGAAGCGCTCGTTCTCGGCATCATCGAACTCGTTCCGGCGATGATCAAGAAGACCATTCGTCTGTCGGATGAAGTTCTCGACATGAAGGGCGAGGCGTTCCTCGACTACCTCATCGACGAGTTCGAGAACAAGATCGTTGCGAAGATTGCCGAGGAGGCGGTCACGGTCGTTGTGAATGCTCAGGCTTCCTCCGACGCGACGCACATCGGCGTTCCTCAGCTCGTTGACGCGCCTGACATCGACACCGTTGTGCAGGCTCTCGCCCTGCTGACGAACGATGCGGCGAATCCGGTCGTGCTCTGCAATCGCGGAACTTATGCGGTCATCCGTGCGGCGGCTCTGAATGCGAACTACTCGGTAGATCCGTTCGAGGGTTGCTCCGTCCTGTTCACCTCCGCCCTCGATGCGTATGCGGATGCTTCCTCGGGTGAGGACTACATGATCGTCGGCGATCTGTCCGCTGTGCAGGCGAACTTCCCGAACGGCGACAATATCAAGTTCGTCATCGATCCGTACACCGAAGCGACGAAGGACCTCGTTCGCATCACCGGTCGCGTCTATGCCGGTATCGGCATCACCGAAGTCGGTATGCTCGCGGTTGTCAAGAAGGCGTAACCTATGCTCGCAAAGGTGAAAATCGCGCTCCGCATTTCTACGGACGCTTATGACACAGACATTCAAGGGCTCATCGATGCGGCAATGCTCGACCTTGGAATTGCAGGTGTCGTTCTCCCCTGCGTCCTCGACGCTATTTGCGAGAGAGCGGTTATCACCTACTGCAAGCTCCATTTCCTTGGCTTGAGCGAAAACGAGTGGGACAGACTCAAAGCGTCCTACGATGAGCAGAAGGCTCAACTGATGACGGCGAGCGGATATACGGAGTGGTGATATGGTATTCAGGGACATCCTATATCTTATCGGCGAGACGCCTGCCGCGCATGGAGTATTCGAGAACAAACTCGAAACGGCGCGACAGGTGTTCTGCTCCGTCCGTTCGGTCGGAATGTCCGAAGCGTATCAGGCATTGTCCTACGGGCTGCATCCGCAGTTCGTTTTTACGCTTTCGGATTACACCGACTATCAAGGCGAGAAAATCTGCGAGTACAAAGGAACGAGGTACAGAATCGTTCGGACTTATCGGAACAATCAGGGAATCGAACTAACTGTAGAGGAAGTGACGCACGATGCTTGACGGATTGAAAGCGGCACTCGATGACACCGGTCTCGACTTTGCTTTCGCCGCTTGGTCGCATTCTCCCGACACGGACTACGGAGTTTATATGCTCCGAGAGCAGACCGCTCTGTCCGCAGACGAGGATGCAGGCGCGGAAGTCATGCTGGAAGGCTTCATCGATTACTTCACTCGGGACGATTCCCTTTCCCCAAAAACGACGATTGAAAATGCGCTTCGCAAACTCGGCATTTACTGGCGGCTCAATTCCGTTCAGTACGAGGATGATACCGGCTACATTCACTACGAATGGGAATGGAGAAACTCGAATGGCGCGGCTTGATTTCGTTGGCATAGACGAATATCTCGCGCAACTCAAAGAACTCGGCGAAAAAGCGAACGGCCTTTGCAAACGCGCACTCTATGACGGAGCGGCGGTGCTTGCTGATGCCGTTCGTGCCGAGGTTGAAGCACTCCCGACAACGGACAGAAACGAAGACCCGCAGGGAGTGTTCGAGTACGAAAAACAAGGTCTCCTCGAAGGCGTGGGAATCGCCAAGATGAAAGACGAGGACGGACGCATTTCAACTCGTGTCGACTTTGACGGCTATAACCGCATGAAGTCGAAGAAATATCCGAACGGTCATCCCAACTCAATGATCGCAAGAGCAATCAACTCAGGAACGAGCAAACGCAAGAAGAATCCGTTCATGTCTCGCGCAGTAAAGAAGGCTCGTGAGAGAGCGAATAAAGCAATGTCCGCTCGAATGGATTCAGACATCAACAACATCATGAAATAAGGAGATTAACACAAATGGCGGCAAATGGTCGTGTTATTACGGGCTTTTCCCAGCCCTATGTTGCGGTCTATTCGGAGAGCGGCGGTGTCGTGTCCTATGCTTCGGGACAGATTCTCGCTCGCGGTGTTTCCGTGGACCTTTCTATCGATGCGGCAGACGACAACAACTTCTATGCGGATAATGTTGTCGCGGAATCCGCAACCGGTCAGTTCGGCGGTGGTACGGTTACCCTGACCGTTGACGGTCTGTTCACGGCGGCCGAGAAACTGATCCTCGGTCTCCCGACCGCAGACGGAGATGGCTGGACGGCATACGGTGATGCAGCGAGCATCCCCTACATCGGTCTCGGGTTTATCGTTCGTTATATGAGCGACGGCGTGACCACCTATGTTCCGGTTGTTCTTACGAAGGTCAAGTTCTCGATGCCGAATCTCTCTGCGAACACGCAGGAAGATGAGATCGACTGGCAGACGCAGGAGTTGACTGCTACCATCATGCGTGACGATTCCTCGGATCACAACTGGAAGTATGTCGGAGCTGGTCAGGCAACCGAAGCGGCGGCGGCGACGATGATTTCGACGAAACTGGCGTAACAAAAGACAAGGAGGAGAAAATGAAAATCAACGGCAAGGAATACGGCTTCAAACTTACTGTTGGGGCATCTGTGCAGATTGCGAAGTTCTGCCCGAACAACGACCTCGCCCGAATCGGCGAAGCGATCGGAGAAAATTATGTCGCGCAGGCTGAAACGATGGCGAATATCGTCGTCGCGCTGAACAACGGATATGCGGCGAGCGAGGAGTTCGAGGGACGCAAAGCGAACCGCTTAACGGTTGAGGGAATCCTCTCCCTTTCCCCTACCGAGTTCGCCGATGTCGCACAGAGAGCAATGAAATCGTTCGTCAATGACATTGACGGAGAGATCGAGGTCGAATCCAAAAAAAAAGCGGCAGCGGAGGGTTAATTCCCTCCCTGCCGTGGTTTTTGTATCACGGAAGAATTATCGGAATGTCAAAGTCCGAAATTCTTGTCACAACTGTCGGCGAGATGAGCGATATGATCGCTTGCCGAATGATTGAAGCAGGCGTGGCGAAAGAAAAAAAGAAAAAGATGTCATTCGACGACATCCTTGCTTTGAGGTAAAACATGGCAGACATCGGCGCAAAAATCTCTATCGACGGCGAGAAACAATTTCGTCAAGATTTACAGAATATTACTCAGCAGGGCAAGACGCTCGCGGCAGAGATGGATAAGGTCTCGACCGCTTTCAAGAACGCAGACGATTCCGAAAAGGATATGGGCAAGGTCACCGAGACCCTGAACAAACAAATCGAGAATCAGCGTAAACTCGTTGACAAGCTGAAAGAGGCGGTCGAGAACTCGGCTAAAAAGACCGGCGAGAACTCAACGGAGACTCTGAAATGGAAAGAGAATCTTGCCAAGGCTGAAAAGGGTCTCGATGACCTCGAAAAAAAGGCTCGGGATGCGGCAAAGGGTGTCGATATTCTCGGAAACGAAGAAAAAGACACGACCAAAGAAACCTCTATCTTCGGCGATGTGCTGAAAGCGAACCTTGCGTCCGAAGCAATCAAAAGGGGCGCTTCTGCGCTCGCTGGCGCGGTCAAGGAAGTCGCAAAATTCTTCGTGGAAGCGGTCAAGGGCGCTGCGGAGTACGCCGATGAGGTCAGTACTCTCGCCAAAACGACCGGAATGTCGACCGACGCTATTCAGGAATACAAGTACGCCGCTGACCTATTGGATGTATCGTTCGAGACGATCCAAGGATCTCTTACTAAACTTACGCAAAACATGGCGAACGGATCGGACGCGTTTGAACGGCTCGGTATTTCCGTCCGCGATCAGAACGGCGAACTTCGTGACGCGAACGAAGTGTTTGACGAGGCGATTCAAGCGCTCGGATACATCGACAACGAGACCGAGCGTGATGCCATTGCGATGGAGCTGTTCGGCAAGTCCGCGAAAGAACTGAATCCGCTCATTGAAGCGGGCGCGAAAGAACTCGGCGACTTGCGCGAAGAGGCTCACAGAGTCGGCGCAGTTATGTCAGACGAAGCGCTTTCCGGTGCGAACGAATTCCAAGACGGAATCGACAGAATAAAAGGGACTTGGGAAGCCATCAAGCGGACGCTCGGTGCGAACATCATCTCGAAAGTGATGCCGTACCTCGAAAAGTTCGTCGGGCTGTTTCAGAACCTCGCGGAAACTGGAGATCTCGACGGATTCGTGGAAGGCGTTGTCGATATGGCTGACGACATCATCAAGAAGATCCCGCAGATCACAGAGAAACTGATCTCGGCTCTTCCGAAGGTCATCAAGTCGTTGACTAAAGCGCTCACGAAACTGCTGCCGACCCTTGCAAAGAGCATCGGCGAGATTCTCGGTCAGCTCTTATCTAATCTCCCTGAACTGATTGCCGCAGGCGCGGAGCTTGCATGGTCTTTGATTAAGGGCGTCGTCATGATTATTCCGAACATGATTTCGGGAATTGTCGATGCGCTTACAGGACGGGAACTGTCCGAGGCGGCGCAGGCTTGCAAGAACCAGTTCGAGCAGATAAAGAAAAAGGTTGAGGAGATTCCCACCGCGACCGAACGAATCGCGTCCGCTCTTGACGATGTATCTTTGCGGTTTGATGAAGCTGACTACTGGGTCAAGGTCTTTGAAAATCTTGAAAAGAAAACCGACCCGACCGCCGCCGACCTTGAGCTGATGAACGAAGCAGCCGACAAGCTGAACGAACTGTTCCCCGAGCTCGGAGTGGCAATCGACAACGACACCGGCAAGTGGAATCTGAATGCCGAAGCGATCAGAGAAACGATCAATGCTCTAAAGGACAGATATGAGGCTGAAGCCTACCTCGAAGCCGCGAAGGAGTCGAGAAAAGAAGCAAAGGCGATGGAGGCGGACCTTCGTAGCCTCAAAAATGAAGCGGCTGAACTGGAGACGCAACTCGCAGACGCAACTGCGACTCGAGACGCTCTTCTTTCGGATTTTTTTGCCGGCAAAGATGTCGATATGAACGCCTTAATTTTGGCGGGAAATCGAGTCGGAGACTTAGAAGACCAACTCTCGTTCCTCAATGGATCGATCGCCGAATCCGAGAAGGGAATCAATAAGCTCAACGATTCTGCGGACTATCTACAATCTCAGGGCATGGCGCGGCTCACAGAGGCGGTCGAGAGAGAGAACGAAGCAATGCGGAAAGCAACGCATACTGCACTCTCGGACGGAAAGAAAATCGGTGAGGACTACGACGAGGGCATCGCACAAGGAATTGACGCGAAAGCAAAAATCGTCTATGACCGCGCTCGGCGGCTGATGAAGGACACCGTCCAAACGATGAAGGATGCCGCGCAGATTCACTCGCCGTCAAAACTGACGGAGAACCTCATCGGCAAAAACCTTGCGCTCGGCGTTATCAAGGGATGGGAAGATGTATTCTCGATGCGGAATCCACTATCTCTGCGAGGAGCAATCAACGGAGTTGCATCGACAACGAACAACACAACGAACCTCGGCGGCGTTTCCCTCAATGTCTACGCCCGTGAGGGTCAGGACGCGAACGCGATCGCTGACATGGTCATGCGGAAGATGCAGTCGGCGGTCAATAGTAAAAAGGCGGTGTTTGCATGAGTTTCACATTCGATAATATCAACTGCGAGACGATGAGTCTCTATGTCGAGACCTATCCCCCGCGCCCGATTCCGGTCCGGAAATCGACCTCGTACTCGATCATCGGACGAAACGGCGCCCTGATTGTCGACCACAATTCGTTCGAGAACACGACTCAGGAATACGAGGTCTTCGTGAAGGACACGGCGGGCGTGACCTTTCAGGAATGGGTCTCAGCAGTCGCGAAATGGCTCATCGGCAAGGCGGGGTATCTTGAACTCAAGGACTCCTACGATCCGAACACCTACAGACTCGCAAGGGTCGCGAACGCGGTCCTGTTTATGAACTCGCTGAACAAATTCGGCAAGGCGACGCTTCAGTTCGACTGCAAACCGCAGAGATTCCCGTTGCCGACGACTCCGACGACCTACAGAATCGGACAGAACTACACCTATACAGTCGACGCGGGACTGATGCCCGCCCTCCCGAAGATGACTATCACGGGCATCGGCGCGAGCGATTCCTTCACGATCACCGACCCGAACGGAAACACGATCGTCATCCCGACGCGGTCCTCGTCCATTGCGACCCTGATCATTGATTGGGAGACGCAGATGATCTACGACGAAGCGACCGGAGCCCCGCCCGCTCTCGCTACGGCGACCGGACCTTGGGACACGATCGACGGCGGAGAAACGATCATCACGACGAACGACGCGGGGAACTCGCCTACCTTCATCGTTGAAGAGAGGAGATTCTATCTATGATCGCTCCGCAGTCTTTCAGAGGCTACCTCGACTTCGCCCGCCACATCAACGCATACGGCGATCCGCTTCCTGACTGCATCTCAATGCGCGTCACGGAGAGGCTGAACGCAGAGTACGAACTCGAACTGACCTATCCGATCGACGGAATCAATGCGGAGCGGCTCACGAAGACGACGATGACTCCGATCATCGCGGTCGAGCCTTGGGCGGGAAGCGGGCGCGAGCCTTTCCGCGTCTACGAGTGGACGGACGGACTCGACGGCATCAGGACAGTCAAGGCGCGGCATCATGTGTATGACTCCGCGCTCTTCGTTCGCGGTCCATCCCCTACGACCATCAACGCAACGGGAATCACGGCGATCGTCGCCCGCTTGAACGCGCTCGTTCACGGCTACAATTCCCTCGGCTTGAACTTCGTGAACAACGGGATCACGGACGAGACGCCGACCCTCTATGTCGCCGAACCTTGCGACATTTGGACGCTCGTCGGGAAAGTGGTCGAACTCTTCGGCGCGGAAATGTCGTACACCTACGACCCGAACACTGGAAAGGTCGATGTCACATTCAACAAGCACCGAGGGACAGTCAACGACGCGACCATCCGCTACGGCATCAACCTGACTGACTACAGAAAGACGACCGACCTCACGACCCGCTTCAATGTAGTCCGCGCCATTTGCAAAGTCGACAATGACGACGGCACGACCACATTCGTCACCGCGACCGCTTCGACCGGAGTCCAAGTGGGCAACCCGACGCGGGAACTCGTCCTCGACTGGTCCTCTGAGTATGACGGACTGCCGACATCGGCTCAATTGCAGAACGACCTCATTGCGTTCGTCGCGGCGGGAACTTGGGAGGGAATGGAGAGCGTTTCCTCGTCCTTCATCCCGCTCGGCAACACGACCGAGTACGACCTTCCCGAGTCGATTCAATGCGGCGATACGCTGACGATCGACGGCGGGAAATACGGGACTATGACTGCGAGGGTCATCGAGACAGTCTATAATCCGCTCACGCAGAAGTATGAGTCCGTCACGATCGGGCAAGCGGAGAAAACGATCGCCGACACGATCGCTGGACTTTCGGACTCTCAGGTCGTCGAGTCCCGCCTGATGGCGACCGGAAGCGAGGCGATGCGGTCTGTCGAATCGGGGTCGACCGACACGATCGCGGTCTCCTTCGGAAAGACCTTCGGGTCTGCTCCGACAGTCGTCGCTTGCATCTACTCGAATCAAACGACCGGACTCGGTCAATGCACCGCAAGCGTCTACGACATCACAACGACGGGATTCTCGCTCCGCCTGACGAATAACTATTCTTCGGCGCGAACGCTCGGTGCGAGATGGATTGCACTTTGAGAAAATGGGAGGAGTCGGATGCGCTTCGACTCCTCTCAATTTACACCGAGGCGGTGCGAATCCCCTATATGGGCAGACTACTGCTGACGCCGATGGACGCTCGGAAATATATCCGCAGATACCTTGACTATGCGATTACCGTTGACGGAATCGTGGTCGGCAACATCGGCATACGCAACGGAAAAATCAACTGGTTTCTTGCCGAGGAATACTGGGGCAATGGAATCGTGCGGAAAGCGGCAGAAACGCTCTTGAGCGGCTACAGAGGCACGATAAGAGCGGATGTGTTGGAATCGAACGAACGATGTCAGCGAACCCTTGCGCGGCTCGGATTCACCGAGGAAAAACGAAAAGACGGACTCATTATTTACAAGAGGGAACTATGAACAAGAATCTCAAAGAATTTATGGAGCTGCTTCACAATCAAGTCGGCAAGGGCATCTATGTGTGGGGTTCGGACGGCGAGGATCTGACCGCGATGAAGAACCCCGAAGCGTGGGTCGAGCGGAAATCCACTACCGCGACTTGCGCGAAGCAAGCAAACGCTATGTACCGAGACCTCAGGAAAAAGGGCGTTGAACCGATTCGTGCGTTCGATTGCTCCGGTCTTGTGTACTGGTGCTTGAACAAACTCGGTCTACAGAAATCCGATGTATCGAGCAGAGGCTTGTATCGTCTTTGCCGAGAAATCAAGAAGACCGAATTGCGCGAGGGGGACTTCGTTTTCCATCATAACGGCACGAAAATCGTTCATGTCGGGGTCTACGCAGGTCAAGGCTTGTACATTGAATGCCGAGGGACACAGTACGGCGTTGTGCTGAACAAAACGCATTATGCGGGGTACTGGAACAGATTCGGCAGATGGAAAGACTTTGAATCCGATGCAACCGAGGTCTATGTCAAGGCGGGGAGCGTCAATGTCCGCGAGGGAGACAACAAAAAGACGAAACTCATCGGCATCGCGCATAAGGGAGACAAATTTCCGCTCCTCGGCATTGCACCCAGTGGGTGGTACAACATCGATTACAAGGGACAGAACGGTTATATCAGCAACCGCGCGGATTTGACGGAGGTGCGCTGATGGACATTACTGCTATTATTATTGCTATCATTTCATCTTCCGCTTTCACCGCTCTCGTCAACGGCCTTATTGCTATGTGGACAAGAAAAAGGGGCGTTGCCGCAGGAGTTCGGATGATTCTCTATGACAGAATCAAATGGCTCGGCAAGTCCTACATCGCCAAGGGTGGAATTTCAACGGAAGAATTGGAAGATTTAGTCAAAATGCACGACATTTATCATTCCCTTGGTGGAAACGGATTCCTCGACGCAATCATGGATTCCGTGAAAGCTCTGCCGATTGAGAAAGGAGCAAAATAATGTACAGAGGCACTACACCGACGAATATCATCAATGTCGACCTCGACCTGACCGGAATGACGATCTTCGTCACCTACGCGCAGAACGGCAAGGTTCTGTTCGAGAAGACGAACGATGTCATTACTGTAGAGGCTGACAAGCTGCTCGTTCCGCTTACGCAAGAAGAAACGCTTTCCCTTGACGCGAACAGACGCGGCGATCCGATCTATGTGCAGATTCGGGCGATTGACGCATTGGGGAACGCGATCGCGTCGAACATTATGACAACGAGTGCCGATGGCATTTTGAAGGACGGAGTGATCGCGTATGCTTAACGCGACCTTTAACCAAGGAAACACTCTTCACGCTTGCTTCCAAGGCGCGGACACGCTCGACGCGAGTTTGAACGCGACGGTCTATGTTCCGCAAGTTGACATCTATGACGGACCGTATGAAGCGACTCCAAGCAGGGAGACACAAACGCTTGGAACGGAAAACCTTATGATGGCGAGGAATGTAACTATCAACCCGATACCGTCCAACTACGGACTTATCACATACAACGGCTCAATTCTAACAGTAAGTTAAAGGAGAATAAAAATGGCGAGAAATGTAGTCATAAATAACATTGTCTACCAAGATGTTCCTTCTGTACAGATTCCATTATCAGGTACATCTGGGAACGCAGAGTTCTTTGACACCTCTGATGCTTCTTTGGACAACGGCGGAAAGATGCTGTCGGGGAACACGGCGTATGCTAACGGCGTAAAGTACACCGGCACTATCGCCACCAAGACCGGCACGGACATCAGCGCAAGCGGCGACACAGTAACTGTCCCGTCCGGATACTATGCGACCTCGGCAAGCAAAGCCGTTGCAAGCGGTTCTGCGTCCGCTCCTGCCACCATCAGCGGCTCGACGGCAACGCTTTCGACCGGAACGAACACGCTGACGCTGTCCAAGACGATTTCTGTCACGCCTGTTGTAAGCGCGGGCTATGTATCGAGCGGAACGGCGACCAACTCGTCCGTCAGCCTGACCGCATCCGTCACGACCAAGGGCGCGGCAACCTACACTCCGTCCACATCCGCGCAGACCATCGCAAGCGGAACATACCTGACCGGAGCGCAGACGATTTCCGGCGACATAAATCTCGTGGCATCGAACATTAAGAGCGGCGTCAGCATCTTCGGCGTTGACGGTTCGCTGACATCGGTTGCAGTTAGCCAAGATTCCACGACGAAGGTTCTTTCTATCTCGTAAAAAGGGGGAGCATTTATGCCCGACATCGAACTGATGGGCGCGACCTATCCCGATGTGCCTGCCGTTGACTTGCCGAAGTCGGGCGGTGGTATGTCGAGATTTTATGATCCGTCCGAAATCCTCTATGCGGCTTCGCCCACTTCGGGCGGTCCGGCTACAACGACGAACGCAATCCACTACGCTCAAGTTGATTCAACGAGTACCGCAACAGCATTTACTGTTCAGATTAGCGGAATAACATCGTACTATGATGGACTTACCATCCTATTGAAGAATGGTGTCGTAACGAGTACGACGAATTTCACGATTAATGTCAACAATCTCGGTGCGAAGAATGCCTACTCCAACATGGCGGCGGCAACGAAAGAATCGTCTTTGTTCAACATCAATTACACGATGCTTTTTATTTATGATAGCACTCGTGTAAGTGGTGGGTGCTGGGTTCTGTATCGCGGATACAATTCGGATACCAACACAATCGGTTATCAGCTTCGCACGAATAGCACCGTTCTTCCGACAGCAGACAAGAGCAGATATTATCGTCTGTTTTTCACCTCGGCAGACGGTACGCATTGGGTCCCCGCTAACACAGGAACGGACAATTCCGCGACATCTGCGAAGACGGTCAACACTCGCGCCATCAATCCGTTTGGACGCATCATCTATTTTTCCGCGAATACGAACATGGCGGCAAACGCTGATGTTGCGGCGACATATTGCTGGGAGCAGTATGCTTTCGCATTAGGCTATTCGTTCAACACTACTGGCGCGGCATTGACGCTGACAACGAAAACGCCTGTTTACTTAAAGTGCGCTCCGCAAGCGGACGGTTCTGCTATCATTGACAGCACGACTCCGTATGTGCAGACCTTGCCGAGTACCGAAGACGGGAAAATCTATATCTTCCTCGGAATCGCATATTCCGCGACAAACATTGAACTGTATCCAAATCATCCTGTGTACTATTATTCGGACGGCGCGATCCGTTTGTGGACGAATAGCGTCTCTGGCTTGCCGAGCGTTTCTGCTTCGGACAATGGAAAGATTCTAAAGGTCGTGAACGGCGCGTGGGCGGCTGCGACGCTGAATACTTATAACGGAGGTGTGAGCTGATGCCTGATGTTGAGATTTCGTACAAGGGTTCACAAATCGCGTCGATGAGCGCAAGCGGCGTAAAAACGCTTTTGACGGGAGATTCGTTCTGCGAGGATGACATCATCGTTTCGTATACGAAGCCTTCGGCGCCTACGCCGACCTTGCAGAGCAAGACCGTATCTCCGTCAACATCGCAGCAGACCGTTTCTCCCGATTCGGGATATGACGGATTGTCAAGCGTTACGGTAAACGCTATGTCTGTGTATAACGGTTCTGTATCACCGATAGGAGGAGGCGGGTCGAATGACTGATTTAATTGTATCGTATAAAGGGAGCGACATACTGACGACGAGCGCATCGTTATCACGGAAACTCGATACTGCTGGAAAGTATTGCGAGGATGATATAACGATTCAGTACACGCGTCCGACATTTTTGACGCAGAGTAAAACGGTATCTCCTACCACATCCGTACAGACTATTACGCCCGATTCGGGATATGATGGATTGTCGAGCGTTATCGTCCGAGCAATGACGCTATATACTGGAGCATTGAGAGGAGCATAATATGGCAGTTGTCTTTAGCATCACATATAAAAAGAACGATGGAAGCGGCACGGAGTTGGCTTGCGATAGTGAGTCGAAAGAGCTTGTCGATTACATCACATCGGTCGGTCAAAATTGGGGCGAACAACCGCAAGACTGGTCGCGTGACGGATTTACTTTCAAGCATTGGAACACATCGGCAGACGATAGTGGAACATCATACAATGGCGGTGACTTATATACAGGTTTAAGCGTGATCTTGTATGCTATATGGCAAGCCGACACTCCTGTCGGAGCGGATGTTTCGATTGCGCTTGGAAATACAGAAATCGCATCGTTATCCGATACAGGGTCGGTAACGCTTGCAACGGCTGGAACATATGTGAATGAGGATATCACGATTGACTACACCAAGTCGGGCGGCGGTGGTAGTCCGCAGACGGCAAGCGTAACTGTAAATACGGACGGAATGGGGTCGATCATAAAGTATGCAGATGCAAACGGAACTTTCAAAAGTGTTACTGCTAATAGTATGAGTGATACCTTAATAGTCGGGTCGCTCGTTGTTATACTGGAAATATCGGGCGATTATGTTAATGTCACAGGACTTACGCTTAAAAACTCCGAAGATTTAGGCGTTCGCGGATATTATCGATATTGTCAAATCTACCAAGTCAACTGAGTGCGCTACGGCGCGGAAAGGAAATTATATGAAAATGAGCAATAAACTGTACGATGTTCTCAAGTGGATCACGCTGATCGTGATTCCCGCACTCGCGACCGCATATGTCGGTCTGTCGAATGTTTGGGGCTTTCCTTACGCAGACGAGGTTGCGCGGACGGCGTGTGTCATCTGTACGCTCCTTGGTGCGCTCCTCGGCATCAGCACGGCAGAATACAGACACGATCATGTGATGGTGGATTTCACCGCTGATTTTGACGATGAAGCCGGAAACGATTCCGATAATAATTGACCGTCCGGATCTGAACGAGGTTGAAATATACCCGATTCACGATCTGCACTACGGAAACGAATGCTTTGACGCTCACAGATGGAACGAACTGACGAAGATCATCCTCGCCGAACCGAACCGCTTCGTCGTGTTTGTCGGTGATTTGATGGAAAACGCCGTCCCCAACTCGAAGAGTGATATGTTCCGCGCAGACCGCTACGCCTCACGAACAACAGGTGTTCGTTGAATCTGTATTCAAGCAGTTCGCAGACAGGACTCTCGCAATCGTTGACGGAAATCACGAATTCAACCGAAGCACACGAAACTGCGGATTATTTCCGCTCTACTCGGCGGCTTGCGTTGCGCGAGTCGATGAAAAATACCGCTCCGCTTACGCCATCCTTGACATCGGCTTCGGCAATGTCGGTCAAGTCGAAAGCAGGGCGGTCGGTCTCATCACTCATCGGGCAAAGAACCTCAAGAACTTCGGTGCGGTCGATGCGACAGAGGGATTTGACTTTATGTTCTTCGGACATGACCATGAACCCGAAGACCACTCAAGAGGTCATCTCTGTTATGACCGCCGCCGTCACGAACTGACGAGCATTGAGCAGATAAACAGTGGCTCTCTCCTCACCTACGGCGGCTACGGCGCAAGAGCTGGGTATCGTCCGAAATCGGAAAAGATGTACAAACTCGTTCTGCGTAACACAGGACATCGACAGAAACAAATCGAATCTGTCGGATTCTACATTTAGTCGCGCTCTCCTCCTCGCGACTAACAAGACCCCCAAGACTTCGGTCAAGGGGGTCTATTTTT
>RHMF01001408.1_pt1 | contig 16932 bp, 17 predicted proteins | sample 5365151 | NCBI WGS metagenome assembly RHMF01 (sample SAMN10266501, study PRJNA497801) | feces metagenome | isolation source: feces | host: Bos taurus | place: China: Prairie of Fairy Mountain | collected 2017-08-14 | reverse complement strand
GATTGTACCATCTTTTCGCTCTGCATAGCCGGCTTCCTGAGCCATCACTTCCAGTTCTTCCGCATGAAGTTTTACATAGCCGGTAATCATCGTCTGGTTCATTAAAAACGGACCGCAAGTATTCCATAAAAACACAACAAAAAGCGCAATAATCGCAATTGTCGCCATAACCATATGCTTTGTTTTCATCATAATTCTGACCTCCTGTTGTTGCTGCAAGGATTCTGTCTTACAACGTTAAAATAGCATATTCCTGACTTACTGTCAATCTACAGCAAAAAAATGAACCAGCCTCTGCATTTCCGCAAAAGCCTTGATATCTTTCTAATTGTTGCACACGCAACATGATTGTTGTTTTTTTCGAGCTATAATCAATCCAACTTATTCGCGCGAATTCATTCAGACAGGAGGTTTTTATAATATGGGATTTTACGTTAATGTACCGCAATTTGAACTCTGGCTGACGGAACAACTGAAAACCTGTGACGTTTACGCACCAAAACGGTTCCCGGGAGGCGGACGATTTTCTGATACAGATTGTATACGCTATGGACAAATAAACAAGGCATCTGAAATTATATTTGATACTCGATCTTCGTACTCATTCAAGGAAATTCTGACACCCGTGTCACAAACGCTGTTCTATTTTACCGAAAATGACGTAACGGAACCAGACCTATCCGGCAGAGAGGTAATTCTTTTTCTTCGAAGCTGTGATATCCACGCACTGGAACGGCTTGATGCCATGTATCTGAAAAACGGCCCGACTGATTATTACTACCAGAAGCTTCGCCAGCGCATCCGGCCGGTTCTGATTGGCTGCACCGAGACGTTTGAGAACTGTTTCTGCATCAGTATGGGAACAAACCGAACCAGCAGCTATGATATGTGTATCAATGTGAGACCGGACGGCTTCACTGTTGATTGTAAAAATCCTGTCTGGAAATCTTTTTTCGAAAATCAGAACTGTAGACAGACGGATGTAACACCGGATTTTGTGCAGGAAAATAGAATCACCGTGCAGATTCCGGAAAATCTCAGCTCGCAAGTGGCTTCCGCAAACATGTGGGAGGAATACACGAGCCGCTGTATTAATTGCGGCCGCTGCAACTTTGTATGCCCAACCTGCACCTGTTTTTCAATGCAGGATTTCTATTACAGTGAAAACGCAAAAGTCGGTGAACGCCGCAGAGTATGGGCTTCATGCATGGTGGATGGCTATACCGATGTAGCCGGTGGCGGAAGCTATCGAAAACGGAACAGTGAACGAATGCGCTTCAAAGTACTGCATAAAGTGCTGGATTACAAAAAGCGCACCGGCCAGCATATGTGTGTGGGCTGCGGACGCTGTGATGATATCTGCCCCGAATACATTTCTTTTTCTGCCTGTATCAATAAACTGAACGAAGCTGTGAAGGAGGCTGCAGAGCATGACGCATAACGATTATCTGCCATTTGCATCAGAAATACTGAAAGTAATTCCGCATACGGATATTGAATATACCTTCCGCATGGCATACAGCGGTGAAGTAAAGCCAGGACAGTTCTTTGAGGTTTCTATTCCGAAATACGGCGAAGCGCCGATTTCGGTCAGCGGGATTGGAGACGGCTTTGTGGATTTGACTATTCGCCGTGTCGGAAAAGTAACTGGTGAAGTATTTGAACACTATACCGGCGAAAAACTGTTCATGCGCGGACCATACGGAAACGGCTTTGATATCAGCAACTATCAGGGAAAAGAACTGGTGATTGTAGCCGGTGGTACCGGTGTTTCGCCGGTGCGAGGCGTAATCTCTCATTTTGCAGAACATCCGGAGCAGCGCAAATCTATGACGCTTATTGCCGGATTCAAATCAGAAAAAGACATTCTGTTCCGTGATGATTTTGCCGCATGGCGCACAGCTATGCATGTAATTCTCACACTGGATAACGGCGAAGAAACCGCAGAACATAAGATTGGCCTGGTAACCAGCCATATTCCTTCTCTTGTGCTGGAAGATGTTTCTCAGGCAGCAGCCATTGTGGTTGGCCCTCCTGCTATGATGAAATTTTCTGTAAAAGCATTGCTGGAACGCGGTTTTCGCGAAGAAAACATCTGGATTTCACAGGAACGAAAAATGTGCTGTGGTCTTGGAAAATGCGGCCATTGCCGAATTGGCGACACTTATGTATGCCTGGATGGCCCGGTATTCAACTACACAAAAGGGAAAACACTGATTGACTAGGGAGGGCTACGCAATGGATATGAATACAAAACAATTACAGAGAAATGCTTTTCGTATCACAAAAGAGCGAAATATCACCGCATCCCGTGTGCGTGTACCCGGCGGGCATCTGAAAGCAGAATATCTTGGAATTATTCAGAATATTGCAGAAACATACGGCAATGGAACCGTATGCATCACAACCCGGCAGGGATTTGAAATTCCCGGTATTCCCTTTGAAAAAATGAAAGATGTTAACGCTGCCCTGCAGCCGGTAATTGATGGACTGGATATCAATCAGGAGCAGAAAAACGGCGGCTATCCGGCAGCAGGAACCCGTAACATTACAGCCTGTATCGGCAATCGGGTATGCCCATACGGATGCTACGACACCACTGCATTTGCACGGCGTATTGAAAAAGCCGTATTTCCAAATCATCTGCATTTTAAAATTGCACTGACCGGATGCCCTAATGACTGTAACAAAGTTCGTATGCACGATTTTGGCATCATGGGTATGACCGAACCACAGTTTGAAACAAATCGCTGTGTAAGCTGCGGAGCCTGTGTTAAGGCCTGTGCAAAAAAATCGGTCGGGGCATTGAAACTTGTCAATTACCGGCCGGTACGTGATACACAGAAATGCATCGGCTGCGGAGAATGTGTGTTGAGCTGCCCAAACTATGCATGGACACGCAGTAAAGAAAAATATTACCGCCTGACTCTGTTTGGCCGCAGCGGCAGAAAAAATCCCCGTCTTGGCCAGGATTTTATAAAATGGATTGATGAGGACAGTATTTTAAAAATCATTCTTAACACGTACGATTACGTAAAAGAATATATTGACCCGCAAGCACCGGGCGGCAAAGAACACATCGGCTATATTGTAGACCGGACCGGATTTGAGGAATTCAAACGCTGGGCCATGAAAGATGTGGTTCTGCCGGAAAAAGCAGAAATTTATTCACCTGTCTACTGGAATGGCATAAACTATTAACACTGCATAAATTTATACACCCCTAACCTCTATATAAAACAATCAAACACAAACAGAAAGGCTCTGCACTTCAGCAATGCAGAGCTTCTCTCTTTTTATTTTCCTTTATTAATATTCTATCTCGTGCCCACAATAAGGGCAAAAGTCTGGAAGCGACATGCGATAGTCCCAGGTCTTTTTACAATATGGACATTTATAGAAAAAGAACGGTTGAATAATTGCGACTCCCCAGATTCCCATTGCAAGAATCGCTATCGCGGTATTTTCGACACAAGCAGCAATTAATGCTACAAAACACGCAATAGCACTTCCTAAAAACATCCACAGTCTGCTGTTTTTATAGTTCAGATATTTATTCATGTGCTTTGCCTTCCTCTACAGTTTTCCAGCGCATGTCCGCATTCGGGACAGAAATTCGATGGTTTTTCCCGTATCGGAAACATACTTTTACAATACGGGCAGCGGTAAAATACCAGTGCCTGTGTAAGGGCCAGCACTTCCACCAGAACGCCAATGCCGGTTAGCAGAATACTTTCTGCCGCCATTGCAAAAAACAGCAGTGCAACGCCCAGAATTACGCCAACTTCTTTTACATAATAGCTGGTTTTAAAGTCCATCCTGCCACCGCCTTTACCGGCTAAACAGATTCATAATAATACTCAGGACAACACTCATCACAATGCAGCTTACAACGGGGAAGTAAAACCCGCCGCCGTTTTCGCCTTTGATGATAATATCACCGGGCAGATTGCCTAAACTGATAAAACGGCTCAGAATAATAATCACCGCGCCGATTAAAATAGCGCCCAGGCCCAGCATAATCAGCATTTTGCCAAATTCGGTTCCATTCATACTTCTTCCCCCCAGAGAGATTCTGCCGGTGCAGCATTCTGGGTCTGCAAAGGGATACCCAGATGCTGATACGCCAGCGGTGTGGCTACACGGCCGCGAGGTGTACGGCTGATAAACCCGCGCTGCAGTAAATACGGTTCGCACACGTCCTCAATGGTGCCGCTGTCTTCATTAATGGTGGCTGCCAGGGTTTCCAGCCCTACCGGCCCGCCATTAAAATAACGGATAATGGTAGATAACACCCGATGGTCGATTTTATCCAGCCCTTCGTTGTCGATTTCCTGCATAATCAGAGCTTTATCGGCTATTTCTTTTGTAATCAGGCCATCGCCTTTTACCTGTGCATAGTCACGCACGCGGCGCAGAAGCCGGTTTGCAATACGCGGTGTTCCACGGGAACGGCGGGCGATTTCCAGCGCCCCCTGTTCTTCAATCGGTACCGCCAGGATATCGGCACTGCGGGTAACAATCTGTTTTAATTCTTCCACGGTATAAAACTCCAGCCGTTCAATTACGCCAAAACGGTCACGCAGCGGGCCGGTCAGCATACCGGCTTTGGTGGTGGCACCAATTAACGTAAAAGGCGGCAGATCAATACGCAGCGAGCGGGCAGCCGGCCCTTTGCCAATCATAATATCCAGGGCGAAATCCTCAATAGCCGGATACAGAACCTCCTCCACGGTGCGGTTAATGCGGTGAATCTCATCGATAAACAGCACATCGTGCGGTTCCAGATTGGTTAAAATCGCCGCCAGGTCGCCGGCGCGCTCAATCGCCGGCCCGGATGTGATTTTAATCTGCACATTCATCTCATTGGCGATAATGTTGGCCAGTGTGGTTTTCCCCAGCCCCGGCGGTCCGTATAACAGTACATGATCCAGCGCTTCGCCGCGAGCCTTTGCCGCTTCCACATAAATACTCATATTTTCTTTTACTTTACTCTGGCCGATATAATCACTTAATCGTTTCGGCCGTACTTTGTTGCCCTCGGTATTGTCTTCGTGCATAGCATGAGGGCTAATCAGACGTTCATCCAGAAACTCCACAAACATCCTCCTTCCTGCCGCTTACACAGGCAGCACAGATTTTTATAACACGTTCAAAGCATTCATTAAATTCGCGCCAGCATCTGCAGTGCTTTTTTGATAATCGTCTGTTCATCCGCACCCTGCAGTTTTTTCAGTTCCGGATAGATTTTCCGGATTTCGCTCTCGTGATACCCCAGCCCCAGTAAGACTTCGGTAATATCATCTTTTGCCAGAACCGGTGCAGCCATCACTTCCGGCATTTCAATTCCGGCAGCTGCAAATTCCTCCAGCGCAGAGGCCGGGAGTTTATCTTTTAATTCCAGAACCAGACGCTGAGCTGTTTTTTTGCCAATGCCCGGCACTTTGGTTAAAAAGTCCACATTTTCACCGACAATGGCCTGATACAGCCCGCTTAACGTGCTCTGGCCAATCATTGCCAGCGCACTTTTCGGCCCGATACCGGATACATTTAACAGCGTCATAAAGAACTCACGCTCTGCCCAGCTTTCAAAGCCAAAGAGCTGCACGGCATCCTCCCGCTGATGATAATAAATATAAAATTCGCAGTTCTGCTGCTGACTGTACTTTAAAAGACGGCCCGACGGAATCTGCACCTCGTAGCCGACCGAACCGCACAGCACCATAACACTGCCTGCGGTTTTATGCATAACCGTACCTTTCAGATAACTGATCATCGTTTGATACTCCTTGTTTTTGTCTGATAATGATGGGTATGGCAGATGGCGATGGCCAGCGCATCGGCTGCATCGTCAGGCTTGGGCACTTCCCGCAGCCCCAGAAAGGTTTTTACCATAAACTGCACCTGTTTTTTTTCGGCCCGTCCATTCCCCACCAGTGCCTGCTTTACCTGGAGAGGCGTATATTCATGTACCTCAAGCCCGTTTTGCGCACAGGCCAGCAGCAGCACACCGCGTGCCTGCCCGACGGTAATGCCGGTGGTGATATTTTTATTAAAGAATAATTCCTCAATGGCTACCTGCTCCGGCTTCCATGTCTGAATAATCTGATTGATCTGTTCATAAATCATAACAAGCCGCTGCTCCATCGGCACACCGGGCGGTGTGCTGATAATGCCGTAATCCACTGGCTTAATGGAATTTCCCACAACACGGATAATTCCAAAACCGGTGGTGGCAGTGCCAGGGTCAATACCCAGTATAATCATAACGGATTCTGCTCCTTACCCTTCCCGTAACAGCCTGTCCATGTTCAGAAATCTGTATGAGAGAAAGTATGTTTGCTTTTTATTATAACAACATCACCGGCAGAAGAAAAGAGTAAAGTCACACAATAGCAGAAATTCATAGGATTTTATCCGGTTTATCAGGCCGCAGACTTCTAAATTGCTTCTTTATAATAATAATTTGATAAATAATTCATATACTTTACTTCTTTTGTGATATGCTACTTGCTAAAATTCTGTTTTTGTGCTATCTTTGCACTATCTAATAAATTATCCGTAAATCGAGGGGGATTTTTTACAATGAAACTGAGAAAAGTATTAGCAGCAACTCTGATCGGTGCTATGGCTCTGACCGCATTCGGCTGCGGCGGCGGCAACGAAGCAGCTGACCAGGGTGCAGAAGACACCAACACACTGCGTATCGGTATGGAATGCGGCTACGCTCCATTCAACTGGACACAGCAGGATGACACCAACGGCGCTGTAGCAATCGAAGGCGGCGGCTATGCAAACGGCTACGACGTTCAGATCGCTAAACAGGTAGCTGAAGGCTTAGGCAAAGAATTAGTAATCGTTAAAACTGAATGGGACGGTCTGGTACCAGCTGTTCAGTCCGGCGTAATTGACGGTATCATCGCTGGTATGTCTCCAACTGCTGAACGTAAAGAAAAAATCGACTTCACAGACAACTACTATGTATCCGACCTGGTTGTTGTAGTACGTGCTGACAGCGAATATGCAAACGCTACTTCCATTCAGGATTTCGCTGGTGCAACTTTAACTGCACAGCTGAACACCTTCCATGACACTGTAATCGATCAGATCGAAGGCGTAACACATGCAACACCAATGACTGACTTCCCAGCTATGCGTGTAGCTCTGGAAAGCGGCATCATTGACGGTTATGTATCCGAACGTCCAGAAGGTATCTCCGCTGCTGCTGCAAACGATGCATTCGTATACGTTGGCTTCGAAGTAGAAAACGGCTTTGAATACGAAATCAACGACGCTGCAATCGCTATGGGTATCGCAAAAGATTCCGAACTGACTGCACAGGTTAACGAAGTTCTGGCTGGTATCTCCCAGGAAGATCGTGATGCTCTGATGGCTGACGCTATCGCACAGCAGCCAGCTGCTGAATAATCGATTCTTAATCGTATTAAAAACAGTAAATTTATAATGATAGAGGCGCGAATTTCATGAGTACGCTGCAGCAAATGGTGTAGGAAACCTGCTGTACCGGAAAGGGACATTCGCCGAAGCGGCAAGTATCCCAAAACCTGCCGCTGGGATGATGCAGAATATGTATCATACTGTCACTGATGTGGAGAGCTATCGGCATATTAATAAACAAAGTACTTTTATGCCACGGATATGCTTAGCATATTCGTGGTCTTTGTTTTTGTTCAGGTAAAAATATTTTCAGATTATAATAAATGTAAGGAAGTAAATCATGGATATCACACCGTTTTTCGGCACTGCGTGGGCACTGTTCCCGCCAATCGTCGCAATTATTCTGGCATTACTCACCAAAGAAGTTTATTCGTCTCTGTTCATCGGGATTCTGGTTGGGGCACTGATGTACTCCAATTTCAATCCGGTTGGTATGGTAGAACACACAATTAGTATTATCAGCTCCCGTCTTGGGGATAATGGCGGTATTATCGTATTCTTAATCTGCCTGGGGATTATCGTTTCGCTGATGCAGGCATCCGGCTGTTCCAAAGCATTCGGTGACTGGGCTGCACAGCGCATCAAAACCAAAAGAAGCTCTCTGATTTTTACAACTCTGCTGGGGCTGTTCTTCTGTATTGATGACTACTTTAACTCCCTGACCACTGCGAACATCATGCGTCCAATTACCGATAAACACAAAGTAAGCCGTGCACGTCTGGCTTACAACGTAGACTGTACCGCAGCACCAATCTGTATTATCGCACCGATTTCCAGCTGGGCGGCAGCAGTTGCCTCCTATGTTCCGCCGGAAGTGCAGGCAGACGGCTATGCATTATTCCTGCAGGCTATTCCATTTAATATGTATGCTCTGCTGACTCTGACTATGCTCTTTACTCTGGCTGTTATCCGTTTTGATTTCGTTCCGATGAGAGGCTATGAATATCTGGCAGAAGAAAAAGACGATATTTACGGCGGTACCGGCAACCTGTACGCAAACATCTCCACTGCTGAAAACGACAACCCACTGGGTAAAGCACTGGATATGCTGCTGCCTGTTATCGTTCTGATCGGCGGCTGTATTTTCGGTCTGATTTATACCGGCGGTTTCTTCTCCGGAGAAGGCGTTGGCTTTATTGAAGCATTCAGTGCCTGCGATGCTTATATGGGTCTGCCAATCGGCGGCCTGATTGCGCTGGCATTTACAATCATCTACTATTTCGCGCGCAGAATCATCAACATGAAACAGTTTGTACAGTGTATTCCTGACGGTGCCGTTGCTATGACACCTGCGCTGTTCATCCTGACACTGTCCTGGGGTATCGAAGGCATCTGCCGTGAAAGCCTGGGCGCTGCTGTTTTCGTTGAAAACTCCTTCGCAGGAAGCAGCTTCCCAATGTGGCTTCTGCCTCCAATTCTGTACCTGCTGGGTGCGTTTGTATCCTTTGCAACCGGTACATCCTGGGGTACCTTTGGTATTCTGATTCCTATCACCTTTGCAATCTTCGGCTACGAAGTAACCGAACTGTGCATGATCTGTCTGTCGGCAACTCTGGCTGGTGCCGTTACCGGTGACCACTGCTCCCCTATTTCGGAAACCGCCATCATGTCTTCGACTGCAGCACAGGTTGATTTTATGACACACGTTATGACTCAGTTGCCATACGCACTGTTTACAGCTACCTTCTCCCTGATTGGTTTTGCTGTTCTGGGTATCGTTCAGCACTGGATCGTAACCCCAATCATGATGGTTTCCATTATTGTTGTTCTGGTTGCCATGAAATCTGTTTATAAAAACAAACCGGTTAAAGTAAAATATGTAAGTAAAAATGTAATCGAGCGGCATTAAAATTCTGAAAGGAGGATACCATTTTGGGAGAATTTTTTAATTCTGTACAATTCATTTTAAATAACTACGGCGACCTGTTAATCAAAGGGACCGGCGTTACCATTCTGTTAGCAATCGTAGGTACCGGTGTGGGCTTCCTGATTGGTCTGTTAATCGGTATTTACAAAACTATTCCGATTCGCGACGAAGACTCCGCTATTAAAAAGGTGCTGTATAAAGTATTTAACTTTCTTTTATCCGCCTATATCGAAGTATTCCGCAGCACTCCAATGATGGTTCAGGCCAGTGTTATCTTCTACGGCTCCGCATGGATTTTCGGCTTACGCCTGAATCCGGTAACAGCCGGGATGTTCATCATCTCCATTAACACCGGTGCATATATGGCTGAAATCGTACGTGGCGGTATTATCTCCGTTGAAAAAGGGCAGTTTGAAGCAACCCATTCCATCGGGATGACCCACTTCCAGTCCATGCTGTACGTTGTACTGCCGCAGGCAATCCGCAACATTCTGCCTGCAACCGGGAACCAGTTTATTATCAACATCAAAGACAGCTGCGTACTGAGTGTTATCAGCGTTACCGAGCTGTTCTTCCAGACCAAATCGGCTGCTGGTGCGACCTTTGATTATTTCCCTGCATATTTCATCGCCTGCGTAATCTACTTTGTGCTGTGCTTCAGCATCACTCAGATTCTGCGTTATGTGGAAATGAAAATGGACGGCGCCGACACCTACACCATTTACGGTACTGAACCGGTTATCAATGGTGCCGATACCTTAAAACGAGGTGACAAATAATGGACCAGCCAATTATTCAAATTAAAAATCTGAAAAAAGCATTCGGTCAGCGTGAAGTTTTAAAAAATATCAACTTTGACGTACACAAAGGCGAAGTGGTAACCATCATCGGTTCCTCCGGCTCCGGGAAATCCACTCTGCTGCGCTGCATCAACCTGCTGGAAACCCCAAACGGCGGTCAGATTCTGTACAATAACAAAAATATTCTGGAAGGCGGCAAAATCCATCAGTACTGTGCCAAAGTAGGTATGGTATTCCAGCAGTTCAACCTGTTTAACAACATGAACGTACTGGAAAACTGCGTTGTCGGCCAGATGAAAGTATTAAAATGCAACCGTCAGGAAGCCGAAGAACGGGCTAAAAAATACCTGGATCACGTAGGTATGCTCCAGTATATCAACGCTCGTCCTCGCCAGTTATCCGGCGGTCAGAAACAGCGTGTAGCCATTGCCCGTGCCTTATCCATGGAACCGGATGTACTGCTGTTTGACGAACCAACCTCCGCTCTCGACCCGGAAATGGTTGGCGAAGTATTAAAAGTTATGAAAGACCTGGCTGCCAGCGGTTTAACCATGCTGGTAGTTACTCACGAAATGGGCTTTGCCCGTGATATTTCCGACCGTATCGTGTTTATGGCTGACGGTATCATTCTGGAAGATTCCACTCCGGAAGAACTGTTCAACAATCCAAAACACGAACGTACCAGAGCCTTCTTAACAAGAGCGATGGACAAATAATGCATACACCAGACCCCGCAGAAAAATCTGTCTGCGGGGTCTTTTTTAGTTTCCGCGCCAGCGGGATTTCACCGCTCGTACATCCACATGCACAAAGGTTGGATATATCCCGATGCCGCCCTTTTTAGGCAAAAAGAACACAAAAAAATGGATGCCTCCTTTTCAGGAAAGCATCCATTTTCTGATTTTATTTAGCCAACTACGATGTTTACCAGTTTATTTGGTACTACAACGACTTTTTTGATATCTTTGCCGGCAATTGCTTCTGCAATTTTTGGCTGTTCCATTGCCAGTTTTTCAGCTTCGGCTTTATCCAGGTTCATTGGCATTACTACTTTGTCACGCACTTTGCCGTTAATCTGAACGATTACGGTTGCTTCTTCCGCTACCAGCGCTTTTTCGTCCAGTTTTGGCCACATCTGTTTGTGAACGCTGCCTTCGTGGCCCAGTTCCTGCCACATTTCTTCGGTTACATGAGGGATAAATGGAGCCAGCAGTAATACTAAGGTATCTGCTGCTTCTGCCATAACCGCTTTGTTGTAATCCTGTTCTTTATACTGATACAGGCCGTTCACCATTTCCATAATCGCACTGATTGCAGTGTTGAAGTTGAAACGGCTGCCTGCGTCATCGGTTACACGTTTGATGGTGGTGTGGGTTAAACGGCGCATGTCTTTGTCTTTGCCGTTTAATTCGCCAAAGCTTGTGTAATCCACCAGTTTGCCTTCGCTGTTCTGTACATAGTCGTATACAAAACGCCATACACGGTTAATGAAACGGTAGCAGCCTTCTACTGCGGAATCGTTCCATTCCAGGTCACGTTCTGGCGGAGCTGCGAACAGAATGAACAGACGGGCGGTATCGGCACCGAATTTACCGATGATGGTTTCAGGGCTTACAATGTTGCCTTTGGATTTGGACATTTTGCTGCCGTTCATCAGTACCATACCCTGTGTCAGCAGGTTCTGGAATGGTTCATCCACGCTTACCAGACCCATATCGTACAGTACTTTGGTGAAGAAACGAGCATACAGTAAGTGCAGAATTGCATGTTCTACACCGCCGATGTACTGGTCTACGTTCATCCAGTGGTCAGCGTTTTCTTTTGCAAATGCCTGTTCCGCATTTTTCGCATCGGTATAACGCAGGTAATACCAGCTGGAGCATACGAAGGTATCCATGGTATCGGTTTCACGACGAGCTGGTTTGCCGCAGATCGGGCAGGTTGTGTTTACAAACTCGTCCATATATTTCAGCGGAGATTCACCGCTTGGTTTAAAGTTTACATCCTGCGGCAGTAATACCGGCAGCTGATCTTCCGGAACTGGAACAGTACCGCAGTGATCACAGTAAATGATTGGGATTGGAGCACCCCAGAAACGCTGACGGGAAATCAGCCAGTCGCGTAAACGGAAGTTTACTTTTAATTCGCCGTTGCCTTCTTCGGCCAGGAAATCCACGATTGCTTTTTTCGCATCGGTGTTTTTCATGCCGTCAAATTTGCCGGAGTTCACCATTACACCAGCATCGGTATAAGCGGCTTCCATATCTTCTACGCGCAGTTCTTCGCCTTCCGGCTGAACAACGATAGTGATTGGCAGATCGTATTTTTTCGCAAAGAAGAAGTCACGTTCGTCATGTGCCGGTACACCCATAACAGCACCGGTACCGTATTCGTAAATAACATAGTTACCAATTAAGATTGGTACAGCCTGGCCATTGGCAGGATTGATAACATGTGCGCCAATGTATAAGCCTTTTTTCTCTAATTCGGTGGAGGAACGGTCTACTTCGCTCAGCTGCTGTACTTCTTTGATAAATGCATCCGCTGCTGCTTCGTATTCAGTGCCTGCTACCAGTTTCTGCACCAGAGGATGTTCCGGAGCCAGTACCAGATAGCTTACACCAAAGGTAGTGTCAGGACGGGTGGTGAATACTTCTACATAGTCACCGGTCTCCTGAACCTGGAAGCGTAACAGCGCACCTTCGCTGCGGCCGATCCAGTTATCCTGCATGATGCGTACTTTATTTGGCCAGCCTTCCAGTTTGTCTAAGTCTTTTAACAGGCGGTCTGCGTAATCGGTAATTTTAAAGAACCACTGTTCCAGAGATTTTTTCTCTACTACGCTGTCGCAGCGTTCGCACTGACCTTCTACAACCTGTTCGTTTGCCAGTACAGTCTGACAGCCAGGGCACCAGTTTACCGATGCGCCTTTTTTGTAAGCCAGACCTTTTTTATAAAACTGCAGGAAGAACCACTGTGTCCATTTGTAGTAGTCCGGCATACAGGTGGTAACCTCTCTGTCCCAGTCGTAGCTTAAACCCATAGCGTGCAGCTGACGGTTCATGTTGGCGATATTTTCAACAGTCCATTTTGCAGGTGCTGCATTATGTTTAATCGCCGCATTTTCAGCAGGCAGACCAAAGGAGTCCCAGCCGATTGGATGCAGCACGTTGTAACCGTGCATGGTTTTAAAGCGGGCAACTACGTCACCGATGGAATAGTTGCGCACATGACCCATATGCAGGTTGCCCGATGGGTAAGGGAACATTTCCAGACAGTAATATTTTGGTTTTGTTTTGTCTTCTGTTACAGCGTAAGTTTTTTCTTCCGCCCATTTTGTCTGCCATTTACTTTCGATGCTGGCAAAATCATAACGTTCATTCATGATATTTCCCCCTAGTTTTATAAATACAGTCAGGTTTCATCTGTTTTAATCCGTTTTTTCCGTTTTTAATCTTTGCTGCTTTTATTCGGCTTTCGCTTCTTTGGTATCGCGCAGCAGTTTTTTAATGCCGTCGAAGGTAACCGGGCTTACCACATGTTCAATATGACATGCATCATGATCCGCAGTTTCTTCATCTACATTCAGTACAACCATCAGGAACTCACGAATCACTTCATGGCGCTCATGGATTTCCAGTGCTTTCTTTTCCCCTTTTTCTGTCAGGAAAATCATTTTATTAGGATCCATGTAAATGTAGTCTTCTTCTTTCAGAATTTTTACGGCACGGCTGATGCTGGCCTTGGTGTAGTTCATTGCATTGGCAACGTCTGTAGAACGCACATACCCCTGTTTCCGATACAGAAGTAAAATCGTTTCTAAGTAGTCTTCACCAGATTCATGAATTCTCATATAAGGATATCCTCCTATAATATATTGTCTGCAATATATTGCAGATATTTCTATGCTGTAATGAAAATATGAAACTGAAACATACAACACTCCTATTATAATCACTTTTACATGGAAAAACAAGATTTTGACAAAAAAACTCCGTTTACATTCTTTAACTTTTTCATAATAATTGATGTAGCAATTTCATTATGCAATATTCTTTTTATCATTACACTAATAGTTAGCATCGGCTTCTTTCTGCAAAATAATTTTGTGATATAGCCCCGATGTATTGACATATCCCGCTATTCATGCTATAGTGTCTTGAATACAAATATTATATATTTGCTCTTATCCAGAGAGGTGGAGGGACTGGCCCGATGAAACCCGGCAACTGGCCTTGCAGAAATCTGTTTTGCAAGGTGCTGTGCTAAATCCTGCAGATTGAAATTCTGGCAGATAAGAATGGCTTACACAAAAAACGTACCCCTTCTGTCTGTTGCAGAAGGGGTTTTTTATTTCAGAACATCTGCACACTGCTCCATCTCGTATACTTGTATATGGAACAAAAAAGAAAGGAGTTTTCCATGAATCAGCCAATTATACAGATTAAAGATCTCTATAAAAGCTATCCTGGCAAAAACGGCCCGGCTGTTGCACTGGAACATATCAATCTGGATATTTATCCGGGTGAGATTTTCGGTATCATCGGTCTGAGCGGTGCAGGGAAAAGTACGTTAGTACGCTGCATTAACTTTTTAGAAAAACCGACTTCCGGCACCGTTATTTTCGACGGTCAGGATTTATCCGCATTATCCCATAAGGAACTGTGCAAAGCCCGCCAGTCTATGGGGATGATTTTCCAGCAGTTCAACCTGCTGATGCAGCGCACCGCACTGCAGAATATCTGCTTCCCTATGGAAATTGCAGGTATCAAAAAAGAGCAAGCTGTAGCCCGTGCACGGGAACTTCTGAAAATCGTTGATATGGAAACCAAAGAGGATTCCTATCCATCCCAGTTATCCGGCGGTCAGAAACAGCGTGTAGCCATTGCCCGCGCTCTGGCAACCAATCCAAAAGTGCTGCTGTGCGACGAGGCAACCAGCGCATTAGACCCGAAAACCACACGCTCTATTCTGGAGCTGTTAAAAGATATCAGCAAACGTCTGGGCATTACCGTTATCATTATCACCCACGAAATGTCTGTTATCGAAGAAATCTGCCAGAAGGTAGCCATCATCGACAACCACGTGATTGCCGAAACCGGCACCGTTTCGGAAGTATTTGCCCGTCCGCAGCATGAGGCGACCCGTCGTCTGGTATTCCCGGAAGACCGCAAACTGCCGGACTTCAACGCAGCCCGCTGCTATCGCCTGATTTTCGATGGTACTGCTGCAATGGAACCGGTTATCGCCAACATGATTATGGAATGCAAAACACCGGTTAATATTCTGGCTGCGGATACCCGCGTTATGGAAGGCCGCACCTTCGGTCAGATGATGATTCAGATTCCGGAAACCGTAAACCAGGTAAACCTGGAACGTATTCTGGTATATCTGGAAAATAAACATGTTACTGTAGAGGAGGCTGCCAGATGCTCGAACTTATCATGAGTCTGTTCAACACCACTGCGGAAAACTGGCAGATGATTTTAAGCAATACCGGCGTATCGCTGTACATTGTACTGGCCTCCACACTGCTTAGCTATCTGTTCGGGATTCCAATCGGTATTATTCTGGTGATCACCTCCAAAGACGGGATTCACCCGATGCCGGTTTTAAACTCTGTATTAGGGGTTATCGTAAACCTGCTGCGTTCCGTTCCATTCCTGCTGATGATCTTTATGATTATGCCGTTAACCACACTGATTACCGGCACCAGCTTCGGGGCAAACGCAACCATCGTGCCGCTGGTATTCAGTGCCGCTCCATATATCGCCCGCTTAATCGAATCCTCCCTGCGTGAGATCGATTTCGGCGTTATCGAGGCAGCACAGTCCATGGGCGCAAGCAACTGGCAGATTATCACCAAAGTTATGCTGCCGGAATCCAAACCGTCTCTGTTAGTAGGGGCTGCCATTGCAGCTACCACCATCCTGGGCTACTCGGCGATGGCCGGTGTACTGGGCGGCGGCGGCTTAGGCGATATCGCCATCCGTTACGGTTACTACCGTTATGATAAACCGCTGATGTACGTATGTATCGTTCTGCTGGTTATCATTACCCAGATTCTGCAGGAAGCCGGTTTAAAAATCGCAACCAAAACCGACAAACGCCTGCACTAATCCAATAGGCTTTCACAGATTCTTAATCTGTAGGCATACAAAACTATTTTTGAAGGGAGTTTTTCCAATGAAACTGAAAAAAGTTGTATCTATCGCTTTAACAGCAGCTCTGTCCGTTGGTCTGCTGGCTGGCTGCGGCGGTGCTGACACCAACACCGCTGCAAACGAAGAAGCAAAAGTAATCACTGTAGCTGCTTCCCCATCTCCACACGCTGAAATCCTGGCAGTTGCCGGCGAAGTTCTGGCTGCTGAAGGTTACGAACTGAAAGTAACCGAATTTACTGACTATGTTGTACCAAACAACGTTGTAGAAAATGATGAAATCATCGCTAACTACTTCCAGCATCAGCCTTACCTGACCGATTTCAATGCTGAAAACGGCACACACCTGGTAAGCGTTGCTTCTATCCACTACGAACCATTTGGTATCTACTCCAGCAAACATGCATCTCTGGATGAAATCGCGGAAGGCGCTATCATCACTGTTCCAAACGATACCACCAACGAAGCTCGCGCATTACAGCTGCTGCAGGCTGAAGGTATCATCAAACTGGCTGACGGTGCCGGCCTGAATGCTACCAAACAGGATATCGTTGAAAACCCATACAACGTAGATATCCAGGAAATCGAAGCTGCTGCTCTGCCTCCAACACTGGACAGCGCTGACTTCTCCGTAATCAACGGCAAC
>RHMF01001129.1_pt1 | contig 16947 bp, 13 predicted proteins | sample 5365151 | NCBI WGS metagenome assembly RHMF01 (sample SAMN10266501, study PRJNA497801) | feces metagenome | isolation source: feces | host: Bos taurus | place: China: Prairie of Fairy Mountain | collected 2017-08-14 | reverse complement strand
AAACTTCAATGCCGACTTTTAGTCGGCAAGCCAGTAGGCGGCCCTTATAGGGCCTGTGCAAACCACCAGTTCAACTGGTGGTTATGATTTGTCATATAATATATAGATTTATCTAAACATACATCTTTATTGTTGATGATTTATTTTCTATGAAAATCATCATCCTAAACGATGTAAAGTGATTTTAAGTTATGTGAAATAAACCGTTTAGGATGACTTTTAATTATATCAGTGGATTAGGGGTAATCACACTATATAATATTGCCTAATTGTCTTGAATGGTAAATGTAATAATTAATAATGTGCTACACCGCATTCGCAGATTTGATTTGAGCCAAAAAGTTTACTGAAGAACAATGTGATTTTCCAAATAAACCCTGTAATACCACCTTTATGACATTCGTGGTCACATTCTATTGATGGGTCAAGAAGTTCATCACATGCATCACAATATCCGTCTCCATCATTGTCTGCGTGGTCAATTGTTTCATGTTTCAGTTTCACGACTTATTTCTTCATCACATAATGAACAATACATAACCTTTTCAACACTACCTGTTTCTGTGCAGGTTGATTCAACAGCATTTTCGTAAACAGCATATGCACAAGAGTGACCAAGAGCATCAACTGTTATCACTTTCTTGTTTAGAACTCTGTCACATTCAATACAACAAGATACTACTTCCTTACTACCATTTTCAGAACAAGTAGGTGTAATAATTATTTTTTCATATTCACTCAATGTATGTTCAATAGTTTCAATCGTTACTGTTTCTCTGCTGATTTCTTCGTCACATACTGAACAATATACGACTTTATCTACACTACCATTTGATGTGCAAGTAGGTGCAACATAATTTTCCTCAACCGTATTTGCAGCAGTATGACCATTTGCAGGGAGTTCTTTTTGTTCTGTAAGTGTTTCTCCACAAACAGAACATTTTGCCCCCTCTGTAAAACCTACTTCTGTACAGGTTGGAGCAACTTCAGGAGTGGTTTCTTCTGTATGACCATTTGCAGGGAGTTCTTTCTGTTCTGTAAGTGTTTCGCCACAAACGGAACATTTCACACCCTCTGTAAGACCTATTTCAGTACAGGATGGAGCTACCGCAGGAAGAATTTCTTCTGTATGACCTAATGCATCAACATAATCATCAATGTAAGAGTCTCCACATTCACAAGTATAAGTTGTGTAACCTTTATCAGTACAATTTGGTTCTGTTACAACTGATTCATAAACGTGTGTATGATAATTGTAATGAATTGTTGCATTATTGAGTGATGAGTTTGAATTGCCTATCAAACTATCCCATTTTCTTATATTGTTCCAATCGTTTTCAGTGCCTGAATAATATACATCTGATAGAGAATTACAGTTATCGAATGCATGAAGATGGATTTCCGTTACGGTATCAGGAATTACTACTTCTTTAAGGTTTGGGTGATAGTCGAAAGCATTTTGACCAATATATGTTACACCATCTGTAATAACAATTTTTTCAATATGGTATTTATAGTAGTCCCATCCACGTTCGCCATCAAACTGTTTTCTAGTTGAATTATCTCTATAATCTCCAAGGTCGTTATACATAGCACCTGTACCAGAAATTGTCAGGATTGATGTTGTTGCATCAAAGTCCCATGTAAGTGTATCACCACAAGTACCAGAATCTGAAACAGGGAAATCTACGAAATAGAATCGTATTTTTTCATAATGCAAACCTGTATTAGCACCACCAACAGTTACATTATTCCATTGAGCTTCTGTTCCTTTATAATGTACAACTAAAGGTTCAACTCCTTCAAATGCGTATTCTCCAATATTTGTTACACTTTCAGGAATTGTTACAATTGTAAGAAGGTTAAATGAAAAAAACGCATACTCACCAATGTACGTGATACCATCATCTATAACAACAAATTCAATAAGGTCATCATAAGATGCCCATGGACGAGTATCAACTTCATCTTTACTGCTATAAAAATGATAATAATAATCGTACATTGCACCTTCACCAGAAATTGTGAGGGTACCGGTAGTTTCGTCAAATTCCCATGTAGCATTTTCACCACAAGTACCCGACGTGGGTGTTTCAGCACTTGCTGTGATTGGGATGATAGATACCACCATTAGAATTGCCAATAAAAAAGATAGAATTTTGTTTGATTTTTTCATAATAAAATCCTCCTTATTATATTAATTGTCGTCAAGCATATTTTACAGGAAAAACAATAAAAAGTAAACCAAAATGCTTAAAAATAGAAAATTAGGGTATAAAAATAAATCCAACGATGTTAAAATGTTGGATTTAAAAATGTAATATAGTATATTTATAATGGTTAAAAATTTTGATACTGTTGAATTCCGTGATACAATAATTATTTTTGAAATTCAACAGTATCTTTATATCTATTTCTTTAAATTATGGGTAATAAAGTAAAATTATTAAATTAATATGTTACTTATTTATTTGAAATAGAAATTAACATATATGGTTGATTAGAACCAGGGATAAAGTCTTTAATGGAGTTGGAAACACCATTGTTTGTATTTTCGTTATATGTAACAAAAACATCTTCATTATTGCTATCTTTTCCCATATATTTTATTGCAATAAAGTGACCAACCCCAGAACTTTTATAATATAATATGTTAGCTGGATTTTTCGTAACTATATTACTAACAGTTGATAGGTCGTCATCGTTATTAAAATCATAATTTTCAAGATTTGTTATGGTAACATTATATCCCTTACTCCTAAAATATCGTGCTATATTATTACCGTGTGTACCAATAAGTCCATAATGATATATATGATTCATTTCATAATCTCGAATAATATCGCAAATCTCAATTCTATTGCCGAGCATGATTAATGCATTGTATGTTGCGACCGTTCCACAACCGAACGGTGCAATTGTATTTATACCATAGCGAAGTTTTGATGCTATTCCATCCTCTTGGTCATCGATATAACCAGTTATTTCTTCAGAAATCCTTTTATTATAAAGGTAGTTAGCATTAATTGTATTTGAAAATGCAGTGTTTTTATTGTCAACTACATACATTACTGGATTGTTGTCACAATAAGTATAAAGGTTATAACTCAAGGCTGTTCCCGTAGAACCAAGATTAGATGTGCTGTCGGCATTAATGAATCTTCCTGTTTCAGGATTATAATATCGTCCTTGTATGTAATATAGGCATGTATCATAATCGTAAAAATAACCACGATATGTTATTGGTAATATGTTAATAACATTTGCAAATTCGTCTGAATTGTCTGTATATGGATGAGATAATGTGCCCCAAGCATCATATTCGTATGTTATAACAACTTTGCCATCTTCATTTATAATACCAATGATATCACCCTTAGCATTTTTAAGGTAAAGATACATTCTTTCATCAGTGTTGTTGCTAATAATAAATCCATATGGTGTATTAAATAGGTCATATACATATTTTATTGCGTACTTTGATGATGTGTTGTCTGTATAGATTTGGCCTGCGAGTCTACCTTCTGACCATATATAATCATGCCTTTCAGTTGTGTTACCATCTGCAACTGTTTTGCTATAACAGAGTCCATTTACATCGTATTCATAATTTATTACTTTATCTCCATCTATATATGTTTCAAGTTGTTTTCCATTCCATGATAATTGTTTATTACCAATAGAAACAGGATTACCAATTTTATCATAATTTATTATAGTATCACCAAAACTTGTTAACTTGTCTTTCCATTCATAATTGGAATTGTAACCATATTCTATATCATTTATTGGTGTGTAGTTTTCCAAGTTCGAATCAGTAGTGTATGCATATTCTTTCTTATATCGAAGATTTCCAGCATTATCATATTCATAAACATATGTAACAGAACTTTCAGGACTAATAATAAGAGCTGTATTATAAGTATTATTATTATCGTAAAAATATTCTGGAAGTGCATGTGATATTTGGTTTACACGTATAAGCTGATTATTATCGTCATAAATATAATCACATTCATAATATTTATTTCCTAGAAGGTCACGAACTGATTCGTAAATTACATTGTTGTTATCATCATATATGTATATGAAAAAATAAGCATCATACAATGCAACACCTGTTCTTTTTATTTCTGTATGCTTTATGCAGAATTTTGAATTATTATCAATTTCTAGTTGTTCTAAAAGTTCATTATCAATATTAGTATTATCGTAAACATAAGTATTTTTTATATTCACTTTGTTTGTATTATTTATATTAATTTTTGCAGAACTAGTTGGACTATATCTACCAATTGCATCAAATTCTGCATCAGCAATAATAGTGTTTTGACTATTTGTACTTACTTTTATGGTGTTTTGATATTGACAATCGCTATTACTTAAACTGTTAAGTTCAGTTGTTAAGTTTGCTTCTCCAATTTTTTCTACATAGCTACCATTTGCATCTATGTAAAATTTATAAATTTGATTGTTCTCGATATCGGAAATGCTGATTTCATCATCAATATAATTGATTTTTCTGCCATCTTTTTCTTGAATTTCTATAAGAGAACCGTTTTTATCAAGGATACATATAAATTTTTCAATATCATTTACTGAAATTGTTATACTGTTAGATTCATCGTTGTAACTAAAGTTTGTGATACTTTGTGTAGAATCATCATTGTGATAAGTTACTCTTATTATTCTATCTCGATATTCTTCAGAATCATATTGATAAGAAACGATAGGAGTATCACTAATAGAAATCTGAGTTACTTGCCCCCAACTATCATAATTAAATTTATATATAGTATCATTTTGATTTATGGTTGCTATTTTATCATTTTCATAAGTAAAATTAATTACATTTCCGTTTGCTGAAATCTGTGTTAAAACACCGGAGTTGTCATAATTGTATGATGTAAATGTTTTTGCTGCATCAGCATATGCTTTGAAAAGTCCATTTGACAAATTATAATTAACAGTAACGTTATCACCTATACGTTGAGACAACAATTGACTTGTTACAATTTCATCATAATTATTACCTAACATCATATTGCCAAAAGCATCTCTCTTTGTGTTTTCATTTTCTGGCATACATTGTGTGCAATAACAAAAATCTGATGACTCACAATTACAAGGACAGTCAATCACTGTACAATCGACACAAGGACATGGTTTTTCACCACTACCATAAGTTGTTGTCCTCACTTTTGTTTTTGTAAGTTCAATGTTTGAAAGCATTGCAGTGTGCATATTTTTTGAATATCGAAGAATGACTGTTACAGTTTCACAATTACCTTTAAGAGAAATTTCTTTTGCCGCGAACTGCCAGTTATCCATATTTTCAAAGAAAGGAACGATGACTGTTTCTTCTATAGTTTCTATATCTCCATCATCATTCTTCTTTGTGTATTGATATGATAACTCAATATGTGCATAGCGGTCTTTGGTGAAATTGCAGATTTTAGAATCTTCTGATTCTTTATCGATATTTTTAAGCCATACATTGTTTGTTTCTGATTTTACATAATTCCCCTTAAACCAACCACCAATACGAACTATATCACCTATCTTACCATCAATTGCAATGATTTGAGAAATTTCGGTAACTTCGTTTTCACCACCAGGAATAACGAGTGCGTTAACGGTTTTTCCATTTATATTTTCAGATATAATGCTAGGATTGTTTAACCCTGACCAACCAGTTAAAATATGTTCCTCATTGTCGTTTTCGTCAACTTCTTTCTTATTAAAGCTACCATTTGAAAGATAATTATATAAACTTGCAGTTGAGGACTGTTCAAGCTGTACACCATCGACGTAGAAAATGTTACCTGTTTTGGCTTCAATTTCAACATTGATTTCATTTATATCATTAGGAACATTTTTAATTGTAACAGAAACTCGTTCCCACTTTCCGTTGGTTGTATTAATTGGTTCTGTTTTAATACTATCGGCATTTTCCAAATCACCATAATATACTTTTAAGGTTGGTTTATTTTCAAGTTCTGTTGTGTGTCCTGAATCAGTTTTAACGTATGCAGAAAAAGTATAATCTCCACCTGTAACGATATTAACAGTTTGTTTGACACTGACTGATTTTTCAATGGTGTTACAATCAAATTTTAGAACTTGAGCGCCAAAAAGTGCAGGTTCACTTTCTGTAATACATACTGATTGTTCGTTAGTTTGAGAAGTAGTCTGTTCATCAGACTGTTCGTTAATAATTCTAGATATTTCCCAGTCTATAGGAACTGTGTTATTAGTTTCTGTTTCTTCAAAACTTGGATTGGATAAAAGATTCTCAGAAAAAGCACGATAATCTGATACGGAAGCAAAATGTGTTTCGTTGGTTGAATCTACATCTTCGTGCATTACATAGTTCCCATTATTGTCAATTGTGTAGAGAAGGTTACCAAAAGCTCCAAAGTTGTATATTTCATAATCGCCAGCTGCATCTGTAAGCTTTACTTGCTTTGAATTTAGTCTTTCATATGAAATCGAATTACCATTTACATATGTTGTTCCATTTTTTGCTTGTTCAACAACATTAGCAACTTTATCAGTGTATTCAATAGCTTCTTCTCCAATATCATTTACATATACATTTTCTATATACTCATATGTGATACGGTAATCATCAATATTTGTCATTGATTTCATATTACCATTATTGTCATATGAGTATTTTATTGATTTATTATCTGGATACGTTACTTCAATTAGATTATTAGTCTGCTCGTCATATTTATATTCAATTTTCAAAGAGATTGATTTATCAGTAGTAGACGAATCATCTGTTGAGTAATATATAATGTGTGATAACAATTTTTTATCAGTTTCATCAATATCATCAAAATACACATAATCATATACTCTACCAGAATAATCTGTGATGTAGTCGATTCGATACAAGTCATCATATTTAACCGTGAGTGACTGTTCGGTGCAAACGTATGTTGGTTGCTCATTAGAATCATCTTCTACTTGTTTAGTATAAACAAGTTTTGTAACAGAAGATAGAAGTCCATTACTGTTAAACTTTTCAATATATCCATCTGGTCTATTTATTGTATAATATGCGTTGTTTCCATTGGATGCCGGATGATATTCTAATTCATAACCATGGTTCCCGTATATATTTGAAAACAACTCTGTAAATGTGATATTGCCTTCGTCGTCGATTGAACGAGCAAAATCAATTGTTGAACCAGTGTCTGTATAATAAGTAAAATTATTTTCGTCAACGGCTAAATATGCTCTTAAATAGTTCGGTATCCAATTATTACCATACACCAACAGACTGTTGTAATTCAATGATTTAATTTTATCGTAGGTTGCAGAGTCGTAAATCATTCCAATAGTAACAGGGAAATTGTTATCTGCAATATTAATGTCATCACGAATTATGGATAGTTGTTGTGTAAAATCATTTACATATCCTGTACCTGCTCTGCCAGCTGTCTGTGTATGGTAGCTGTAGTTTTCATTATATCCACTCATATCAACATAGTCCAAAACCATTGCAGTATTTTGTGAACTACCATTAATAATTACAAACGCTGTTGTGTTTTCTGCAGCTGTCATTGCAAATCCATTGTTAGTTTTGCCGTTAAACCATTCATTGAATATTCCTGTAATATTAAAATGAATATAAACAAAATTATCATATTCTTCACCTGCTTGTAGAGGAGAGGTATAATAATCAATTATTTGATTTGATAATTCAGGTTTGCTATTATATGTTACAGTATTAACATCCCAATCTTCTGAAATTTCTCTTGCAAGGATTTTACCATTATGAGTTGTCATGCCTGCAGCAATATATTGAACTTCAGTGAATACAATATCATTACCAAGGCTTTTGAAAAACTCGGTATCTATTTTTGTGTATATTTCAGAATCCATTATGGTAGTTGTACCATCACTATTTTCTTGAGTAAGCATATTGGTTAATGCTGTAAGATAGGCATCTGCATTGTTTTGATTTGCTACATCAGTGTCGTCACTATTATACGCCACGTATGTATCCTCAATAAAGTTAGGTTCTTCACCATTTACTGTAATTGCTGGGTCAATAGTAATAGGGTATGAACGTTCAGAATTGTTTATCCAATCACTTGATGGTGAGTATTCAAGTGTAATTGTATTGTCTGTGTTTTCAATTAAAGTAACATTGATGTCATAAGAAAATGCCAAACCTGCATCTGTCATTACTGGACGAGGAATTCGAAATTTTACTTCATTAGTTTCGTCTTTGAAGACAACGCTACCATCATCAAGTTTTTCTGCATTTAATCCGTTTGTTTCAAAAGTGAATGTGTAAGTGTCTTTAACACTTTCTTTGTCAGCAACAATAATGTTTTCTTTGATAGAATTTGGAGTAATTATGTACTGTAAGTCAGTATTTTCAGCAACATCATTATATGTAACAGAAGATTGAGTTTGCGAAATTGCTTCATCTGCTACAGAAATATTAGTCTCACTAACGACAATGTTGTTTTCAACAGTTGCAGAACTTTCTTCAATATTATCAACACTAAATGAAAGCTCATAACCATCTTTTTCTACAGTTAAGTTTTCATTACTATCAATACTTTTTGGAAATTTTACATTAAACAAATTATCTAAGTTTGTGTAGAGATTTCCGTTAAGACTCATAGTATTGTTGATCTCTTCCCATACACCATGATTAAGATAATGTAATGGTTCTATTGTTTTAACTGCAGTATATGTACCATCACTCTTTTTGTATACTTTGGTGTATTCGTCCCTTTTCTCCTCAACTTCATAAAGAATTGATACATCAGTGCTTTCGTCTACTAATGTATCAGTTGTCTCTTGATTTGAAAAGATATTAGCAATATTTTCTGCTAATACTTGTAATGGTAAAATCTGAATTACAATTAATAATGCAAGAAATACTGATAAGATTTTGTACGTTGATTTTGTTTTCTTTTTCATGTTTTGTCTCCTTTGTAAATTTAAAATTCATAAGTTACTTTTTAATATTTAATTTGTCTGTAATTCTACACCTCCAAAATGCAGACATTATATTTCGAATTATATATTACACACCTCAGCAAAAAAAGTAAGTCTAAATACTTATAAATAGAATTTTAGGGTATAAAAATAAACAGTCGTTGATGAAACGACTGTTTATTTTATAATTTATAAGATATATGTTATTAAGTATTATTGGATTGAATAATTAATTATTGTTCAATAGGGATTAGAATAATAATTTTAAAGAGTTTGTTTGCATTATCATACTCAAATTGCAGTTCTCCATTATATTTTGAAACTGTTTGATTAATGCTTTTTGTACCAAATCCATGAACTTTTTGATTTCGTTTAGTTGTAATCAATTTACCATTTATGCTATTTGGTGGTGTATCACAACTATTTATGATAGTAATCTTGTGATATGAAGAAATGCTTGTTGATATTTGAAGTGATATAGTTTTATCTTTTGATTTCTCTGCCGCCTCAACTGCGTTGTCAAGCAAATTGTTGAATAAAGATGAAATATCATTTCCATTTAATATTGCGAGATTATCTGAAATAATATCAATATCAAAAGTTATTTTTTTGTCATCACATATATCTATGTATTTGCTTAAAATCAAATCAAGTATCTTATTTTTTGTTTTGCATACTCGATTATAAGTGGATATTTCACCTATCATATTGTCAATGAATTCTTTTATTTCCTTCGATTCTGACATTGAGTCAATAGTCAAAAGATTATTTTTGTAGTCATGGGATAATATCTGAAGTTGTTCATTCTTTTTTTCAAGCAAAGAAAGGTAAGTTAAATCAATATTATTTTTTTGATTTATCATTTCTAATTCTATTAATTTTTGGCTGTTTTGCTCTGCTCGGTCATTAATGATGAATATTAATATGTTAGTTAAAAGCAATAATGCACACGAAACCATCACAAATATGTTCTCATGTGATTCTAGTACAACATCAATTGTAATTATTCGTAATGCAAGTAAAACCAGCATACTTGCTATCGGCAAAATTGACAAAGATGCCCATTTGCTACGTGTGTGAAGGTCCTTCTTCCTCGTTGAGAAGATAACTAATATTCTGCTTAAAAAGAAATATAAAGTATAACTAAATATTGCTTCTATCAACAGATGTGCAGGAAGACTTTCTTGTGCTGATGTTTTTGTTAGCATTGCAATAATGTATATTCCAAAAAATTCAGATATAAACTGAGTTGTTCCTAAAACTAAACCTTGGAACAACGCAGATTTAAACGAGGTGTAATTTAAATAATAAAACAAAAGTATGTTGATGACAAAAATTGATATAATGTTTAATATTTCATAATTAGTAACATATCTGAATAAGAAAAGACAAAGATAATATGCTACTAAAATAACAGTAAATGTTTTTATATTGTTGTATTTGGTTTTGTATATGGATTTAGAATATGAATATACAATCAACGCTTCAATAAAATATATAAAAAGAAATGTAGCTAAAGTCATTAATAATTATCTCCTTTCCAAAACATAAAAAAACATTCGTTTGATTTCTGCTTGTCTTTTAGGTGCAATATTTATTTCGTATCTTTCGATAATATCACCATTAATATCTTTTTTAGCTAAAACAAGTAATGTTCTTGTATGATTAATTGAATAATCCAGATTGGTAATATAACTCGAATGTGGGCTGACAAAAGATATTCCATTCAATTTGTTTTTCCATATTTCAAATTTTTCATTAGAGAAATATGTGCCATTGACTGTAACGATTATTACTTTTTTTCTCTTAACTTCAACATAAATAATGTCATTTGTATAAATGCGAACATTTTGTTTTTCTTTCATATCGTAGAAAACAATTATGTCGTTATTAATTAGTTCTGCAACATCGTCAAGAGCTTTATATAGTCTGATAATATTTAAAGGCTTTGAAAGAAATCTAAATGCTTGAATTGAAAAGGCATCATCAAGATATTTTTCATACGCTGTGATGACTATGATAATACAATGAGGATTTTTCTTTTTTAATTCTTTGCCTGTATCTATTCCGTTATTATTTCCCATTTCGACGTCAAGAAAAACTAAATCAAATAATAATTCATATTGCAGAAATTCTTCACCTGAAGAGAAGTGAAAGAAGTTAAGAGTAGTGCTTCTTTCGTCATAATAATTTCTTAAATGATTTTCCAAAAAGTCTCGGAATCTTTTGTCATCATCACATATTGCTATGTTCATATTAATCATCCTTTCAAAAAAATGTGGCATATAAAGCAAGTTATATAAGACTATGCTTTATATACCACACAAGAGAAAATTTGTCAAATCTGTTTATTTTTATTATTCATGCCCTGCACTAACATTAAAACAATATCAATATCTTCATCACTGCAGTTTCGTAAGCATCCGGATATTTGCATGATTTTACCATCTTTATTGTTATCACCATAGTCAATCCCTAATAAAAAATAATCGGGAGTTTTACCAAGTGCTAATGTCCATTTAACAAGTTTGTCTAAGCGAGTTGAACATTCTCCACATTCGACTCTTGACATTTGTTTATCAGATAAATAGTCATCTTCGTTTTTATCAAGACCGCTATTTATTTTTTCTACAAGTTCACTTTGGGTTAATCCAAGAGTTTTCCTTCGCCTTTTCAACTTGTTGCCTAACTCTTTTAAAAATACATCATATAACATAAAATCACCTCAAGGTAACTTTACCAATTTTTAACAAAAAATTACACGCATTAAAATAGAAAAACCTAATATTATGAGAGAGAAATCAAAAAATATTAGATTTTTCTAATATTTTGGGGGATTTAAATACTTATGACCCTTTCTTATATACTTATTTCTTTTTACTTGTTTTTTTGTAAAAAGCGTATTATTTTATCAACATAAGAAAGGAGAGAAAAGATATGGAACTCTTAAAAAGCATTATAGAAAAATTATTTGGCGTGATGATAGAAGGAACACTTATGAGTGATGCAAATAGAACAACTTCCATGATGATTTTTCAACCACCAGTACCATCTAACATAATAAAATATAACAAAATCAATAAAAAATGATTAGTAATTTATCAACAAAAATTGTAAATAGAATGATTAGAAAATCGATAATTAATGACACTGAAAGAGAACTATATACATATGTACTCTTTATGTTATTATCACAGACATTATATTTCATATTAACTATAATATTTGGAGTCCTCTTAAATATAGTTCTTGAAAGTGTTGTTTTTTATGTAGCATTTCAATTTATAAGAACAAATGCCGGTGGTATACATGCTTCAAGTGAATTGAAATGCGAGGTAGCAACTACCGTATCAATATTTTTGTGTCTTGGGATTGTAAAACTATGTGACCTATATAATCTCAAGTTAATAATATTAGTTTTAACGATAGTTGCTGCCGTTTTAATCTTTCTTCTGTGTCCGCTTGACACCCCCGAAAAGCCACTGACTATAAAAGAAAAGAAGTTTTTTCGTAAAAAATCGTGGATAATTTTACTTATAATTTTAACTATTATATATAATTTTAACTATTATATGCTTATCCCTGTGTTTTAAAATCAATGCCTTAATTTATCCATGTTGCATGAGCTTGATTTTAGAAGGAATATTACTTTTATTAGGTAAAATAAAGGAAACAAGAAAAAAGAATGGATAATACGTTTGGAATATTCCTAAAAGAGAAACGTCAACAAAACGGATTATCACTTAGAGCATTAGGAAAACAAGTCGAATTATCTCATATTTATTTATATAATATTGAGAGTGGAAGAAAAGCTCCACCAAGTGATGATGTGATTAAACGACTTGCAAACGCTCTTAATTTAGATGAAAAATCTAGATTGTTGATTTTTGATATTGCTGCTAAATGCAAATCTGATGCAGATGATAGCAATTATTATATTCCAGTTGATATTTCGCAGTATCTTAATGAAAATGAAGATGCAAGAAATGTTATACGTAAGGTAAATCAAAAAGAACAATATAACTCGTTCTGGAACGATTTATTAAAGGAATTAAAAGAATAAATATGTCCCGTAAGGGATATATTTTTTGCTTGTAGTGTTATCCAATGGAGAACAAAAAATGATAGTTTTATCAAAATCTTTTCAGCAAAATGTAAAAAAAGTACATTGTCCTATTTGTGGCGGTAGATTATGTGATGTTAATTCATCTGAAAAAGTATTTTTGAATAAAAATGATATGAAAAGCGAGATAGTTTTGAAATGCCACAAATGTAGAAACCAAATAGGAATATCAATGCAAAGAAATTAAATTATATGTACAGTGCTTCATTAAAAATAGAAGTCTGACGAATTCGTCGGACTTCTATTTTTTTGTCCTTCGAAAAGAAAGGACTTAATGAATCAATATTGGTTAGCGTATATAGCTAAATATCCATAGTCTTCTGAATTTTTGAACTTAGAAAACATCAAAAATTTAAGGAGACTATAAAAATGAGTTTTAACAGAAGAAATGAATATAAAAGATATATTGCGAAACAGGAAGTTCAAAAAAGAGAATATATAGCACTTGGTTTTTCTGAAGAACAAATAGAGAAGATACAAGAATTAGATAGACAACAGTTTTTGAGTGATATGCGTTTTTATATGCATAATCAATCTTTTGATTATGTTAACGATGATTTTGAAAATGACGAACAAAGTCCACTATTCAAAAGATTTTTTCATTGTTTAACAACATATCAGGAATCAATTGATAAACACATTGGTATGGATATTGACAGTGATGAGTTGATAAGTGCAATAAATAAACTATCACCAATTCAGAAAGAGGTTTTAAAACTGTTGCTTGATGGTTGTTCAGTAGAGGAAATTAATAAAATCACAAAAATTCCTTGTCGCACAATTTATTACAAAAAGAAACAAATAAAAAGGAAGTTATTACCTTCTATGAAAAAACTTTTTCCCGAGTGTTTTGATGCGAAAGAAGGTGCGAACGAATAGCAGGTTATACATATTATAATTGTATAAGTTATTGAAGAGAGTCTTATTTTATGCATAACAAAAACATATAACAAGGAGGTGATGTTTATATTTAAAGAATTATATGATAAGTTTTTGTACTTAATTTATAGTGTTTCTGGTGAGTTTGAGATTCCTGTATGGGAGAAATATACTCTTTCAATTGAAGAAGCAGCAGAATATTTTCGTATAGGTGAAAATAAACTAAGGCGAATTATTAGCAAAGACAAATTTGCAGATTTCATTTTATGGAATGGCAATAGAGCACAAATTAAACGAAAACTCTTTGAAAAGTATATTGATAAATTGAATTGTATTTAATTGCACATTTGAATTACTGACCGTGATGTGGTAATTTATTGATGCTATATCACGGTCAAATGTGTCAGAATGGAGGTTAATATGTCAGAAAAAAGACGTGATAAAAAAGGCAGACTTCTTTGGAGTGGTGAAAGCCAAAGGAAAGATGGAAAGTACGAATATAAGTATATTGATGCAAAAGGTGTGAGACATTCAGCATACAGTTGGAAACTTGTTGATACAGATAAAGTTCCCACAGGAAAAAGATGTGAAATGAGTCTTCGTGAAATGGAAAAACGTATTCAACGAGATGTTGAAGATGGTATAACCGGAGATTCAAACTGTAAAACCTTGAATGATTTTTGGCAGAAATATATTGATATGAAATATGAACTTAAACAATCTACACGTACTAATTATAAGTATATGTACAAAAAATATGTTTCTGAAGAATTAGGTGTAAAGAATCTTTCATCAATTAAATACAGTGATATTAAAAAGTTTTATGTCTCCCTTATTAATGAGAGAGGGTTTAAACCTGCTAGTATGGAAATTATAAATACAATTTTGCATCCGGTTTTCTCTATGGCTGTAAGGGATGGATATATTCGTGTAAATCCTTCTGCTGGAGTAATGAGTGAAATAAAGAAAAGTCATAATTGGGAGAAAGGCAAAAGACATGCTCTCACGGTTGCTCAACAAGAGGCTTTTGTTGATTTTATATCTAATTCTTACATGTATAAAAGGTGGTTGCCTTTGTTTACGGTATTTTTAGGAACAGGATGTCGTGTTGGGGAAATAGTAGGGTTAAGATGGGAGGATTGTGATTTTGATGAAGGAATTATCAGTATTAATCACAATTTGATATACCGACAGCAAGATAATGGAACTTGTGAGTATCACATTACTACACCAAAGACTAAATCAGGAGAACGAATTGTACCTATGCTTGAAGATGTTAAAAAGGCTTTACTTGAAGAACGAAGATATCAAGAAGATGAAGGATTTAATGAAACTATCATTGATGGTTATTCGGGATTCGTTTTTAGAAACAGATTTGGTGATGTTCATTCTCGTATGGCTATCAATAGAGTAATTGACCGTATTGTAAAAGCATATAACACACAGGAAGTTGAATCTGCTAAAAAGGAAAACCGAGAACCATTACTTCTTCCTCATTTTACGGCTCATAATTTGAGGCATACTTTTTGTACAAGATTTTGTGAAAATGAAACTAATCTGAAAGTAATTCAAGAAATAATGGGACATGCAGATATTACAACTACTATGGATGTTTATAATGAAGCCACAAAAGATAAGAAAAAAGAATCTTTTGCCAGTCTTGAAGGAAAAATTAAAATACGATGATTTTACGACAACTTTTACGACATTTCAGCACTAACTTATGAAAAGTTATAAAAAGATATGTTGTTATAAAGCACGTAGAATAGGGGATTTAAGAAGATATGAGAATATATATTAAGTATAAAAATGTAATCCCAACAATGAAACCACTTGACTAATAAAACAATTACACCTTATGACTTTTCAGTCATAGGGTGTTTTTATATGTTTTCAAATTATAATTTGTCGGGGTGATTTGTCAGCTATATTAAACAAAAATTCGTAGGGGACGATGCCCACATCGTCCCACTCAAAAGTGTGCTATTCAACTACAACGGGTCGCTGTGGGCAGCGACCCCTACATTTGTGGATACCCTACAACCTCCAATTCTTCTTGCAAAACATTATGAATATGGTATAATTTACCTGTAATTAACCTCATATAAAAGGGTGTTGAGTATGGGAAAGGTAAAATTAAATCCTAATCGTAATTACGGAATAGATTTTTTGCGAATTCTTTCAATGCTTTTCGTTTTGCTTTTACACATTTTAAAGCACGGCGGAATTTTAGCGAATCTTGAAAAATTCTCTTTGGCTTATAATATTGCCTGGTTTGTGGAAATTTGTGCTTTTTGTGCTGTAAATTGCTATGCACTCATTTCAGGCTTTTTTGGTTATAGCTCAAAGCAAAAATATTCAAACATAATCAATCTTTATTTCCAGACAGCCTTTTATGCGGTATTGGCAACGGGAATCTTCTATATAATGAACCCTGATGAAATTGATGGAAAAGCATTTATAAAGGCAGTTTTTCCGTTTGGCTTTAATGTGTATTGGTATTTCACAGCATATTTCTGTATGTTTTTCTTTATACCGTTTATGAACAAGATTTTGGAAGTCTGCGATTTTAAACAGCTTACAGGTCTTGTGTCTGCATCAATTATTTTCTTCTCAATAATTCCATTGATTTTCAAAAGTGATGTCTATTTCACAAATAATGGTTATACTGTTTTGTGGATTTCCGTTCTGTACATAATCGGTGGTTATATAAGAAAATATGAACTGCACAAGAAAATCAGCAATATAAAGTGTATTCTCCTATATTTTGGTGCAGTCTTAGTGACCTTCGGACAAAAGGTTATAACAGAATATGTGAAATTCATAGTTGATGGTAAAACAGTAAACGAAGGTCTGTTTATTAAGTACACATCTCCCACAATGGTGATTTGTGCTGTTTCTCTGCTTTGCCTGTTTGCAAAGGTTGATTTTAAGGATGGTATGAAAAAGCTTACTGCCATATTCTCACCATT
>RHMF01000494.1_pt1 | contig 16955 bp, 19 predicted proteins | sample 5365151 | NCBI WGS metagenome assembly RHMF01 (sample SAMN10266501, study PRJNA497801) | feces metagenome | isolation source: feces | host: Bos taurus | place: China: Prairie of Fairy Mountain | collected 2017-08-14 | reverse complement strand
CGCTTCCTAAAGAGCAGCAGATGAGTATTATGGGCGCAATTTTAGAGAAAGCATCAGCCATGGAACTGACCGGAGATGCTGCAAAACAATTTGTGGATAGTGTAATGTTGCAACTATATAATAACGATCACAATTTGTATGCACAATTGTTTGAAGAGATCAATAAGATGCCACTATTTTCAAAATATTCTAGCGATTTTGAACAGAGAGCATGGGAACAGTATACATTAACACTTCCTGTAAATGTAAAGCTTGAGGGTAAACTTATTGATGTTGATCAGCTTTTCCTTGAAAACTTGTTTGGCGAACTTGAAGGTGATGAGTTCCTCGAGTCCGGCAAGAGCAGATATGATTTCATTTTTGAAAAATATGGAAGCGCTGCGCTTGCAGAAATGGTTGAAAGAATTATTGAAGCGACAAACGGAACAGGTTTGACAAGGGAAGACATTTACCGAATGATGTTCGGAGACGACTTTATTGATGTTAAAGGTTCCCTTCCTGCCGCCGCGAGATATCCAAAGCTCGCATACATGCCACAGGAAGGCGGCCTCGGACGGTATCCTGGATATCAGATTCCGGAAACCGGGACTGTGCACTTCTTCGGAACGACCGGAACACTTGGAGAAACAGACACACGGACAGCGACCGCTACAGAGAAAACCAGCAAGGAATGCGAGACACAGAATACAAAGATTGACGTTCTTACCGGATTGCTCCGCGCTGTGCTTGGCAAACTAAACGGAGGTATCGACGTCACAATGGCTCCTACATCGACAGCTGGAAAAACGGTTGGTGATGCAATGGACGCTTTCCACAAAGTGACCGGATGGGTGTGAGGTGAAGCAGAATGAGAAGTTATAAATACTCCATGGGGATCAAAGTGAACGGCACTGCGATCCCCGATCCCAGCGAATGGACATACCAGGTCAGCGACCTGGACACGGAAGGTGGACGTGACGCCACAGGACTGCTTCACCGGGCATACGTTGCTACGAAAGTCAACTACGACTTCGTTTGGAACGCGCTGGATTGGGAGATGCTTCAGCATATTGTTGCTGTAATTCAGACGCCTCAGTTTGTGCTTATTGCGCCGGATCCCCGGACGTTTAACACCATGTATACCGGGAACTATTACTGCGGTGACAGGACCGGAAAGTGCTATTACTATCTGGTCGAGAATGAAGAAAAAGCTCAGTTTGATTTGAAGGTTAACTTCATTGAATATTGATTTTTTTCTTCCTTAAAAACACAATATGTGGTATAGTTATCCGGAAAGGAGGTAAAATAGTGTATAATGCCAGCAGCGCATTTCATACAGCAGCCCAGGGGAACGCTCCGCAGATCGCTTTGCTGATATTCGAAGACGCAATATTCAGTAACTCCGATATCAATGTGCAGAACGGGCTGGAGTTCCACGATTACTTCAATACGGAAGAAGACATCGGAATCGGGCAGGCGCTGAGCAATGAGATCCGGTTTACGCTGTTTAATGATGCAAGGCTTCTGAATGAGTACGAGTTCGGTGAGTTCAAAGCGATGCTCGGCGTGCGGATCAGTACCGGAACATATACGGACAGTGCGCAGGTGATTACGTACGACGGGAATGTGATCTGGCGTGGGATGAACAGGTCTCCGTACCTGACGAGGAATGGCTCCGCTGTTGCCTCCCAACCGACATGGCCGGTTCGCTCGATTGCTGTGTATGGAACAAAAGTGTACGCGTTTGGAGCCAGTGGGCAGTGCAAGGTGTATACGAACGGCGGTACGGCACTGAGCGACACGATTAACTCCTTTATGCAGAACAAGGTCACGAAGTGGGGCGGTCTCGGGTTTAACCTGAACGTTGGTAACAGGATCCTGAAGATCTACGGAGATGGAAAAAGCGAGACGTACGAGTTTGTTCCGCTGGGGACGTTCATTGCGGAACGTCCGGATAGCCCGGACAAGATCAGTATTGACCTGAGCTGTCATGACCGGATGGAATTGTTCGATAAGGACATGCCGGATGCAAGCACGCTTGGCATAACTTATCCGACGACTATTGGGACGCTGTTATCTGCGCTATGCACATACGCTGGCATTCCAAGCCGTGTATCGACGTTCATCAACAGCACAGCGACAATCCGGAAAGAACCGGAGCAGTTTAAGAACGCGAATATGCGGACCGTGCTTTCCTGGATTGCAGAGGCTGCAGGCAGCAATGCAGGATTCGACCGTGACGGGTACCTTGTGTTGAAGTGGTTGCAGAGCACGAACATCGTGATTAATGAGTACGGATATGCCTCATGCGTTCCGAAGTATTACGAGACGAAGAAGATTACGAAACTGTACAAGCGGAACACGAGCGGCGGCGCAGATGAGACGGTTGGAACCGGCGACAACGGATACCTGATTCAGGATAACCCGCTTTTGAACGGATAAGGAAAGGAGGGACGAGCCATGGCGGACGCAAGCATTCAGCCCATATACGAACGGCTGAACGGTATTGCAAACTATCACCCGGTGTCTGCTGAAACATTTGGCGACTGGGCGATGGAAGCTGGCGACATCGTCAAGGTTGTACGCGGCGCGGACGAATATAACGTGCCGATTCACTCGTCCACTCTGGTGTGGCGCGGGAAACAGCGGGTCAGTATCGATGCTCCCGGGAAGAAGGAACGTGACAGCATCGCAAAAGCCAGCGCGCAGAAGTACAATCGCGGCGGATCTGCTGTGCGCGGACAGCAGTACATGCATCAGCAGTTTGAAAGCGAAACGGCAAGCCTTCGGTCTGATTTTTATATCAGCTATGAGCAGTTGCGCGTAGCGTTTGAGAATGAGATTACGAGCACTCGTTCCGAATTTCAGATGACTGCTGAATCACTGCGGGTTGAGTTTGAAAACGAGATCAGCAGTACGCGAAGCGAGTTTCAGATGACTGCTGAAAGCCTGCGTGTGGAATTCGAAAACGAGATTGATAGTACCAGATCTGAATTCCAGATGACGTCTGAATCATTGCGGATTGAGTTCGAAAACGAGATTGACAGTACGCGTTCAGAATTTCAAATGACCGCTGAATCGTTACGGGTAGAGTTTGAGAACGAGATTGACAGCGCTCGTTCAGAATTCGAAATGACTGCTGAGTCGCTGCGAGTTGTATTTGAAAGCGAAATCAGCAGCACGAGAGCTGAAATCCAGGTCCAGTCTGACCGAATTGGGTTGGTTGTTACAGGTACAGGAGCGAATGCCAGAATTCGTCCGGCTCAGATCGTTGCCGCGATAAATGACGCTGGTAGTTCTGTTGGTATTGATGCGGACCATGTGTTTATAACAGGCACGACAACGCTTAGCGGTCAGATGACTGTCCAGGATGGAAGCCTGGTTGTAAGAACAGCGCTGATTGTAAGCGGAAGCACAAATGGGAACGTAACAATCAACAATGGTTCTGTCAATGCGAAAACGTATCAGGTGAACAGCGGCGGATCCGTCAAATGGGTCGGCGGCGGAACAGGCGAATACTATGATATTGGCGTAGATGTTCTGAAGAATATGATTAAGAGTGCAAGCGTAAGTAATAACACGCTTACTCTTACGCCGTTTTATGGCGACCCAATAACTTTTAGCAAAGCCACCACTCTGACAGATGCGTGGAGTGATGGCAAAATCACGGTAACCGCATCACCTCAGGGCGTTACATTGGAAAGGCTTCTTTCGCAGGGCGAAACAACCTGGAACGGAAACGTCGCGACTGTACCGATCAACTCCGTCTGGGGAAGCCAGGGACAGTATTCAGAAAGCACCGGACGCACGGTGACGGTGGACGCATCCGGACGGTACACTGCAGGGCAGAATAGCGTCACGATTACAAAGGGATCATGGTCCGGTGGCGTTATTCAGTTCACAAAGAGCGCAGGAACCGCCAGCACAAAAACCGTTCAGCTCGTTTCAACTGCCGCTTCGTGGAACGGAAACACTGCAACAGTCCAGATCTGGGATGGTACGGCGGCAGATGCTCAGCATGGTGTAAATACCGGTAAAACCGTAACGGTTGATGCGTCTGCAAGATATACCGCCGGTGAAACAGCAGGTAAAAACGCCGTAACGATCACTAAGGGGTCGTGGTCTGGCGGAAAGATTTCGTTTACAAAGAGTGCGGGTACAGCAAGCACAAAATCTGTTCAGCTTGTTGCGGCGGCTGCGACATGGAACGGAAATACAGCCTCCGTTGTAATGTGGGATGGTACCGCAGCGGATGCACAACACGGGGTAAGTACTGGATATACGGTAACGGTAGATGCTTCAGCAAGATATACCGCCGGTGAAACAGCAGGGAAGAATGCCGTTACTATCACAAAAGGATCCTGGAGTAGTGGCGTTATTCAGTTCACAAAGAGCGCTGGAACAGCAAGCACGAAAGAGGTTAGGCTCGTAGCCGCAGCGGCGACGTGGAGCGGAAACACTGCATCCGTTGTAATGTGGGATGGTACGGCGGCAGACGCACAGCATGGTGTCAGCACCGGATACACAGTCACTGTAGACGCTTCTGCAAGATTTTCCGCAGGACAAACAGATGCCGGTGTTACGTATAATGCATCGACGCATAAGGTTTCCAGGGCGCTGAGCAGCTCCACAAAAGAGTACACCATTGAGATGTATACCGGAAACGCGTGGAGCAACGGAACTCGCGTGATTTCGGCAAGAATTGGGAGCACGGATATTAACTCGACGACCATATACGCTCCTGCAGCGTCGTTATCATTTGACTGTACAGACTTAGGCGATCCGCAATATTCGGAAGGCGACAAAAATGATAACTCCATTACCGGGACAGCAAGCCACGGGACATATTCGCTTGGAACCGGAACGCAGGTTGTACATATGACGCAGGGCAGTTGGAGCAGCGGCCATAAGGCAATTAACTGCAGAATGGCAAATGACAGCGGGAAACTGCTTAACAGAATATGGGTAACGATTGCGAAAAGCAACATTACAGGAACGCGTGGAAACAGGCAAACATCGCAACCGTCATACGATACAAAATTGGCTGATATTTCTGGATCTTCTACAGGATGGTACGTTATATCAATTACTTGTTGCGGATTAACAAAAACATTTGGACTTCATGTGACATAAAAGGAGGAGAACACTGATGGAAACTATGACGGTGAGAGAAGTGCTTGAAATCACAAAAAATAACCTGCTGAACATTTCCGTTCCGCGAGCGCTGAACCAGCAGATCGGTCTTCCGATTGATGGCGCAATCGGAAACATCCAGCTCTGTATTGACGCGATTGATCGCGATGAAGCGGAGAAAAGCAAGAAAGATACCGACGGCAAAGAAGATCCCGATTTCGGTCCGAAAACGGAAGAAGAAGCAGAAGCGCTTATACGGCACGCGAAGGACTGCTTTGAAAAATAACCTGGAATGAATGGAGGTGAAGAACCATGGCGATGTTTGAAACGTGGCTGAAATCGGATTTAAAACGTCCGGTGTCTGTCACAAAACTGTCCGGGAACTTGTTTTCTGCTGACAACGGAGGAAACCTTGTCGGTGTCGAAGTATATGACAACGGCGAACCGGTAGAACTGGAAGGCGTTGTCACCGGATATATGATTCGCCCGGATAAGGGTACGCTTATTATCGACGGAACGCTGGATGGAAACAAGGCAAGCATTGTGTTGCCTGCGAGCGCATATGTGTACGTTGGACAATTCAGCATCGTAATTAAGGTCGGCAGTACAACCGTCGGTGCGTGCTGCGGTTATGTGTATCAGAGCACGACTGATACGATTGTCGATCCTGGACACGTGATTCCGAGTATTGACGAACTACTGCAGAAGATTGCGGATTGCGAAGCGGCAACAACCGCCGCAAATGAAGCGGCTGCGCTTGCCAATGAGAAGGCCGGATTGGCTGATGAAGCGGCTGCACTTGCTAATGAGAAGGCTGGACTGGCTGATGACGCGGCTGCGCTTGCTAATGAGAAGGCTGGACTGGCTGATGACGCAGCCGAACTGGCAAACACAAAAGCGGCGTTGGCTGATGAAAAAGCAGAGAAAGCTGATACTTCCGCAGACAATGCTGATACGAAAGCCGGTTTGGCAAATGACGCGGCTGTGCTTGCAGATGAAAAGGCGACAGCGGCTAATACAGCTGCAACTGCCGCCAACAATGCCGCATCTGCCGCAAACACTGCCGCAGGGAAGATCACCAACATGACCGTGGAAGCTCACGGGCTGAGCCCGAGCCAGGATCCTACGGTTGATATCTCAGAAGTCAGTGGGCATAAGCATCTTGACTTTGGCCTTGTAAAAGGCGATCCGGGTTCTCCGGGTAAGGATTTCCATATTCGCCGTACGTTTGTGTCCATTGCAGCCATGGAAGCGTATGATCCGGATGACGACCCGACAATTTACAAGGTCCTGGAAAACGACTTTGTTATGATTGATACGGGCAGTGTCCAGGATGTTGACACCGGCAAACTGTTCTGCTACGAACCGCAGACCGTTGAGGTTTGGCGGTACATCGGCGACCTTTCCGGTTCTCAGGGTATTAAGGGTGATCCAGGAAACGGCATCAGCGACATTGTTCTGAACCAGAATTATACGCTGACGTTTACGATGGATGACGGCACAACATATACGACTCCTGTTGTGCGCGGACCGCAGGGCGAAACAGGCCCTGTCGGCGCAACAGGCGCAACAGGACCAGCTGGAAGCACAGGCGCAACTGGACCAGCTGGAAGCACAGGCGCAACTGGACCAGCCGGAAGCACAGGCGAAACAGGCCCGGTCGGCGCAACGGGCGCTACAGGTGAAACGGGCGCGGCTGGCGCGGATGCATATGTATGGATCCGGTACGCTGCGGCTCAGCCGACGCAGGACAGCGATATGAAGACCACTCCGGATGAGTGGATTGGAATCTACACCGGAACGGCGATCACTGCGCCGACAACGTATACAAGTTATACGTGGTACAAGTTTAAGGGCGAGACCGGAACTGCAGAAAATATCTACGGCAGTACGGTTCCTATGTCCCCGCAGGACAGCACGAAAGTCGCTGACGCGATTGCGGAAAAGATCACAGAACCTTCTACTGCAGGAACAAACGGGCAGGTGCTGACTTCTGACGGACAGGGCGGCGCAAGTTGGCAGACGCCGAGCGGCGGTACAGTTACCGACGTGCAGGAAGATGGCACAAGCATCCTGAACAACGGCGTTGCAAACATCCTTACAATGAGTGGCGCAGGTTCGTCTGCGGCTGGTGCAAAAGGACTTGTTCCTGCTCCATCTGCTGGAGATAATGAAAAATATCTTCGTGGAGATGGCACATGGCAGGATGTAGGTTCAGGATTGCCTGCTGTTACATCGGCTGACAATGGTAAAGACTTGCAAGTTGAAAGCGGAGCGTGGGCTGTCGGAACAAAGAAAATAGAAAAATACTACGCGGATAATGACTTTGTTGCGACAAGTTTTAGTGGAGATATTCCAAATTTTAATGGTATTTATGTTTGGTCAGACGGTGAAAATATTTACTACAGCAACCTTTCAGCACAATATGTATTTGACAAAAACACATCTACATGGGTTATAAAAGAGTGGACGGCACCTTCTGGATCATTTACTGGCGATTTTATATGGACAGATGGTGAATATTATTACTATAGCGCCGGTGCTAACCAGTATGTCCTTGATAAGGCAACGTCTACGTGGTCTAATAAAACATGGACTGGGTTAACTGATTTTACAAGAGACAACATCTGGACAGATGGCGAAAATATTTATTATAGCAACGGTGCGGATCAGTATGTTTTAGACAAATCCACATCCACATGGAGCGCAAAAACATGGAATGGATTCCCGTATCCAGCTGGTTATGGGGTTTGGACTGACGGAGAAAACATTTATACTAGCAACGACTCGCCAAATCAATACGTATTAGACAAGGCAACAGACACTTGGAGCGCAAAAACGTGGAATGGATTTTCCGGAATTAGTGGATCCTATATTTGGACAGATGGTGAGAACTATTACTATAGTCGTAACAATTATGATGCGGATCAGTATGTGCTTGACAAGTCCACATCCACATGGAGTGCTAAATCCTGGACTGGCATAACAGGCAGTTTTAACGGCAACAAAATATGGACGGATGGTGAAACTTACTATCTCGATGACGCATATGAATTGAGCAAACATCCGAAGCATGTCATTGTCGGTACGAGTGGTGAATTTGACGATGTTCCGATTGATGATCTTGTTATGACAGGTGCTTCCGCTTCATCGGATGGCTCCGTAGGATATGTCCCTGCACCGTCTGCCGGAGATCAGGACAAGGTGTTAACCGCTGACGGGACATGGAAGGTTGCTCCTGGGGCACGAATCATCACAGTTACCGGAACCGTTACAAACACGTCCGGCTCATATTCCGGGACATTTAATGACAGTCACGTGTCCTCCGACATGAAAGCAGTCAAGATTACCCTTGGAACACCCAGCGTATTCAGGGACAAAATCAGTGTGACATGCAATGACGGATCTATTACAGTTGCGTGCAACAGCGTTGTTGGAACATCTACGATTGCAATTGATGTTATTAAGTGTGCCAACGATACAAGCGTTATTACGTCTGAAGAATATGACAAACTGGACAATGCAAAGGCGGATAAGGTATCTAGCGCAACGAACGGGCATTTTGCCGGACTGGATAGCAATGGCAACCTAACCGACAGCGGAAAGGCATCGTCAGATTTCGTTCCTTCGACCAGTTTCTATGGGACGTCTATGCCGATGTCATCGACTGACTCTACGTCGGTTAATCAGGCTATTACGAACAAACAAAACAAGATTGTTATTAAAGATTTTACGGCAGCAGGAACGCATACGATTACATTTAATATATCTTCAAGTGGGATATTTTCTATTTATGGCAACAATGATAATTTCGCTTTTATTTCTCCGTTTTATGTTACTGGTGCAGGCAATTTGAGAATGCAAATCGGCGCAGTAACATCAGTGCTGACATTATCAAGATCGGCAAATGTACTAACAATTAGCAGTAGCGATACTTCTCATGGCTATTCTGTTTCTTTCCTTATGACTTTGGGTAATGCACCTACTGTTTTTGACGCTTAAACAGGGGTGATGTTGTGGCAATTCTATCTGTTATTCTTGCAATCATCGGAATTGCTGTGATTGCCGGGATGTACTGGCTGGCAGGTGGTGATTAAATGAAGTCGCTTTTCAAACGGCTCGACACAAGTGGTCATTTCTCTGATTTCAAACACAAGGCAAAGAGTTGGAGAGATGATAAAAAAATCAGAGCAAGAAAAGAACGGCGAATGTTGAAAAAAATAAAGTCGCATAAGGAAAATATTACGGCGTAGTACTACATACCATTATGTAGCGGTAGCAATTTAATTCAAGGTCACACCCTTCTGGTGGAAACACTCGAAGGTTGGCAAGCCTTCCTTCTACGGAATAGTTTCCTTGCCTATCTGATGTGGGAAGCGGTAAGGGATAACCACATCGGCATCACACATGATCATCCTTATGTTTCGGGAACCACTCTTCCAGTGCCTTGCGAATGACCCATGACATGGAACGTTCATTCTTCTGGCAATAGTTTAGAAGTTCTCTCATGTGTTCCGGTGTGAAACTAATCGAAACCTTTACGTTATGATCTTCTTCTGGGCGTTTCGGACGGGGCATGAATGTCACTCCCTTGTTGAAATCTTGTTGAAATGTTGTTGAAAATTGTAGCAGAATCAACAAGGGGTAGCAAGTTGCAAGAGTGCTAAGAATCAAAAATTTTCGATGGAAAATATTGCGAACTAAGTTTTAAGGAGGCATGGCAATCCAACAACATAGGTTAGTGTCATTGCCAATCCCACACAGGAAGATGTTGGTCAACTGTGTGGGCATTTTGAAAATTAAACCGAACAAGCAAAACCAATAAAATAAGCCACCCGGAGCGATCCGAGTGGCTATTTTTTGTGATCGTTTATCCTGCCATAAGCCTGCCGTAATCAGACTTAACTCTTCTGTCGTTGACAGTAATGTAGTGTCTTGTTGTGTCCGTGTTCGAATGACCGAGTATTGTCTGGATTTCTTCCAATGGCATTCCTCTCTCGCTTGCCGTTGTCGCCAGTGTTCTTCTGAGAGTGTGTGGTGTGGTCTTGACTTTAATTTCCGGAACTCGCATTCTTATTTTACGTATTTCCTTTTCAAGCGATTCACGACATACGCCAGTGTATGGTGCACGCGTTTTGCAAAACACATGCGGATCGTTTCCTTTCCTGGTAGCCAGATATTTAGTAAGAGACACTTCTGATTCCGGATTGAAATACGTGATACGGTCTTTTGCTCCTTTACCATTACGAATGAATATTGTGCGATCTCGGAAATTGATATCATCGATTAATAGGTTAGCAGCTTCTGATACACGAACGCCGGAGGCAAACAGAAGATCAACAAGAGCCTTTTCACGTGGCGTTTTACATACGCCTCTGAACTTCTCAAGGTCTAACGGATCCAGTGGCATCAACTGCTTTTTCGGAAGCTTTGTTATCGGAATATTTTTCGCCGGATTGCGTGATATGTACTCGTTGTCATTCAACCATCCGAAAAACGTTGCGATAACGGATCGTTTGTGCTCTCGTGTTTCCGGACACCAGTGCACATCCTGATTGATTCCCGAAAGATATATTCTGATATCATTTGCAGTTATCATGTTGTAAGGTTTTTGGATGCAGTCAAACATTTTTGTTAGGACCATTGTGTAATCTTTTAGTGTCTGTTTGGAAAGGTTTCGGACAATCAGAGACGAGATGTACAATTTAACCATCGGTTGGAGTCCTTCATTGTAAGTAATCAGGTCGGTACATGCACGGTGGATGTCAAAGTTAGTTGCAACAATGTCCATTTCCTGCAAAACATCATTTAGCAGTTTTGTCGGCCATCGACGGTCTATCAGCCGAGCCGACATTGATGATCGAAACTGTTCATACGACATATAAATGTCCTCCTTTCTGCGGTAAAGTTAACACGCTTTGTGTTAACAATATAGCACATTGAAATTGATGTTGTAAAGCCACGAGATATTGTGTATAATGGCATCGAAGCATACATGCTATAGGCACCTTATGGTGAGAGATCCATAGGGTGCCTTTATGTTCATTTTGGAGGTGATGATAGCAAATGGCAACAACAATATTTGATAAGCCACTTGATCATGATGTTAGCGAAAAACTCAATACTGGCAACGTTTATAACGGGTTGGACCAGGAATCTTCAGGGTATGCTCTGGATGCCCGTCAGGGGAAGGCATTGAATCAGGCTATTGCGAACTTAAATGAAATCGGTAGTGTTATTAACGGAAGCGGAAATTCATCGTCACCTTCAGTTGCCAACGAAACAGCGACAATTATAAATAGTATTGAACTAACAAAAGGAAGATGGCTGATTATTGCAAATTGTGACTGGTCATCTAATGCAAACGGCTATCGACAAATTGCATTTCAAGATGCGAAAGAACCAACAAGAAATTTAGCGGTAACGAGTATGACCGCAGGGGCTAACAAAGAAACATACCAACAGTTAGTAAGGGTTTCAACGGTACAAAGCACTGCAACTGTAAATGTTTATGGATATCAAAATAGCGGAAGTTCTCTTTCAGCTTATCCATTTATTATGGCTGTCAAGATAGCTATATAATAACTCCGCATAAGGAAAATACTTTGGTAATTTTGCACCAAAAACGTAAGAAAACATACTGGTAGCAATAATTAAGCATTAAGCATGGACATTTCAGACATGAAATAAAAATGCTTGCAATCACAATTCGTAATACTGTATAATACAGACGGAAGTAGATACTATGAGGCACCGAATGGTGAGTGAAAACTCTCATTCGGTGTCTTTTCAATTTGGAAGAAGGAGGTGATATGGATTGAACACAGCAGATTATGTGGACAAAAGGATAGAAGAACTGTTAGCGATGGTGCGTGACAGCGGCATGTCGCTGTCTGAAGCGGTTTTTACAGGCGCAAAATTATGTGTCGGCTGGCCTTATGTCTATGGAGCTTGGGGAGCATATTGCACACCGGCAGAACGCAAAAAACGGCAGGGATACCATCCGGAAAAGACGGAAATAACGAACAAATGCCAGGTGCTAAACGGAAGCAAATCCAGCTGCGACGGATGTAAATGGTTTCCGGATGGATGCAGAGTACGATGCTTTGATTGCCGAGGATTTACCGATAAATTGCTAAACCAGTTTAACGTCATAAATCTGTATGGCGATTCCGTCGGCGTACAATGGAAAACAGACAGCAACTGGAAGGCAAAGGGAACGATTGACACGATCCCTGATGATGTTCTGGTTTGCCTGTTTGTTCAGAAAGACGGCAAGTGGCAACACACCGGATTTGGATACAAAGGACATACGTGCGAATGTTCAGCAGGTGTCCAATACTTTGAAAAGCGAAACAAAAAATGGAGCCACTGGGCTGTGCCGAAAGGAATTGATGGAGACGTGCCAACACCAACACCTACACCCGTTACAAAGCCAACACTGCGGAGAGGATCCAAAGGCGACTATGTCAAAATGCTCCAGGTTGAGCTTGTGAACCGTGGATACAATATCGGAAACTTCGGCGTAGACGGTGACTACGGTCGAGGCACTGAAGCGGCGGTCAAAGAGTTCCAGCGTGACAACGGGTTGAACCCTGACGGCATATGTGGTCCGCTGACATGGTCCGCCCTGGAAGCCACTCCGATCACACCCAAATACACAGTGACCATCCCGCATTTGAACAAAGCGAAAGCAGAAGAACTTGTAAGTCAGTACATCGGCGCAACAATGACAGAGGAAGGGTGAGAATCAAATGGAAGACAAGATTGAAGGAATCTCACCAAGCATGCTATGGACATTCTGCGTCGTGCTGGTGGGATTAATGGCGCTGGTCGTGTTAACGTACAAGGTCATTGAGATCATGCGAAAGGAGCACGAACGAAAAGTGCAGCGACAGCAGCTCAATGGTCAGGACATCACCGACCGGATCGCCGAGAAGGTTATGGAAAAGCTCCAGCCAAAGCTGGACGAGAAATTCAATGAAATCGACCGAAAGTTTGCGGCTGATAAGGAAACATTGGACCTGCATACGAGACAGCTGAACGCGACGAGCAGCAGGGTGGACCAGCTGGACAATGACAACAAAGCGTTACTCCACGGAATGTCCGCTCTGCTAAGTCATGAAGTCAGTGGCGGAGACGGCGAAAAACTGAAGAAAACGCAAAGCGCCATGAACAATTACCTGATCGACAGAAAATATCGTGAGGAGGATTGGAAATAATGAATGACAAGATTGATTGGAAGAAAAAGCTTACGTCCCGGAAGTTCTGGGTAGCCATCGCGCAGTTCGTATCCATGCTTATTATCGCTTTCAACGGTACTGAAAAAACTGCCACGCAGGTAACTGCAATCGTGATGGCCGGAGCAGCCGTCGTGGCATACATCATCGGCGAAGGCCTTACCGACGCCGCTGGTGCAAAGAATCCGTTGCATACGGTCACATATGTTGACTATGACCCTCCCGAAGAAGACGAGGAAGAAACTGAAAAAGCGGGGGAAAACTGACATGAGTGAAAAGCGTCTTGGAGCAGACGAGATTGAAGAAGTTTCTGAAGACCGTTGCGAACATTGCAACAAAAAGAGCTCCGCATGCATCAGTTTTTTCGCACATGAAAACGCTATGATGCACAAGGATGTTGACAATGAACGGGCGCACAAGACCACGTTGTTTGTGTGTATCACATTCTTGCTGATTGTCGTGATCTTTGTTGCGGCATATACAATCCGCACTGCCATCTGGCTCGACACTGTTGCCAAACAAAACGCCGCTATTGTGGAAATCGCAAATGCCAAAGGCGTACAAACGCCCTGAGTACGGCAACGCGCAGATTAAGGCGCTTATCATGGAGTACATTCATGATAAGACCGACCGGAAGATGCTCTACCTCAGATTGGTAGACGGCGATACCATAGGGGAGATCGCGTCCAAGACCGGTCTGGATGACAAGACCGTATGGAGAAGGCTTCACAAGGGTGAACGAGAACTATTCTCTCACCTACCCGGCTAAATGCCGGGCTTTTTTTATTGTCCAAACATGCCCGAAAAATGCCATAAAAGATACGCCATTCTGACCTCAACGAATGGCGCTTTTTCGTGCACAATTAAGGCAAGAAAGGACGGTGATCATGATGATGACAGAGATTATGTATCCGAAACCTTGCCGTGAATCCATCCGAAGGATTAAGCATCTGACCGGAATTAATGTGGAAACAGTCTATGCCATGATGCTGATGACAGCAGCGCTGATGGACCTGCATCCGGAAGATCCGGAAGTCGCCGACATGATCCTGGAAGACTGCGGGATTTTCCCGGAGACTGCCGCCTGATGTGGGTTTATGCGAACCCGAATCCGTGCAGGCAGGAAGAACCGGATTGTGTTATTCGGGCAATCTGCATAGCAACAGACCACTCATGGGACGATGTGCATTGGGATCTGTGTTTGCTAAGCCATTACGAATGCACAATGCCGAGCGTGAACTGGCTGTGGGAACTGTACCTGCGAAAGCACGGATTTGAGAAGTTTCTGCTACCGGAGGCTTGTCCTAAATGTGTTACGGTCCGCGAGTTTGCAAGGAAATATCAGGAAGGCACGTACATTATCGGAACCGGAACGCATGCGGTATGCGTGATTGACGGAAACTGGATTGACGCATGGGATTCAGGCGATGAAATACCAACATATTTTTTCAGAAAGAAGGGATTGAAGAATGTCTAACTACTTACCGGCGACCTACCAACCGACGTGGAACTATTCCGGGATCGGGCAACAGATGTACCCTCAGTATCAGAATCAGCAGATGCCACAGCAGACATCCGGCGGAAACTGTCCGCACGGGCTGATCTGGGTGGATGGGGAAGTCGGAGCTAAAGCATACCAGATGCCTCAGAATCTTCCGGCGAATCAGCCAATTGCACTGTGGGACACGAACGATACTGTGATCTATCTGAAGAGCGTGAATCCCATGGGAATGCCGAATCCATTGCAGAAAGCCCACTACACGCTGGAAGAATACAGGAATGCAAGCGGACCGGCAAAAAGCGGTTCGTCTGAACCCACACAGGTGATTCCTGATATGACTGAGTACGTCCGGAAAGATGATATGGAACGGATGAAAAAGGAACTGCTGGAATCCATCAAGAGCGTAAACACGGGTGTAGAATCCAACGCAAGGCACGCGAAAGGAGATTGAAATATGAATCCTCTTTTTCAGGCGTTAACAGGCGGTTCCGGGGCGGTTACCGGACAGGTGGGACAATCTATGCCTGCAATGCAACAGGCGGCAGGAAACGGCATTTTCGGGCGAATGCAACAACTCGCCGGGATGTTGCAAAATCCGCAACAACTTGTTCAGAGATATTTCCCCGATGCACCTGCTGAAGTGTCTGGAAATCCCGAACAGTTGCTTCAGTGGATGCAACAAACCGGGAAAGTGAATCCGCAAATGGTGCAGATGGCTCGGAACATGATGGGGGGAAGATAATAATGGAAGAAAAGATTATTGCAAAAATTAACGAAGTTGTGGAATACATCATCAGCAAGCCAGTCGATACCGTGACGTTAAACGATTATACGATTCTGCATGAGGAACTGAAAGATGCCCGATTTCGCAAAGAACAGGAAGAAAATGGAGATCGACTCAAACAGCTTATGGCTACTGCTTTCCCTACTGCTTTTCATGTTCCCGGTTCGACAGTTGAGTGATTCAATATAGCCATTTCTGATCAAAATGGCTGTGTTGAAATCCTAAATGGCTAAATTGAACAATATAACAGTCGAATTTGCTGATTTATTGCAAAAACGCACTGTAAATTGTTGAAATTGATTCTTTTCGGTGAGTGCGCATAACCGATCAAGGATAAAATTTAAACGAAAGGAATCAAATAACTATGACGGACTCTAATGGTACCCCTATCGTAATGCCCGTGACGCCTTATGGCGGTGGGTATGGTAATGGCGGATTCGGTGGCTTCGGTGACATGGGCTCTGGCTGGTGGATTATTCTTTTGCTGATCTGCCTGGGCGGCGGCTGGAACGGTGGCTTCGGCGGTTTCGGTGGAGGCGGTGCCTTCCCGTGGATGATGGCGGGACAGGGCAACACGAACAATGATATCCAGCGCGGTTTTGACCAGGCGGCTGTGATCTCCGGCGTAAACGGATTGCAGAACAGCATTACATCCGGATTTGGTGATGTAGCTACAGCCCTGTGCGGTGGCTTTGGCACCGTAAACAGCAATATTGCGAACGGTTTTGCTCAGGCTGAAATCGGATCCAACGCACGGCAGATGGCCAGCATGCAGCAGGACTTTGCCCTCCAGACGGCGATGCTTGGCGGTTTCAATGGGCTCCAAAGCCAGCTTGCCGACTGTTGCTGCCAGAACAGGACGGCAACATTCCAGACACAGGCGGTCGTTCAGGCTGAAGGTGCCGCAACCAGGAACGCGATCCAGGGTGGCATCCAGACGATTCTCGACCGGATGTGTGCGGACAAGATCGATGCCAAGAACGAAAAGATTGTTGAGCTGAACAACAAGATTAACGCTCTGGAAAGCAACAACTATATCCAGAACGCACTGACTGCTCAGACTCAGTACTTTCTCCAGCAGTATCCTCCGACTGCGACGGCTGCCAAAGTCGCCTGACGGGGGTGACGTAAATGAAACATTACGAAAACCTGGAAGATGCGATGTGCAAGGAACTGGAAAAACTGGACAAGAAGTATGCCAGCGATCCGGGCGAAATGAGCGTACAGGATGCGGAGAAAGCAGACCTGCTGTATCACGCACTGAAAAGCGCCGCGACGTATCACGCGATGAAGGACGCGGAAGGATGGGAAGACAAGG
>RHMF01001983.1_pt1 | contig 16967 bp, 9 predicted proteins | sample 5365151 | NCBI WGS metagenome assembly RHMF01 (sample SAMN10266501, study PRJNA497801) | feces metagenome | isolation source: feces | host: Bos taurus | place: China: Prairie of Fairy Mountain | collected 2017-08-14 | reverse complement strand
TAAACGCTCACGAGTAATATCGTGGGCTTTACTTATTTGGTTGGTTGGGTAGTTCAGGACCTCGTACTCCGATAAGAAAAAAGTCCCACGCTTGAACCGAAATGTAGAAGATATTACTTTGATAATCAGACATACAATAACGGGAACTATATGAATTGATACCATAAAGTTCCCGTTGTTTTTATGTGTGGGATATACGTTTCCCAGGTTATTTTGTCAGAAGTTCACTTAACTCAGCATACGAAGAGACTATATCAAATTTGAGATTGCCACCAGAAATAGATTCAAAATGTTTTCTTGCACAATCAATCTTGGACTCTTCTACACCTCGCAAGTCCGCTGATTTCATTTCATACTTTGTTGCACCTTTGGTTTCTGCTACAAAATAGACGTGTTTGACTGCTCCTTCTCGGAATGCTATCGCCCAGTCTGGATTATAATGTCCCATGGGAGTATTGATATAGAAACCACGTGGAAGTTTGGTATAGACAACCACATCTTCCTGTTTCTCCAATTGTTCTGCGAATGGTTTCTCAGTTCCCACGCTATCAACTACCACCAAATCATATAGTGATTTCACTGATTCAATGGCATTGTCACCGAGTTTGCCTCTGATAGTATTCTCTGTAAAGATCGATTCATCGAAGGTGTCATCCAGTTTATGATATTCAATATGCTTTATCACGGCAAAAGCTTTCACCTCGTTGATAAGTTTTCCTACCTTGATGATGAACTCTTCGGGGTTGAGTTTAAATTGATGGAAGGTTGTCAACTTAATGCCTGTAAGTATCTCAACTATTGCCTTACGTGTAAGACCTGTTGCTTCTACAAGGCGACCGACAAGGTCATATTTGACATTATCACCCACACTTTCGTTTACATGAATAGTACGAACTTTTCCTGCGGTCATGGCAGTTCCAGATTCCAATGACTCCTTATCACGAATAGACTCCAGTGTACCTGTTCCAACAATAATGCGGATTTCAGTTACACTTAGGAATTTGTCTATAGCCTTAATGGCATTCTGTACCAATTCCGATGTATCAAAGTTTACCGTGTAGAATGTACGTGTATTAATACGTTTCCACAATTCCTGAAACTCTTGTTTTTTGAACTTGCTTTCGTCAAACTTTGCTTCACGATGCTTACGGGCATTATCAGGTTTAAGTGCATCAGGATTAAACACCTTATCAAGAACAGAAACAATACTTTCTTTGGCATCATCGTACTCTCCAAAGTCAAGAGTCCCTTGTTTCTTATCCTCAAAGTATTGAGGTGTAAGTTTTCCTCTTTTTACATAACCGTTTGAAATCAGTTCTTCATGAACAGCTATAGCCTGAGTAGTAGAAAGAGTCTTCTTTTCGCCCGAAGCAAATACAATGGTTTTGCCATCAAAAAGATTGGCAGTGACTATAATCGGGCGTGTAGAAATTGCCTGTGCCATTTCATCTTGCAAGCCCTTTGAGAAGTCTTCATAACTTTCACTGGCTATGATGGTAAGGATATTGGTATCGAATACAGCAGAGCCAAGCAGGTCTTCGTCTTGACGTTCTCCGTTTTGGTTTACACACAGACGCATACCACGACCCACTTCCTGACGTTTCTTGGTTTCGTTGTCAGAGTTCTTGAGTGTGCAGATTTGAAACACATTTGGATTGTCCCAACCTTCTTTCAGCGCAGAGTGTGAGAAGATGAAGCGTACCTGCGAACCTTTAACAGCAGAATCAAGCGAAAGCAACGTTTCCTTATCTTTCATGATAAGCGTATAAGCATCCACATCGGCACTATCCGTAGAACCACGTTCCACTTTTGAATTAACGAACTTACCTTTTTTATCCCGAGAAAAATACCCTTGGTGTGTTTGGCTCACATGTATTCCTGATAGATAGCGAAGATACTTTTCATCCGCAAATGTTGGTTGCATCTCTTGCATCACACGGATATACTCCTCCTCAAACATCTGGGCATATTCTCCTAATTCGTGTCCATCTGTGTTGTAAACACGATAGTTCTCCACATGGTCGATAAAGAAGAGTGACAGCACTTTTATGCCTTTGGGAAAAAGAGAGCGTTCACGCTCGATATGAGTGCGTATCGTTTCACGTATCTGAATGCGACGGATAAGTTTCTCATTGATAGAGCCAACCATTTCGCCCTCATACAAGGTGGTGTCATTGAGTAGATGGATAAATCCGTTTACTCCGTCTATGCGGTCAATGATATATCCGTGGCGATATTCTTCCAGTCCTTCACTATACTCAAACAAATCTGTTCCCTCTCCAACGAGTTTGGATGTTTGTTTGGTACCTAATGCTGTTTTCACATCAAAACTTATTCTTGCTTGTGGTGTAGCTCCATTCTTGCCAGGAATAATCTTTTCAAGATACACGAAGCCATTTGTGGCGGTAGAACCCTGTTGCTTCACGCCCAACACTTCAATCTTTTTGACCAGCTTCTTGTTGAGTGCATCAATAGCATCAAGGCGATATACTTGGTTGTAGATATCCTCCTTACGGTGTGTGGCACTATAAAGCAGAGAGAACAACGGCTTGAACTCCTTCAACTTCTGACGAGTGGCATTGTTACGGTCAGCACCCAATACGCTTTGAGGTTCGTCGATAATCAAGATAGGATTAGTAGCAGCTACTACTTGAAGCGGTACACGATAACCGAATTCTTCCAACTGTCGGGTAAACCTTTTAGCATCCTCACCACGGGCATTGAAGGCTTGTGTGTTGATAACCATAACGTATATGTTAGGGTTGGTGGCAAAACTCTCAATAGGCGAAAGGTTCTTGCTATCATACACAAAACTTTCCATCGGTTTGTTGTACTCCTCAGCAAAGTGCTCTTTCATTATTTCAAGACTTTTCACCACACCTTCACGAATGGCAATGCTTGGCACAACAATGATGAACTTTGTCCAACCATAGAGTTTGTTGAGTTCATACATTGTCTTGATATAGGTATAAGTCTTACCCGTACCAGTCTCCATTTCGATCGTGAAGTTCAATCCCTCGCCCACGATGTTGGTAATTGGTTCAAGGTCTTGACTCATCTGAATCTCTCGGATGTTCTGCACCAAAGAATCCTTATCGAGCATTATTGGTTCGTTGCGGAAGGCTGTGATGTCATAGTCAAACGTGGTCTGCCGAGAATCGGTTCTTCCTCTATCATAGCGATAGGCAAAACCATCGCTATAGCGTTGACCAACGAAGATGTCAGTTACAGCACGGGCTGCATCACGCTGAAAACTTTGATGTTTGAATTTTAGTTTCATAGTGACAACCCATTAGATTACATGAACACGATTCTTAACTACCTCTTCGCTCCATCCGCATTTCTGTTTGAAGAGTTCAAACAAATTCATCTTCAATGGAGCATTACTAAAGCAACTGTCACGGAACACCACTCGCAACGGCATAAGCTCTGCAATAGCGGTAATCACCACCTCGTTTACATCCTCTGCGAAACAAGCCACAAGATCACCATCGTTTACATTGTAGATTGTCTTGTCTGATACCTTGAAGTTACTCAAAGGCAACGACAATTGTACTCCCCAATCGAGCATACAGCCAAAGAGCAGACTCAAATCGGAAGTACCGTCCTTGATGTTAGATACTTGCGAAAACAAATCGGCTTGCGAAAGGTCGTTAGGCGAAAAATAGACATTATTCATAAAGCTATCCTCGCACTTGAATACACGGAATCCAGTATCAAGGTTCTGTGCCTCAAGTCCTACCTCTTCTTTGATTTTCTTACCGGCACGACGGATGCGTTCTTTTGCAACATCGCAAATGTTTGCATATCCATCTCTATTTGCTGAACTTCTTTCTTCTGTTATTTCAGGAAGCTGTATCATAATAAACTTACGAGTTCCCCCATCTTCTGCATTCTGTTGCATAATAGCATGAGCTGTTGTTGAGGAACCAGAAAAGAAGTCTAAAACAATTGAAGATTTATCTGCATAAAGATTTATACATCTTTTTATTAAGTCAATGGGTTTTGGATAGTCAAAATAAGCTTTGTCATCAAAAAGCCTCTTCAAAAACCTTGAAGCATCTTGTGAACTGCCAACTTCGGTATACTTCCAAATTGTCATAGGAGTGATTCCTTGCTTAACTTCACTAAGAAACCTTTTAATTCGAGGTACATTGTCTCCTCTTTCTCCAAACCAAATTCTATTATCTGCAACGTATTCATTAAATGTATTTTTGTCTAATCTCCAACAATATCCATTTGGAGGATACACACTTCGCCCTGAAGGTGTAATAATTTCATAAACCTTTTCATGAACAACAGGACCAACGGATAAATCACCTGAGGTCCAAACTCCACGAGGATCATTATCTGGATTTGAGTATCTACTGTCAGATTCTGAATTTCTTGGAAGTCCATTACAGATGCATTTGTTTATATTTTTAGCAAAACACAAGATGTAATCATGCGATTCTGAGAAATGTTTTTTTAGGTTTACAGGTGAAAAAGCTCTTTCCCATACAACTTGAGCTAAAAAATTATTTGCTCCAAAAACCTCTTCAGTTATCTTTTTGAGGTTATGTGCCTCATTATCATCAATAGAAATGAAAATAACGCCATCTTCAGAGAGCAGTGAGCGTGATACAAGTAGGCGTTCATAAATCATCGAACACCAATCAGAATGAAAACGTGCATTAGTATCACTATTCCTACGAAATCTATAACCCATATCATCTACATTACCAGCAACACGGTCATATCCATCTTTATCCATCGCAAAGTCATCACGATAGACAAAATCGTTTCCTGTATTATATGGTGGGTCGATATATATCATCTTTACCTTACCCAAGTAGGACTTCTGCAAAAGTTTTAGCACTTCAAGGTTATCACCTTCAATATAGAGGTTTTGGGTATTCTCCCAATCAACACTATCTTCAGGACAAGGGCGAAGCGTTTTATTGATAGGGCGTGCTGCTTCACGACGTGCAGCATTCTTACCTACCCACTTGAAGCCGTATTCTTCATCTGCTCCCTCGTAGGCATTATCACCAAGTAGTTCCCGAAGTGTATTGAAATTTATCTTATGTGTAATCTCTCCTGTCTTATCATCACGCACTTCGGCAAAGGCCGATGGCATAATCTGATAAAGTGCTTCAAGGTTGAGGTCGCTACCCGAAGCTGAGGTCAGTTCCATTTTCTTGAGTTCCATATATCTTATTGTTATTATTTCAGGTTCAATAATTGTTTCTTCAGTGATTTTATCTCGGCATTGATTTCCATTTGCCGATTGAATTGTTTCTCCTTGTTCAGCTTCTGCGTCAGAGAGGCAATTTGTGATTTCAATTTGGTTCGAACATCCTCTACCTTTATTTGCTCTGCTAAAGTATTGCCCTCTGCAACCTCAATCTCTCCGATATGAGTCACTATGTTCTCCCACACGGTATCGAGATTCAATCCCGATAAGGGAAGTGTAGCTTCTTCTGTAGCTTTCCAAACCGATGAAATGAGTTTGGTATGGTATATCGCAAACTGTGTCTGCTCTTCAAATTGCAGGGCAAACACCATCCGTTGCGGAATAAGTTTGGTTAGTAGTGCGATATTCTTACTGTCGTAATCCTTGCGTTTCAGTTGTACGGCAAGCAGATAAAATTCCTTTACCTCAGTTCCTGCATTCAGTGCTGGTACGGTAGAGGTTGATACAACCGCCACAATGTCTATGCGTGCAATGTCTGCATCGAAGCTCTCACGTTGCGAGGGCTTCAACTCAAACTTTGCATAAATTGCCTTCTTGGGCAACTGCTTCCGAACTTCTGTTGTCTGTGGTAGGCCGTACATGGTTAGTTCTTGAGTATAGGTTGTTTTAATGGCTCTTGCAGTGGCTTGAGTTCAGGCTTCACTGAAGTATCACTTTTAACCACAGGAGTATGTGGGGTTAATACTTTTATCTCAAGTGTATCGAATTTTTGTGTAAGGCTATCGAGTTCGGTTGTTTTAAGTTCTTTTATTGCAGTTGCGATTTCTTGAGCATCGTAAGTTGTAACATTATCAGAACAACATTTTTCGAACACCAAAGGAATAATTATAGCCAAAGCAGCAACTATTATACTTAAATTAGTGCGACATAGTTGTTCGTCATATCTTCGTTCTTCGATAGATTGAAAATCATTCTCAATAAAATCATTTAATAGAGGAAGAGGATATATAATGCTATTTGCATATTTTTCTAAATCACGGGCAAAAGTTACATTAACTTTATGTTTATGTATATCACCTAATGCGTATAAACAATTATTTTCATTAGACTTCTCGAAGATAGAATCACCATCTACTCTATATTTATCTCGGTCACACAATACCCTGCAATTTTCTTGAGTAGGATTTTCAAAAGAGACTTCTTGTAATTTAATAAGTTTATAATCAAATAGTTCTTCTATTAAATAGATATAATCTGCAATCTCAAAGTATTTCTTTTTAATATCTCTCCATTGTTCATCTGTGGGATTTTTAAATTGAGCGTATATTTGTATAGAGCATTTAGGGTCAAGTTCCCAACGTATAGCAAGAGTTTCTAATTGCTTCCGTAGTAGACGCATTAATTGCAATTCTTGCAAATTGCTATTTTCTCTAAATTCTACTATTTTTTTAAGAAATTCTTTTTCTTTTGGTGTAAACTTTCTCATTGCTTTACTTAATTACGAGGAAACATATCAATTCAAAATCGTCAAGTCCCTTAATCTCTTCAGTAAAGAGTGAGCCTGTGGCACCGCCAAGGAAAGAATCAATGTCGCTTTCCTCCTTTACATCGATGATAGACGCAATAGCATCACCCAACAGCTCGGAATAGTGTTGCATGTTCTTTCCGTCTCGGGTAATGCGGTTGAACTCCTTGCATAGTTCCTTATTCGGGCTTGACTTTCCTTTGCATAGGTAACGGAGTCTGTCGAGCAACTCTTTTGGTGATAGGTGATTGACAACAACTTCGCTATCATCAGAGATATAGACCAAATAGAATGGATGTAAACGGTTCTTGCGGTCGATATTTACATTGTTGTTACGATTCTTCAGTACATACACCACTCCTGGAGGACAACCCTCAGAAGTTGGAACAACAGCATGCAAGCCAAAAGGTGTATGCTCAATATTGGGATTATCCTGCATATAGGCAAGTAGGTCGAGGCGGAACTCGTTCAACCCCAAGTCCATAATACTGATACCAGTGTTCATCTCTTCAATATCCACAACTTCACTTTGCAAGCGTTTAAGTTGCTCACGACGATACTCCAAATCGCCCTTTTCTTCAGGAGAAATTAGGTTGTCATCGCCCGTACTGGTCATTACAGATACCTTCATACGAGCTTCTACACGGCCTTTGAGGTCAATGTATTCATCTAAGTCCATATCGGGCCAGTAGTTGACGAGTTGGATAACGTCATTACGTGAACCGATACGGTCAATACGACCAAAACGTTGGATGATACGCACAGGATTCCAATGAATATCGTAGTTAATGAGGTAGTCACAATCTTGAAGGTTCTGACCTTCACTGATACAGTCGGTAGCAATCAATACATCTATCTCTTCATTCACATCAGGTAGCAGTGCTGCCTTCTCCTTTGATAGCGGAGAGAATAGAGTAAGCAATGTATTAAAGTCAAGTTTTACACGCTGACGATTAGGTATTCTTACTGTGCTTTTCGCATCAGAACTACCCGTGATAAGTGCCGTATGTAGATTGTGTTTCGCCTTAATACGCTCGGCAAGGTTTTCGTAAAGGTATTCAGCAGTATCGCTAAAGGCCGTAAAGATGATAACCTTCTTGTTGTTGCCGTTTATTGGGTTAGCAAACTTATTGCAAAGGTCGTCGATCAATTGTAATAACTTGCTATCGTGTTCGGGAGTAATATCGGCAAGCATAAGGAGCAGTAGCTTTAGCGTCTCAATATCCTTATCGAGATATTTCTTCCAGCCGATATAGTCCATATCTTCAAGAGCAATCTGTGTCTTTTTACCACCAATGAAGATGTCCTCTTGTTCATCAAGGTCGAGTCCAGCAGAGAAATCATATTCATCTACCGTGGTGCGTGTATTACCATGCCCAGTATCAAGAGAATTGATTTTATCTACTGTAGCAGAAATAAAGCCAAGGATGCGGTTTAATGATAGGCGGAATGAGTTGACGGAACTCTCAAGTCGTTTGAGCAGATTGATACTCATCAACTTGCGAATACCACGTTCGCGTCCTTTCATGGTAAGTCCCGAATAGTCCTCTTCGCTTGCAATGTTTACGTATTTTGACAATCTGCTGGGCAGAATGAAGTCCGACGGTGTGTATATTGCCAAGTTGAGCACCGAGAGTAACAGATAGATGTCATTGTAGTTGATGGCACTATCAAGGTCGGTAAGATGTGGACGACGCGCAATGGGTGTCAGTCGTGTAGGGAACTTTCCGATGTCTGTAGTGTCATAGTATTGCTCAATATGTTTACGGCTTCGGGCAATGGTGACACTGTCGAGCACCTCAAAGAAGTCAAAACTCAAGCGTTCAAGCAAGCGTTTGGTGGTGCGTTCTTCAGGTGGCAATTTTGACCAACGGTTATATTCCGTTTGTGCCTGACGGAAAATATCGTCTATACTACTGCTTGTATTGAGCAAACCATCAATGTTTTCTGAATTTCCCTCATAAGCCAAAGCTATCTGGTTTTTCAAATCATTGAAACGGTTGTTTACTGGTGTAGCTGAAAGCATCAGCACCTTAGTCTTTACACCCTTGCGGATAACCTTATTGAGCAGTTGCAAGTAGCGATTTTCACGAGGATTCGCGTCATTCTCATCAGTGGTCACCTTGCCTCCGTTGCGGAAGTTATGCGACTCATCAATGACAACAAGGTCGTATGTGCTCCAGTTAATATGGGTAAGGTCGAGTCCGTTTGATACGCCTCCATTGCGAGACAAATCTGTGTGATAAAGCACATCGTAGCGCAGACGGTCTGCTACAATAGGATTGTTCAGGTAGTTGCTTCGATATGTAATCCAGTTGTCATTGAGTTTTTTGGGGCATAGCACAAGCACCGACTTATTACGGTTCTCGTAGTACTTAATAACCGAAAGGGCTGTAAATGTTTTACCCAAACCTACAGAGTCGGCAAGGATGCAACCATTGTATTTTTCCAACTTATTGATGATTGCTAAACAGGCATCCTTCTGAAAGTTGTAAAGTTTGCTCCAAATGACACTGTCCTTAAAGCCCGTAGCCTCATTAGGCAATACATCTTCTGATATGTCATCAAGAAACTCTTTGAAAATGTTATAAAGGGTGACAAAATAGAGAAAATCAGGAGCATTTTCCTTATACGCATTCGTAATGTTATCCAATACCTCTTCTGTAACGACCTGCATGCGACTATCATCGTTCCATAGCTGCTTGCTCGAACAACGTAAGGAAGTGTTGCGACATCGGAGCTTCTGTCTTTTGAACAAAAGAATAGGCATTGTTGCCTCTTTCGCAACCTAAATCAACCGTGGTAAAACCATTGATGGGCATATAATTGATCTCATCCACATTGATGAATCCCATCATATTTTCATTTGTACGATTGGATTTGAAACAAGCCTTTTGCTTAATCCATTCAACACACTCTTTTGCAATAGCACGTTGCGAGAGTTCATTTCGAAGTTTTACCTCAAACTCAGAACCATAAAGATTTCGTTCACGATTTAAGCGAGGAATATAAAACTCACGTTTCTGCTTATTGGCTTTTTCTGTAACAAAGGTTGGCGAAGTAAAGATGAATCGCAATTCGTCAATGTCCTTCAATTGCGCTTTCAGTTCATCGAAAGCGTAAATTGAAAAACACGATGCAGCGATGGAAACTTTGCTTCCACTTAGGATTGTCTCTTCCAAATCCTCCTTAAGAACCCGATGTATATTATCAATGATTTGCATGGTTTTCTTGGGAATCTCTCATTATGAGAATCCCAATTCATTGCAAAAGTACTGCTTTTATTGCAAATAATCTCATTTTTGGTCGGGAAATCGGTCTATGTAAACGATTTAAGCTATGTTTGTTATAGGTGTAGTCTATATAGCTTTCATTATTTGTATGAACCAAATACTAACCGAATCATTGTATTTGACTGACTGTTAGCAATCTTTATTTCTTGGGATTCTCATAATGAGAGAGCCCCATGCTTGTTTGTTTTGAATAGATCTTTATAGTTTCAATTACGTCTAAAACAATCCAAGTCATTCTATCGAAAACTTATACCAGATGTTATCATCTCTATTTATTTCATCTCTTTGTTATTTGAAAAATAAGGATCACAAGCTATTTGTGTGCTGTTTTAACGTTATTTCGTCTGAATCTTCTTTATTTTGATTATTCTTTAGTACTTTTGCAAATAATAGTATGGAAATCTTAGCAATATAACGATTGACTATATCATATATGGAATTAGAAAATTTGATAGCTGAATGTACCGCATACGATTTTAAGTTGATGCTTGAAGAAAAGAAGCCTAAAAGTTGGTTGAAAAGTGTAAGTGCTTTTGCTAACGGATTGGGCGGTTCTCTTTTCTTTGGTGTTGATGATGATGGTATTCTTAAAGGCTTAGATAATGTACAATACGTTTGTGAAACTATCAGCAGTAAGATACGTGACTACATGGATCCATTGCCTGATGTTGAAATGATTCCACATCGAATAGACAATCTTGATATATTGCAATTGAAAATTAATACGGGCAGCTATACTCCCTACTATTATGTTGGTGATGGGCAACGTATAGCTTTTGTTCGTGTAGGTGAAGAGAGTTTGCCGGCGACTGCAGAACAGATGCTCCGTTTAGTGTTGAAGGGTTCAAATAAAACATATGACTCGCTTCACACTGATTATAATGCAGAAGATTATGCATTCACTATCTTAGCTAACACGTTCAAAACCCGTACAAGTCAAGAATGGAATAAGAAATATCTTCTCTCTTTCGGTCTCGTTACGAATACAGGAACTCTTACTCATGCTGGAGCATTGTTTGCAGATGATTGTCCATTGTGGCAGTCTCGTTTGTATTGTACCAGATGGGATGGAAAGACAAAAGGTGATGCAATCAATGATGCAGAGTTTACAGGGAATGTATTAATGTTGCTACGTGAGGCTATGAACTTCGTAAAATCAAACACGAAGAAAGGTTGGGAAAAGTTACCAAACGGACGTAAAAACAAACCAGAATATGCAGAACGTGCCGTTCTCGAAGCAATGGTCAATCATTTTATCCATCGTGACTATACTGTTATGGGCGGTGAAGTCCATCTTGATATTTATGACGACCGTTTGGCTGTTACTTCTCCAGGTGGAATGTACAATGGGATGCTTATTCAGGACCTTAATATTGCAGACGTTTCTTCGGAAAGACGAAATCCGATACTTGCAAATGTAGCAAATGTAATGGCTCAACTTGATTACATGGAGAAACGAGGAAGTGGTCTCACTCGTATATGCAATGAAACTCAAGCTTTGGATGGATACAAAGATGAGTTAAAGCCTGTGTTCAAGTCCACGCCAACACAATTTCAGACTATTATTTTTGCATCGTCCGACAATCAGAATGTCGGAGACTTTGTCGGTGACATGTCGGAGACGAAACTTACTGAGCGTCAACAGAAAATGCTCAATCTTATTAAGGAATCACCGATAATTTCAGCAAAACAAATGTCGGAGACTTTGTCGGTGACCACACGTACTATAGAACGCGATCTTTCTATGATGAAAAAAGCCGGAGTTCTAAAGCGTGAAGGTAAGGATAATAATGGAGTGTGGATTATAATTGATTAATTATAGTATCAGAATTCTTAATAAAAGAGGGTATTATGTATTCACAATCATTCTCTCCGCTTAATTTATATTCTTGCACAACCCAAACAGAACGCAGGAATAGTGGACTGGACAAGGACACACTTGTCCATGAGATTGAATTGTGTATAGGTAATAGTATAGACAGCGGTATTTATCAATTTAAAATAAGAACTTTAAAAGACTTGTATCTTAATGACCAATCAAAAGGGTCTATAGAATACCTTTGTCAAGACCTAGTGTTGCGCAAATTATACAATAACATAAAACGTATATATGGAGTAGAACAAGCCAATCGCAATCAAATTGTAAAACAAATGGTATCGTTACTTAAGGACGAATCTCCAAAATGGATTGTGCGTCTTGATGTACGTAGTTTTTTTGAATCTATTGATCGCACTCGTCTCATAGTACGTTTTCAAGAAGATGGAAGATTGAATTATCAATCAATAAGCTTACTTGCAAATCTTTTTTCCCATCCTGTAATTTCATCAGAAGGTGGTCTTCCACGTGGTTTAAGCATTAGTTCCGTAATGTCAGAACTTTACCTGAAATATATAGACCTCGAATTCCGAAGAATGGATGGCGTTTTTTATTATGCACGATTTGTAGATGACATCATTATATTCTGTAGTGACAAGGCATCACAAGAAAAGGTATGGAATAATGCACCATATATGTTTTCTCAGCTTGGTTTACAACTAAATGAAACAAAATCTTATAAATGGACCAACTCACAACAAAACAATAAATTGACATATCTTGGTTATACATTCTTACCTAAGGGGAAGACTGATATTGAAGTTGTGATTGCCGAAAAGAAAATAAATGTGATAAAGACTCGCATAACAAAGAGTTTTGTGCGTTTTGCAAAGGATGGAGATTTTGAAAAACTTAAGAACAGGGTAAAGTTCTTAACGGGAAACTTTACACTTTATAGCCCTATAACTTTACTTCCTGTAAAGGTTGGAATCTTTTTCAACTACAGAATGGCAACATGCATAATAAGTTTATATGAGCTTGATAGATACTATCAAAAGATATTGCATTGTAGGACAGGTCGTTTGGGCTCTCGTTTAAAAGTTCGAATGTCTGATGCTCAACGGATAGAATTAACAAAATATTCCTTTGTTTTTGGATTTGAGCATCATGTTAATCATTTTTTCACCTCTGTAATGCTTGCAGATATAACAGACTGTTGGTTATGAGTAAAGATATAAATTTAAATAATAAATACAGGGCTCTTTTAACAGAGGTGTTGCCATATGAGTTACCACTGATGTTGGACAATGAGGGATTCTACCAAAATGTACAAGATGAAAGTCTAAAACAGATATTTGAAGAATCCTTCTCAATGATTAATTTAAAATGGACAATTCCATTTGATTATTATGTACGTAGATATTCTGGTGATAAAAGTCGTAAACTCAGTTTGATGCATCCTGTCATTCAATTGCGATGGGTCGATTTTTATGAAAAACATGATTACTACATGTTGTCCCTTTGCAACAATAGTCCTTTTTCCATTCGTCATATTGCTAATCGTGCACAATGCGTATTCAAAACAGAAGATACCACCCCCGAAGAACTACAAGAATGCGAAAAGCGTGTTGAAGTATTAGATGATGAAATAGAAAAATATTATCGTTCATATTTTAGTTATAAACGATATGATATGATGTATAAATTTTTTAATAGTGGTGACTATCTTCGCCTTGAGCAGAAATATACTCACTTATTGAAGATGGACATTGCTAGTTGCTTTTATCATATTTATACTCACACAATTACTTGGGCTGTAAAAGGAAAAGAACAGGCAAAAGAATTGATTGGAAAAGAAACTTTCGAAAATGAGTTTGATAAATTGATGCAATACTCCAATTACAATGAGACCAATGGTATTATTGTCGGCCCAGAAATCTCACGAATTTTTGCAGAAATCATTTTCCAACGTATTGATGTAAATGTGCTCAATCGTTTAAAACAGAAATATGCGTCTTTAAAGTTAGGACGTGATTATGAAATTAGACGATATGTAGATGACCATTATATATATGCTAATAACAGCGAAGTCCTTAATGGGATTTTAGAAGTTTATAAAGAGGAACTTCAATATTATAAGCTCTTCATAAATGAAAGTAAACTTGAATTTATAGAGCGTCCTTTCGTTTCAAATGTATCAGATGCAAAATATGAAATCAATACCTTAATAGCCAAAATTAAAAATAATTGGTTATCTAAGGATGATAATGGTGCATATATGCACATCGTGAAAAATGAAATGAAGGCATTTACTTCTGTTGTGAATGGGTTCCGTTCACTAACTCACAAGTATAATCAGAAGTATGGTACTCTCAATCGTTATTTTCTTTCATTGCTTATTTCCCAAATTGGAGATGAGTTGAAGTGTAAACATTGTCCAAATGCCTCTTTAGGTTTGTTGCTAATGTACTCTGAAATATCTTTCTATGTTTTCTCTTTAGATATGAGTGCGTCAGCTTCCATTAAGATGTGTAGGATATTGGAATATATACATCGTTGGGCAAAAAGATGTACAGATAAAACAATCATATCTGAAGTAGAGTCTCGAATTTTAAGAGAAATAAAGCGTTGTTTAGATATTTACGAAACCAAGCGTAAGGATAGCGAAACAAATCTTGAAGTACTTAATCTACTTTTGTGTTTGAGTCGCCTAATGAATACACCAATTCCCCGACCGCAAATAGTTAAGTTCTTCAATATTGCAGAAGATAGTGATGAAAATTTTAGGAATCTAAATTATTTTCAAATTTGTACTCTCTTATATATTATGGACAAAGATGTCAATTTTGATAATTTGCGAGCAAAACTCGTTTCTGAAATTTTTCGACGTGTAACAGAGAACAATGCATTATTACATGCAGATAACGCAATGCTGTTTTTTGACACCATAGTTTGTCCATATATCAGTAAAACAGACAAGAAGAATATATTGGTTAAACTATTTGGTTATAGAGAACAGACTGCTTACCAAAAACTGAAAATATATGATAAGACAAAAAGATGGTTCTTTAATTGGAATAAGTCCTACGGGCTTTCCGAGTTAATTTCAAAGAAAGAATACCATTCACCATACGAATAAAACAAAATAATGGAATCAGCGAAAGCCCGAAGAGACAGTTCTGCAGAAGCGTCTCTGATCAAGATTGCGACTAAAGAATATACGTTTGTTTTGTAGTTGCTGACATAAATTACAACTCCCCTTGTTGGTAATTTGTTCAATGAATGCATTCGCAGTGAAAAACAAACGAGGGGTTCATTCCCCACACACTAATGACCCTCAGAGGCCGGAGCTGATTCCATTTTATAGAACTATTCAACAAAAACAATATAGATTTGTTCTCTACTTTTGATTTTAAATATACATTTTTTGTACCGATATTCAGGATAAGAATATTACCATTCCCCCAATGCAGCCAAAATCTCACTATTGGCATTATCTACCGCTGAAGTATCAAGTGTAGAAAGGTATATAAGTGTAGTCTTTTCGGAGTCATGGCCGAGGGCATCACTGATTACGCTAATCGGAATCTGCTTCTGCTTGGCTATACTTGCCCAACTGTGACGAGCCACATACAAAGTCAAGGGTATCGACAACTGAGCCATTTCTCCTACCAGCCGTAAATGACGATTGATACGTTTGGATAGTTTCTTGTAAGTTTGCCTGTCATCAGCATCATTTGTGAGTATGGGCAACAAGTATTTGGTATCTTTGGGATATTTGTCGATGATAGTTTGCATCTGCTGTTCCCAACGAATATCCAATCGTCCACCAGTTTTCCTGCGATAATATGTCAAGTGTCCACCTCGAAGATTATCATAAGTCAGGTATGCCATATCAATGAATGACATTCCTCTGAGGCCAAGACTCAACAAAAAAATATCCCTTGCATATGATAGATGCGGATATAGCCTCAAATCCAAATCCTTGATTCTTTTGATGGCATCAATGTCAATTGCTCTTTTTACTGTTTGGGCAATACCCGTATATACACTTTGGAATGGAGCTACGGCTTCAACAAGATGCAATTTTACTGCTTTGTTAAGTACGGTTCTCAGCGTCCGCATATAAAAGGAAATGCTGTTCATGGTCAGGTTTCTGTTCTTTAAGTAGCGTTCATAATCTTCTATTACTTCTGCTGTAATCTCATAGAGCATAATATCTTCATCGTTATTGAATTTGATGAAACTATGCAAGGCGGATATATATGTCTCACTTGTTCGTGTACGTCCCATATTTACCAAGCGTTCAGCTTGAGACAACAGAAAACCAGAGAATGACTGCTGGAGATTGAATTCTTCAAATTCAGATATAATGCATCCAAAATCTAAAGGCGTTCCGTTGTCAATATCTCGTTTGGCGATGGCATATATTTGTTGCATCTCCCAATCGGTACGATTCTTAATTTTGATGAGTGAGCTGCTATTGGTAAGTAATCTGCCGTATTGTTTATCCCATTCATTGGGGTAAATTCGATAACCAGATGCATAAGTGTGTGTTGTCCGCTTAATGATTATCTGGTAATAAAGCGTACCATCCTTATCCTTGATGGCTGAAGGACGATAACATAACTTGATTGATACTCCCATAATTATCTCCTCCTTCTTGATGTTTTATTATCTTCCTTCTTCTCTCCCCAGGGCATATCGGATGATGAACCACCGCCACCTGTCCCAACATGAGTTTGGGCAGGGCCACCAGATAGCATCTCAAATGTAGCACCAATCAGTTGAGCCTGAAGCTGACTCACCTGCTCGAATGGCTCAAAGATTTCATTGACCAGTTCATGGTCTGTAAGTTCGCCGTTCAGATACTTTTGTATAACAGGGTTGTACCACTCGAAATACTTTGCATCCTCAAAGGTTTCATTTCCCACCTGAGTCCGAATGCGAAGACTTGGGATGTTTGAATACCGAGGCGACATACGGATACCTGTAAGCGTTGCACCCGATGATAAGCGATAGCGATGCGGGTTGGCCTTTCTGTCAAGAGTGTCTATACGCTGCTTCTGCTTTTCTATGGTAGCCTCGTTTGCAATATTCTTTCGTTCTGCAACTTCGGCACGCTTGATAGCCTTGTCAATCTCTGCCATATAACCA